>Ga0179596_10000201_pt1 | contig 34004 bp, 32 predicted proteins | sample CZODoug1_1_08_16_FD_155494 | JGI IMG/M metagenome (GOLD analysis project Ga0179596, IMG submission 155494) | Vadose zone soil fungal communities from Angelo Coast Range Reserve, California, USA - CZODoug1_1_08_16fungal (Illumina Assembly) | ecosystem: Environmental > Terrestrial > Soil > Vadose...
AAAAAAAAACCCAGGCGGAAACGGCCTTCGGCCTGGCATTGCTCAAAGACCCTAACTACGGACCGGCACTGGTGAAAATGGCCGAACTCCTCTATCGCAACATGCGTTATAAGGAGGCTCTGGAATACGCCATCCACGCCCTTCGCATCCATACAGAGGACGGCGGCGCCAACTTCATCTATGGGCTGGTCAATGAGCAATTGCAGAACCACACGGATGCCAAAGACGGCTTCGATATTGCCAGCCTCGATCCGTCGTATCGCAGCGCCGCCTATACCCGCCTGGCAAAACTATATTTAAAAGAGAAAGACCTGCCCCGTGCCCGGAGCTATGCGGAAAAAGCACTGGTCAACAACCGCGATAATATAGAAGCCTTGCAGCTGCTGGCGGTATGCATGCGGGAAGCCGCGCAGGAAATCCTCGCCCGTATCGACCACGAGGATCCGCTGAATCATTTCTCCCGCTGGGAAAAATACCGGACCGATCCGACAGCCTTCAACAAAGAGCGTTTTGTTTCGCTGATACGGAACGAACTGCCACAGGAGACTTTCCTGGAATTGGGTATCTGGTACTATAACTGCGGACTTCCGGAAGACGCCCTGAGGGTCTTCCGTCTGAGCCCCGCCTGTGCGGAGATCAATCTATGGATCGCCTGGCTGAGCCACCAACCCATCGACTGGACGAAGATCGATCCGGTACGGGCCTTCCCCTTCCGATCGGAGACCGCGCAGCTGCTGGAGGACCTGCTGAAGACAGACGAGCACTGGTTCTTCAAATACCAGCTGGCCCTTATTTATAAAGACCGCAACCGGATTGCCGAATGTAAAAGTTTGTTGTTGTCCTGTGGAGATCAGCCGGACTTCGCGCCCTTCTATGCGATGCGCGCAGCGGTCTTTTCGATCCCTGCTGCGCAAGCAGCGCCGGGCCGGCAGGAAGCTGGCGGCGCACAGCCGACAGCAGCCCGGCAGGATAGCCTCCGGCCAATGCACGACCTGCAACGTGCCCTGCAGCTCGATCCCCAGTGGCGGTACCAAAAATTGCTGGCTGAATATGAAATAGCACATAGCAATCCCGTCCGGGCCGAAGAAATAGCAGGCGGGTTCTATCGGTCACACCCCGAATCCTATATCATGGGAATGCTGTACGCAAAGACCCTCCTGCTTAATCAAAAATACCCGGAAGGCGACCGGCTGCTCAGCCACTTGGCTATCATTCCTTTTGAAGGAGCCACCGCCGGAAGAGAATTATACCGGGAGGCTAAACTCATGCAGGCTGTACAAAGTATGAAACAACGGCAGTACAAAGAAGCCCTGACCTGGATCGGCCAGGCAAAAAAATGGCCGGAAAACCTCGGCGTCGGAGAACCCTATGCGGAAAATGAGGACCTGCGCCTGGAAGACTGGATGAGCTATCGCTGTTATACGGCTCTTAATCAGAACGAAGCCGCAACGGCTTCCCTGCAACGCATCCTCCGCTTCCAGCCCGCAATAGACAACACCGTTCTCAACTTCATCCCGGCCAATACGGTCATCACCAACTGGGCTTATGAGAAACTCGGGGAGGCACCGCCCCCACTGGTAGGTACACAGCCTCCCTTACCGGGCGCTGGGAATAAAGAAGAGCCGGGGGCGAATGAACGCATTCTGAAAGCGTTGTCTTCTTTATAGGTTGAGGCTTTTCATCATAATTGATTATTGCATTATTAGAGCAACGTGGTTTAATAATTAACGATAAAGCATTCGCAGAGCATTTCCTGACGCACATTGGGTACTAAGGGTAGATTTGGCTGAGTATAATTTTTTATACTCGGCCAAATGTGCTCTTTCGTAAGCGGGCATCTTTACCGCATTTTCGGTAAATTTGAGGTTAGTGCACCTTCAAAAAAAACACCTGCATGGAATCTCTGATCCGGGCAATAAAAGAATGTATACACCTTTCTCCCGAAGAGGATAATATCATAAGCGAATTGTTTACCGAACTGGATCTGCCGGCAGGCGATTATTTCCTGGAAGAGGGAAAGATCTGCCGGCATGTAGCATTCATCCATAAAGGTCTCCTGCGTTATTATATCAATGACAATGGCAATGAAAGAACGATGTTCTTCAGCCGGGAAAATGAGTTCGTCTGCAATTACCTCAGCTTCCTGCCACAACGTCCTTCCGATAAGAGTATACAGGCGCTGGAAGACAGCCGACTCTATATTATCAGCTATGAGAACCTGCAACGTTTTTATTCGAAGGTGAAGGAAGGCGAGAAGTTCGGCCGGTTAGCCATCGAACAGGTCTTCCTATCGGCCATACAACAACTGGACTCCTTATACACGGATCCTCCTGCGCTGAGATATCAGCAGTTTCTCACAGCCTACCCCGACCTCGTCCAACGCATCCCCCAATATTATATCGCTTCTTATGTAGGCATCAAACCCCAGTCGCTCTCCCGGATCCGGAAAAGGATTGCCGGCGGATAGGAAGGTACCCGGTGCAAGAGGATCGGGGCCCCGGTTAAAGATCCGGGGCCCGGAGTCGAAGTTAACCTGAGACGCCCGGACCGGAAGTTAACCTGGGTGAACGAATGACAATTTTGTGTGGCTGAAATTTGTGTTATTAAATTAATAAACAAATGAAAACACAAATCAATGGGAAGGCCTGGGGTTTCCGTTCTTTATCCTGGTGGCTTACGCTGCTGCCCGCAGCAGGAATTATTTTTGTCGGGATCCGTTTTATGATAGCGCCGACCATCGGCGCCGATGGGTTTGGCATCCCGTTCTCGAATGCGGATGATACCGTTTTTGGGAAGATCAAGGGCATTCGTGATGCTTTCTCGGGCCTGGTACTATTACCGTTGTTATGGATGGGTATGCGCAAAGCAACGGCATGGGTATTTACGGCTGCCATTATTGTCCCTTTTACCGATTGTATGCTGGTAATAGCGACCAACGGCTCCGGAGACTGGTCGCATTGGCTGATCCATGGAGGCACGGCCCTTTACATGGCATTCACCAGTATCCTCCTGTTTAAATCACCGGAAGTCAAAGTACAGGGCTCCTGATACCCGCACCCCTTTGGGAGGAACGGTCCGCTGGCTTTGCGGGCCCATTACCTCCGGGCGCTGGAACTTGGTGCCGATAGCAGAAATAGCGTTCATGAATCCGATATTGCCGGCGGGGAAGGGAGGACCAGGGCTGGGGAAGGGAGGGCTGGTATTGTTATTGGCCGCCGCTCCCGGCTTCTCCGGCTGTAGCATCCCGAGATAAATAGCCGGCCGGTCGGTGTATACTGTAAAATCGGCTTCTTTATTTTGCAGGGTCACCCAATACAGTTCGGCATGCCAGCCCTTGAATTCCGGATAGTCCCAGTTCTCTCCCGTAATCGTGTTGTTGTATGCTTTTTCCCAGACGCCCAGCTGCGGTCCTTTTTCCCGGTTTTTCCAGACCCGGTAAGGGCCCCTTCCCATCCACCGCATGCCTTTGATCTTCTCTTCCGGGTAGTTAAAGGTGATCCCCATGAAATCGACCGTATCCGCGGGCAGGTAGCTATATTCCAGTTTGGGAAGCCGGCCTTTCTGAAAAATCCATTTTACCCGCAGGCTGTCTCCCTTGTAGATGGGTTCGATGATATATTCATTTCCCTGACGGGAATGCCGGAATTGCCCCAGGATCTGCGTGCCGTTGGTTCCGGCTAAAGATGGTCCGCCCCCGAGGGAAATTGTCTGTTTGCCGTTGACAACATTGACCAGCAATCCCGTTTTGGGATCGAACCGGTATTGGATCCCGTCACAGGAAACCTGGAAAACGCCCGCGCTATCGGTGATCATGATATCGGCAGGCTTAGCGGAAGCCGCCGGTTGAACGGTAGTCCTTGTCGTCGATGCGGGAGTCCTTGTCGCCACCCCGGTAGCCGCCGCTTTCTTTGCGATGTCCGCGGGCGAATGCAGCGCCCAGCTCCAGGTACAGATCGTATCTCCTTTGGCGTTATAGGCCAATAGATACAACGCATCGGCCCCGATTGCAGCGGCGCCGATGCCGGCAACCGGAATCTGCCAGACTCCTTTTTCACCGGGCGCCAGCGCGGGGGCTTGCATCAGCCCTGCCTGTAAAATTTGCATTCCGGATATGCTGGATGCCCCGGAGCCCTTCTCCCCTGCCCCAGGGAAGGCGACCCATTTCCATTCAAAACGGCAATCCCGGAGGTTGGTATACAGGTAGCGGTTTTCTACCGGGAAGGTACCGTCAAAGCCCACTGGCAAGAGGGAGGAGCCTGAAGCGGCCGGCGCCGGCGCAACATACACCGGGCTCCAGATGTTTTTAATGGTATAATAGCTGCCTTCTTTTTCACGGTGCGGCCCTACGATACCATCCGGCGCCTGATTGCCGGCAACGTCGATACTATCATGACGGTCGCCACGGACCAGGCCCTCATCATGGAAGGACCAGAGGAAGCCGCCCGCCGCATGCGGATGTTTCATCATCTCTGTCCAGAAATCGTCCAGCGCGGCGCCCTGCCCGCCATCAAACAGGCCATGCATAAATTCCGTCGGAAAGAAAACTTCCTTTGCATTGGCTACCTCGGTTTGGATATACTTAAAATCAGGATAGTGCTTGGTATTGGTACCGTCAAATCGTTCCCAGGGGTGGATCACATGTCTTTTTTGAGGATCATATAAAGCGTAGTCGTGATCGAGAGCGCGATTCCACCCGCCTTCATTGCCATTGTCCCATAGCACAATGGAAGGATGGTTCACATCCCTGACCACCAGCTCCTTTACCAGTCGTCTTCCCGTCACCGTATCATAGGCGGCCTGCCAGCCGGTAAGTTCATCCAGGACAAACAGACCGAGCGAATCGCAGAGGTCCAGAAATTCTTTATCCGGCGGATAATGGCTCATGCGGACGGCATTCATATTCATGTCCTTTATCAGGCGAATATCCAGCAGGTGGATGTCCCGGCTTAAGGTCCGTCCCGTTTCCGGCCACTCGCTGTGCCGGCATACGCCTTTGAAGATCACTTTTACTCCGTTGACATAGAACCCGTCCTGCGGTCGCAGTTCGGCCGTCCGGAAGCCGAATCGTTGCCGGATCTCATGAATGGTCTTTGCGCCTTCTTTGATCGCGATTTTTACGTAGTAAAGATTAGGGGTTTCCGGGTTCCAGTTTTTAATGCCGGCAAAATGATGGGCGAGGACAGTGTCGCCGGGCTGAAGCTGGAATGGGGAATCGACCGCCTTGTCAGCCAGGTCGTAAACCTGCGCTTCTATGGTTTGGTTGCTGCTGGCATTGCTGAATACCTGCCCGTTGAAGTCTCCATTCGCCTGCGCATCGATGGCCACCCTTTCGATAAATACGGTCGGCACGATCTCGAGGTAGACAGGCCGGAAGATACCGCCCAACAGCCAGAAATCGGCTTTGCGTTCGGCCCCGTTAATCGATGCATTCGAGGAATGTTTGCTCACGGTGACTTCCAGTAGATTGGGCCGATCGAATTGCAGCAACCCGGTAATATCATATTTAAACTGATAAAAACCGCCCTGATGCATCGGGCCTGCCGGCCGGCCGTTGATGGTCACTTCCGCGTCGGTCATGGCAGCATCGAAAACGATAAAGATCCTTTTGTTTTTATACTGCGGCGCTACGTTGAAAGCGTATTTGTATAATCCCTGTTCGTCCGGGTTTTGAAAATCCTTGTAATAATTGTAGGTCCCGAAGCCTTGTTGCTCCCAATTAGCCGGCACGGCGATGGTTGACCATTTGCCGCTGTTGCGTCCTTTCGTACAAAGAAAATCCCACCGCACGGTATGATCTTTATCGGTCCCTGATAAGTATTGAAGGATAGTCCTTTGAGCAATGGAAGTATGGTTCCAAAAGATATTGCTGATCAGAAGGAGGAGGAATGAAGTCTTTTTCAAGGCCCGGCATTTTGATGGTCTGTAAATGTAAGACACCGGGATGACAATTCCCCGGCCCGGATCTTATCCGGTGAGCCGGTAAAAAATGTACCTTAGATCAATGAAACCATCCTCCACTCCTTCGCAACTGGTCCGGGCAGAATCCTTCAAAGCCCTGCATCAGCGTACAGGCATTTTCGTTATCCCCAATCCCTGGGATGCCGGCTCCGCCAGGATGCTCGCCAACCTGGGATTCGAAGCGCTCGCCACCACCAGTGCCGGACTGGCTTTTTCCCTGGGAAAACCTGACGGAGAGGGGGCGGTCACCCGTGAAGAGACGCTGGAGAATGCCCGTATTATTTTGTCGGCAACGCCTCTGCCCGTGGCGGCCGACCTGGAGAATGGATATGGCGACGATCCCGCCTCCTGTGCGGAGACCATCCTGCTGGCAGCTCAGATCGGACTGGCCGGCGGCTCGATCGAAGATGCCACCGGGCGCCCCGGCGATCCGATCTATGCCTTCGACCGGGCGGTAGAGCGTGTCCGGGCCGCCGTGAAAGCAGTACGCAGTCTTCCTATCCCCTTCACCCTGACTGCCAGGGCGGAGAACCTGATCTATGGACGACCTGATCTGGCCGATACGATCCGGCGGCTGGAAGCTTTTGCCGAGGCGGGCGCCGATGTGCTCTTCGCTCCGGGCCTGAAGACCCGGGAAGAGATTGCCACGGTTGTCCGGGCGGTAGCTCCCAAACCTGTCAATGTGGTCATGGGACTGAATGACGCGACCTTCACCCTGGATGAGCTCGAAAAAATTGGCGTGAAGCGGGTGAGCCTGGGCTCTTCCCTTGCCCGTGCGGCTTATGGCGCTTTTTTCCGGGGGGCCGAAGAGATCCGGCAAAAAGGAATGTTCTCTTTTGCGGCCGGGACGATGCCTTATTCGGCGTTCAATGCGATATTTAAATCCTCTTAATAGGCTTGGCAATCAGCCGTATCAGTGCCTGACGCTGCTGGACCTGGCGATCGGGAAATAGGGTGTGGTGGACTAGGCGGTTACCGGAACTTCGACCAGTAAGATAATGGCTTCATTGGATAATGCCTCCAATTCCACTTCCTGCAGTCCCCATAAGGCAAGCCCGTCCCCCGCATGCAACAACCTGTATTGCACTTCAAAAACTCCCTCTATTACGAAAGCGAACAACCCGTTGGAATTGAGGATCTGATACGTGGCTTCTTCCCGTCCGGCGAACATTCCTATTAATCCTACAGGCAGGTCGGGAGAGTGCTGAAGAGCGCCCACCGCCGGGGAGAATATTTCAATAAGCCTGTTCTTATGACCGGAGATGTCAAAGGAAAATGATTGCGCCGCGGGGGTTGCGTTTATGCCTGGAGTTTTAATCCACAATTGCAGAAATTTAACCAGGTCCGATCCATAGGGATTTGTTATTTCGAAGGATCCTCCTTTCGGTACTTTCAGCAGCTGCGCCTGTCCTGCTTCCAGGAGACCTGTGTTGCCGGAGCTGTCTTTATAGGCGATGGCGCCGACGACAGGGATCAGGATAATACAGGAGTCCTCCTCCACCTGCATCGTGAAGCTCCTGCCGCCCGCCAGCGTATCTTCATTCAGCACATACAAGGCGCCGAACGGGGTCTTATATTCATTATAATATCTTCCGAAGTTAAAGGTGTTATAACTCCGGAACCAGTCAAGCTCGTTGAGCCCGCGTTCCTCCGACAGGAATATTTTCCCTTTTGATTGAGGTATCATGATTGTATGATTATGCCGGTTCCTTTAAAGAATGAATGCTCAGGAATGGTTGTAAGGAGAACATTTCGGTCAGGACTTCTTCGTCCCGGATATCCTTATTGCCGTTGACAGCGACCAATAACCGGTCTCCGATGGTATCGTACCAGGTAAGGGGCTCCGAGACAAAATTGATAGCGACCTGATGTTGTTCCTTCTTCCTGATATCAGAATTTATTATTTCAAACCGGAAATTTGAAAAGGGCAGAAAATGTTTTCCTGTGTTGTTCAATATATCCGGGACTTTGCCATTTAACTGCTGCACATATCCGGTCACGGAGGCGCTAACGAGGAAATGTAATTTTTCAGCCCCGGGCACATGGGTTATCAATTCTCCAAACGTTGAATATTTCTTTTCCCGATTATATAACTGCGCCTGCATCAGGAATTCTGTGTAGCTATGATCGAACACCAGTTTCTCCCATATTTTGGAAGAACTGGTGTCGATTATCTTTCTATATAATAAACGGATGATCCCTTTTTTCATGGTATTCTTCTATCAGGCGCTGACATAAATAGTTTGTGTGAGCACATAACCAGCCGATACACTACCGGTGACGGTCGACAACTCGGTAGCCAGCGAATCGCTGAAGACCATATCGGCCGTATTGGCCGTATCCTGCACGCCGCGATCTGAATAGGGAGATACCGTGGTATAGACCGTATTACAAATATCCGTAGGGAACGCAATCTGCGTGATCAGCAAAGAGGTACCCGAAGAATTGTAAACGTGTGCATGAATATGCGGCGCCCTGGGGGAATACCAACCCGGGAAAATACTGGTGAACGTGACCAGCCCGTTGGAGTCAGTGGTTTGCCGTCCCCGCAGGAAGTGGGAAGCGGTATAATCCACGGTCGCATAGCTGCCGCCGGGTGTGTCCGAATATTCGGAATAATAACCTAAGGCTGTGCAATGCCAGATATCTACCAGGGCGCCGGCCAGCACCGCACAGCTATTATTGAGGTTGCGAACGGTGATCTTGATCGTCAGCGCCACTCCGGTCTGTCCGTCCACGATATTGCTTCTTACATAAGAGGAAGGGGTGACGGTGGGGTACGGGCCCGCCGTTTCGGAGCCGGTGGCGGTACAGGAGCTGCTGGAGGTACTGGTCGAAGTGCTGTCTGATGTGCTACTTGATGAACTTGAGGAAGAACTACCTGAACTTTTTGTACAGGCCAATGGTGCGATAATGCCCAGTCCTAAAGCGGCCAGACCGTTCCTTAAAAATGCTTTCCTTTCCATACTTATGGTTTTAGTTAAGAGGTCGTTTTTGTTTAGTTAACGACTCGTTATTATATGTTACGATTTCTCGCATCATAAGTTGCCTTGAGATCGCTCAAAAGGAGAAAACAGCGGTGAATCGGATAAATGTTGCGGAGAATAAAGAGGGGCTATGCGCAGAAGACGGAGTTCAATGGAAGAGGGGAAGTGATCACTCCGGGTGATCCTGCTTCCACTGCCCGGCAAAGGATCTCCCCCAGTCGCGGATATACTTATAATATTCGTAGTCATTCTCGCAGTTCTGAATGAACTCATAGCTGGGCCGGTATTCGCGCATGAACGTGTCGAGAGCGGGCGACTTCAGCCCGGTCAGCTTTCGGACGAGGGTCTTTGTAAACCGATGATCAACATATTTGTCGCGCTCTTCTTCCAGCAAGCGGCGCTGAAAAGCTTCCATTCTGCGGATCTTCCTCATTTCAAACAAGGCATCCAGGTTGACACCTACGCCGGCGCCGCTGGAATTGCTCAGGTAATCGCCGCCGCCATATTCGAATATTTTACGATACTCGTCACGGTTTTGCGCGGAGTCCGTGCGATAATCTTTGGGGCGCACCACTACCAGGGGCAGGGAATCGACGGCTACCTGCAGGCTCATATCGAATGCCTGGTCCGGAGAGACGTTCTTTACGGGAAACCGCATGGTGAACCTGCCCAGGTAAGAGAAATAAATGGAATCTTCGGTATGCATCCGGATGCTGTAATTTCCTACGGAATCCGTGACCGTTCCACCTCCCGAAGTTGTCAGCACGCTCACCCCCGGCATTGCAAACTGCCGGGTACGATCATAGATCGTACCTCTTATCTGCACCTGTCCGATGGATTGTTGAGCCGACAAGGCCAGCAGCGCCGCGAGCAGGATCTTTTGCACAAGTTTGGGGGTATCCATTACAATCGGAAACTAATCTACTATTAACATATAAGACCAAAATTGGTCATTTTTTAACAATTCATTTGCCATTTTAAGGACCTTTTAATATGGCTGCCTTTAAACTGCCTTTAAAACTTTTAAGCCTGCAAGACCGTCCGGATTCACGGGCGGGAATGCAGGTTATCCCCTGCGGGATATTGAGCCAGCAGCTGCAATAGTTGGGCAACCTTTTCGGGATAGCTGGCGGCGAGGTTCTCCCGCTCCCCGGGGTCCCAGGATAGGTTAAATAATTCTATCAGTTGCTGGTCGCCCTTGCCGGTGCGTCGTAATTTCCATTCTCCCTGCCGCACGACTTCAGGGACGGTATTGACATAATAAATAGGCCGGTGAACAGGCTGCGTTCCTTTTCCCGTCAACAAGGCGGATACCGATTCCCCATCCAATTCGTTTTTCGGAAGCGGGGCGCCCGTCCATTCGGCGAAAGTAGGCAGCATATCCAGGCAGGAGAAAGGAGCCGTCAAAGACGCGCCCTTTAAGGTATGCCCCTTCCAGTAAATGATAAAAGGCATCCTGTCGCCCCCTTCGTATGTTTCGAACTTGGCGCCCCGGAAAATGCCCGTAAATCCCGTATGGTAATGATGGGTCACACTATCCGCCGCCACCCGCGCGGGGTAGTTGATCCAGGGCCCGTTATCGCTGGAGAACACAAAGATGGTGTTATCCGCCAATCCCCGCTTCTCCAGTTCCTGCCAGATCCGGGAACAGCTTTCGTCGAGCTCTTCGATAATATCGCCGTATTCTCCTCCATCGGAGTGCACGGCTCTTTTTTTGCGGGCAGCGTAGGCAATCGGCAAATGGGGCATATTATGCGCCAGGTAAAGGAAAAAAGGATGCTGCCCGCTCTGCTGCCGGATCACCCGGATTGCTTCGCCGGTATACAGATCGATCAGGGAGCTGTCAGCCGGATGAAGGATCAGGGGTTGGTAATTGCGGAAGATCTTGATGGTCGTATCCGTTTTGACATAGGGGCTCCGGTAATCATGGCTATATAACATCCCGTAATAAGAATCGAAGCCATGCACCATGGGAAGACTGCTGTCTTTGTCTCCCAGATGCCATTTACCAACCATATAGGTGCTATACCCGGCTGTCTTTAGCATTTGGGCGATCGTCACTTCCGTCTTCGGCAATCCATGATCGGCTCCCGGCCCGATCGGCACCAGCAGGTTCATACGGGTCGGATACCGGCCGGTAAGCAGGGCCGCCCGCGAAGGGGTACAGATGGGAGAGGTCACGACATAATTCGTCGCCTTCACGCCTCTGGCTGCCATCTTATCCAAAAAAGGGGTTTTGATCAGGGGGTTGCCATAACAGGCCAGGTCTGCATAGCCCATGTCGTCACAGAGGACAAAAATGATATTCGGGCGGCGTGCCGGTTGCTGTGCGGGGGCGGCGATGGGCGTGGCTCCGATGGCGATCATAGATAGGACGATTCTCAACCTGTTCATGCATACATTTTACAAATGACAATATACTATATTTGACCCTATGTTCGAACTGCTCCATAGCAAGGTCGCTGAAAAGATTTCCATAACGGAAGCAGAGTTCGATCTCTGTAAAAGTCTTTTCACCCCTAAAAAGCTTCGCAAAAAGCAATTTCTATTACAGGAAGGAGAAGTATCCAGGTACACTATTTTCGTTACCAAGGGGCTTCTCCGGTCTTATACGATCGATGACAAAGGGGTCGAACATATCCTCCAGTTTGCCCTGGAAGGCTGGTGGACGGCAGATATGTATAGTTTTTTTACCGGCGAGCCTTCCCTTTTCAATATCGAGGCCCTGGAAGATTCCGAAGCATTATTGATTACCCGCCCTTCATGGGAATCGCTATTACAGCAGATCCCTGCCTTCGAACGTTATTTCCGCATCCTCATCCAGAACAGCCTGATTGCCACCCAAAGAAGGCTGATGGAGACGATGAGCGAGACCGCAGAACGCAAATACCTGAATTTCATAAAGTTATATCCAGCCAGTGTACAGCGGGTCCCTCAACACATGATCGCCTCCTACCTGGGTATCACCCGGGAGACCCTTAGCCGTCTGCGCAGGGAGCTTGCCGCCGGCAAGAGTTCCGCGTGATGGGGTGAGGCTCCGCGTGATGTAGATCAATCCCATTTATTATCATAGGTCAATGGAGGGGGGCCTCCGGATAGCGTAGTTTTGTGTCATAAATTTTAACACTAAAAAATAACTATCATGTCTACAACAAAATGGTCCATCGATCCAATGCACTCCGAAATCGAGTTCAAGGTAAAACATCTGATGATCAGTACCGTTACCGGTCATTTTAACAAGTTCAACCTGGATGTAGTGACCGATGGAAATAATTTTGGTTCGGCTTCAGAAATTTTATTCACGGCCGATATCGACTCTATCGATACGAATAACGATCAGCGCGATGCTCACCTGAAATCGGAAGAGTTCTTTCATGCCGACAAGCACGCACAGATAGCATTCAAAGGCTCCAAATATGAGACCAATGGCGATGTTGCCAAATTACACGGCGACCTGACCATCAAAGGTGTCACCAAACCCGTCACCCTCAAAGTGGAATTCGGCGGTATCGTAACGGATCCTTATGGTCAGACCAAGGCAGGCTTCACCGTCTCCGGAAAGATCAGCCGTAAGGAATTTGACCTTACCTGGAGCGCCGTTACAGAAGCAGGAAGCGTAGTAGTCGGTGATGAGATCAAGATCAATGCGGAAATACAGTTAATCAAGCAGGCATAAGACGATAGCAGGCAGGCGGCCGGTTTCCATAAAACGATGGGAGCCGGCCGGATCCTGCTGCGGCAAATACGAATAGTATGCACACAAAAAATACGATAACAGCCGGTAAAGATTTAGCAGATGCGGACAAAGCTCTGATCCTGGTTCATGGACGCGGGGCCAGTGCGGAGGACATTCTTTTCCTGGCTGACGAACTGAACGTGGAAGGGTACGCCTTGGTGGCCCCCCAGGCCAAGGGTAATTCCTGGTATCCATACTCCTTTTTAGCCACTCCGGCCCAAAACGAACCTTATCTGTCGTCCGCGCTTGGGGTATTGGAGGAAGTAGTAGCCGAGGTGAAAGCATCCGGCATCTCTACTGAAAAGATCTTTTTCCTGGGATTCTCACAAGGAGCCTGTCTGACCCTGGAATTCGTCGCCCGCCATGCGGCAAAATATGGCGGCGTGGTGGGGCTGACGGGCGGCCTTATCGGAGATAAAGTTTATGCCGATCAATATAAGGGAGATTTTCAGGGCACCCCGGTCTTTCTGGGAACAAGCCATCCGGACCCCCATGTGCCGGTGGATAGGGTGCATGCGACTACTGCACTGCTGAAACAGCTGAATGCCAACGTTACCGAAGAAGTCTACGAGAATATGGGCCATACCATCAGCCAGCATGAAATAGATACGGTCAACCGGATTATATTTAAGAATTGCGGGGCTTTTTGAGCAGCGAATAAAAGAAGTTGAAGACGAAGAGTAGCTGGGCGATCAGCAAGCCTGTTACTGCCGCCAGCATGAACGAATTGATCCATTCAAAATATTGAGGCGGGAGGGGGTGGCTATAGTCGATATAACGCCTGGGCATTCCTGCCAACCCCTCGAATTCATAATAACGAACAGGCCAGCAAATAAAATAGGCTCCGGCAAAGGTGGCCCAGAAGTGGATATAGGACAGGCTGGTATTCAGCGGGCGGCCGAACCATTTCGGGTACCAGTAATAGATAGCGGCAAAGACACCGAAGATCAGCGCAACATACTGCATAATCTGATGGAAGGCTAGTACATAATAGGTATCGTGCAGCTGTATATCCAGTGTACTTTTCCCCTGCAGGAGAGTTTCCAGCACCGCCGCGAACAAACAGCATACAGATCCCATCGCAAAAAGGATGGCGGGGGAATAGGCCCTGTTTCGGGCCCGGCGTTTGATCATCCGGGCTGCGAGGAGTACACCGATTAAAATGGTCATGAAAGCAGATATAGCTCCCAGGAAAGGGTTCAATGATGTAACGAACATGCGATAGTTCCAGACGAGGGTAAAGGGCAGGATGGTGGCAAGACAGGCAACCAGGAGGAGCTGAAGGAACTTTTTCATGATGGGCTAAAATATAGATATTCCTGCGAAAAGCAATAATTTAGGGGGATGAAAGGAAGCAGCTCTCTGAGACCACATAAAAGGCATTATGATTCGAAGTAAAACAATCAACTGGGGTATTATCGGCTGCGGGGATGTCACGGAAGTAAAGAGCGGTCCTGCCTTTAACAAAGTGCCCAATTCCGCGCTGGTAGCCGTCATGCGTCGGGATGCGGCCAAGGCGGAAGACTATGCCCGCCGGCACCAGGTCCCCCGCTGGTATACCGATGCCGCCCAACTCATCAACGATCCGGAAGTCAATGCCATCTATATTGCGACGCCCCCTTCTTCGCATGCCGAATATGCCCTGGCCGCCTTCGATGCCGGAAAGCCGGTCTATATTGAAAAACCTATGGCGAACAGTTATGCGGCGGCGCATCGTATAGCCACCGCGGCCGAAGCGAAGAATTGTAAACTGGTGGTGGCGCATTATCGTCGTCAGCAGCCTCTCTTTAAAAAAGTGCGGCAATTGCTTGACGACAAGATCATCGGCGACCCTTTATTGGTAAGACTTGAATTTTCCAAACCACCCCTGACGAAGGAAGAGCTGGCAGATCCCCGGATCGCCTGGCGGGTCGATCCTGCCATAGCCGGCGGCGGCCTCTTTCATGACCTTGCACCCCATCAGCTGGACCTACTTTATCATTTCTTCGGCCCCGTGAAAAAAATAACGGGCATCGCCGCCAATCAGCGCGGTCTCTATGCCGCTGATGACCTGCCATTCCATGGAGGGGGTTGTGAAGTGACGATCAATTTTTCAGATTGCTCAAATTCACCACCACCTTGATCATCATATCTTTTTCTTCAGGCTTGCTTTCTGCGATCATAAGCGTGAGGGCGACCAGCGCATTGTCCGCTATTTTTTTCGAACCATCGGGCCGGTATAAGATCCCGTTCTTTTCCAGGAACCATACGAACAAGAATGCTGCGATCCGCTTATTGCCATCCGAAAACGAATGATTCTTAATGACAAAATATAAAAGATTGGCGGCTTTCTCTTCTACGCTTGGGTACAAATCCTTACCGCCGAAAGTTTGATAGATCGCAGCAAGGGATCCCTGAAAGGATTCATCCTTTTCGTTTCCAAAAAGAGTACTTCCCCCGAATTTATCTTTTAGGCCTTTAATGGCTTTCATCGCTTCCGCATAGGTAATTTGGAATATTTCCTGCGGGGTAGTGGATTGTATCTCTAAGACCTGGTGGTCATATTGGTCCAGAATGTCCAGAGCATACGTATAATCGGTGACTACTTTCAATAATCCGGTAGCCTCGTCCGAATTCAGCGTCTTGCTTTCGATCACATTTCCCAGCAGCTTTACGGTTTGCTTTAACTCCTCCAATTGACGGGATTGCTCCTTTAATCGCTTTTGGTCGATTGCATAACCCTTGACCAGATATTCTTTTAGTACCTGATTGGCCCATATACGGAATTGGGTCCCTCGTGGAGATTTGACGCGGTAGCCTATGGATATAACAACATCCAGATTGAAATATTCAACTTGATATTTTTTCCCATCAGCCGCAGTTGTTGCATTTTTTGCAACAACTGAAGCCCGATCCAACTCACGCTCTTTAAATACGCTAGATAAATGCCTAGATATCACAGACTTATCACGGCCAAATAACGAGACCATTTGAGCCAGGCTAAGCCAAACTGTGTCATTTTCCAGTTTAACTTCTATCTGATTATTCCCAGATTCAGTTTGATAAAAAACAACATTCCCATTCCCTTCCATAAAATAATTTTTTAAATGATTAATAAACAAGCCATTACAACTCGGATTAAAACCCGCGGATCATTTGGCCCTTAAATACCAAAGGATGTTATTAATCAGCAAAGAGGAGGAGATTGAATACTAAATTCCTTAGTACGAAGATAGTTATTTTTAAATATCCGGAGAAAAAAATCGATGTCATAGAGGAGAATTAACAGGCAATGCAATTGTTGCAAAAAATGCAACAGTTGGTCTGGCAACTACCGAGTATAAGGTAGCGTTAGATGACGATACATGTAGTGACAGTTTTACCTGGGGGCTGGGGGACGCAGGACAGGATAGACGCAGGCCCGAAGGGGGTAGGCCCGGAGGGGGCCGATTTTACATGCCGGGAAATAACCCTTACAACGTAAATACAATTGTTTTATTTCCCTATTGTATTTGCCTGGATTTTACTATATATTTAGCTTTATCATCCAATACTCCTCTGTGGATCACCCTAACAATCAGGCGCTACCTCGCCCTACCCCCGGCTCTAATGTCCGATTCTGGCAGATGAACACCTTCATCGTGCTGGCAATGGGCTGCAACCTGATCAATTTCATTTACTACATCCTGGATGGGATGACAAAGAGCGCCGCCATCGAAGTGTCCGGGGTCGCCGTACTGTCCTTTTTTCTTCTCTGCAACCTCAAAGGGTACATCGAAGCGCCCAAGCTCCTCAGTATCATTTTCGTAAACTGCCATTCCCTTTCCTTATGTTATGTACAGGGCACTAACCAGGGCGCCTATTTGTATTTATTCCCCTTTGTCATGGCCATGATCTTCTTTTTGCGGGTACGCAAAAATGATCTGGCCGTAACGACCTTCATTATTGCCACCACGCTGAACCTGCTGGTGATCGTACTGATCTTCCCTTACCGGGCCCGTTTCGAGCCGGTACCCGATGCCATGAGTTACAATCATCTGGTACTGAATATCATCGTCAATTTTTTACTGGTCATTATCTTCTTCTATTTTGTCCTGCGCCTGCTGGATGCCAAAGAAAAGAAAGTACACAAAGCGGCAGCGGCCAAAGCCCGGTTCATGAGCAACATGAGCCATGAGCTCCGGACTCCGCTCAACGCCATCATCGGCACGACCCATCTGCTGATCCAGGACCACGAGCTGCTGCAGCATACCGACCATTTTAAGGTATTGCAGAATTCATCGGAGCACATGCTGCAGCTGGTCAACGAGGTGCTCGACTTCAGTAAGCTGGACGAAGGCAAGCTGGAGTTCATCAACGAGCCCTTCGACCTTACCTATATGCTGCGACAGGCGGCAGACTCCTTTGCCACTGAGATAAAGCAAAAGAACATAGACCTATGTCTGAAGATCGATAGTCTGCCGGGCGGGAAAAAGATAGTGGGGGATGCGATGCGCCTGAAACAAATCATTCTCAACCTGCTGTCCAATGCCGTCAAGTTTACGGACACAGGATCCGTGACCCTGCAGGCCCAGCTCAGGAACCTGACGAAGACGGCTGCTGAGTTTTACTTTGAGGTAACCGATACCGGCATCGGCATCGCTCCGGAGAAATACATCCTCATCTTTGAAAGTTTTACACAGGCCGATGCGGAGACGACCCGTAAATACGGAGGGTCCGGCCTGGGTCTCAGCATCTGCAAGGAGCTGGTGAAGTCAATGGGCGGCGATCTGCAGGTGAAGAGCGAACCGGATAAAGGAAGCTCATTTTACTTCACGCTGCATCTGCCGTTCGTACAGCAGGATAACAGGACGCCGAAAGAGCCGCAGCGGGGTCTCCAGGACCTCATCGGAATCAAAATACTCCTGGCCGAAGACAATGCCGTCAATATGAAAATAGCCCAGCGCTTCCTCCATAGCTGGGGAGCCACTATCTATCCGGCGGAAAATGGGAAGATCGCCTGGGAATTATTTAAGCAGCAGCCCTACGACCTGCTGCTCATCGACCTGGAAATGCCGTTGATGGATGGCAAGCAGCTCCTCGCCGAAATAAGGAATGTCAATAAGGACATACCGGCCATTGCCTTTACCGCCGCCGTCTATGAGAATATGTATGCCGACCTTCAGCAACATGGATTTAACAGCTATCTGCATAAGCCCTTCCGGCCGGATGAGATGCATCGTAATATCCTGGAGCAGCTGTCACTGAAATAATGGCGGCTGTAAGGGAGAGATTTCTTTTTTCATTTCGATCAGATGCAGCGGAACCTTACTATTATAAATGCCGGGCGGGAAAAATTCTATCTTACCCGTTGGCAGATATCCCCGCCGCCCGTACCAGCCAACCAGCTCTGTACGAATGTTGATGACCGTTATGACAATAGCCGGCTTGTGCAGATTCCGGGCATGGCTTTCGGCAAATTCCAGCAGCTGCCTGCCGATCCCACTCGCCTGGGCATCCGGAGAGACGGTCAGCAGGCCCAGATAAACCGAATCCGATTTCTTTTCCAGTGATACAAAGCCCAGGATCTCCTTCTCCGGCGTGCAGCATTTGAAGTTCTCCTTCTCCGGCTGATCAAAAAGACGTTCCATATCCGCCTCTGAGGTTCTTTCACCTTCCATGAAGACGCCTTCGGAAGTCCATCCCCTGCTGCCCGGATCTCCCCTGTAGGCATTATTGATCAGACGGGTAATAGCGGGGATATCTTCCCTGGCAGCGCTGGCAATGCTCAATGATAATTCCATGGAGGCAAAAATAATGGAATTTACCGCCTGGTGGAGCCGGTGGAGTTGGTGGAGCCGGGGGAGCTAATGGAAGCCGAATATCCCAACGCTTGATCCGTCAACTGCTTCAGCTCTCTAAGCCTTTGTTCGCGCCCCTGGTTATTGAGGTAGAAGGTCATGAGGAAGGCGGCATATCCTCTTTCATTGTCGATCCAGGGAATACTGCCGAAAAGACCGGGGCTGGTCACGGACCCTGTCGGCTGTTTCGTCACGGGGTTGAGCATGATCCACTCGCCATAACCATACCCGATCTCTTCCATACCCGCCGGCGACCAGGCTATCTTTATATCGGGGGTGATCCGGTTGACCTGCATTGCGGCAATACTTTTTTCACTCAATATCCGGTGTCCCTGAAAGACACCTTTATGCAGGATCATATCCAGGAATTTCATATAATCCTCCGGAGTGCTGCCGGCCCCGCCCGCAGGCAGGGCAACACTACCCTTCCCGAAATCGGTATTCTGCAGGCCCAGCGGCCGGGCGATCCGTTCCGCAAACAGTGTCTCAAAATTTTTACCACTGATTGCTTCTATAACGGCTCCGGCTATCTGTAATCCTGCATTACTGTAATGAAACACCTTCCCCGGCTCCCCTTCCATCGGCATGAGCGCTATTTTCTCTATCGCCTCTTCCATACTGCCTATCTTTTTCAGCTGCTTCAGGCTCTCCTTCAGCGGCGGTTCCTGTATAGCCGTCAGGTGGGAAAGACATTCGCTGATCGTGATCATTCCCTTGCCATGCCGGGAAAGTACGGGCAGATATTGGCCGACGGTATCCGAAAGACGGAGTTTTCCTTCATCCACGAAGGTCATCACCAGGGCGGCGCTAAGCCATTTACTGCAGCTGGCGATGGGTTGACGGGTTGTGGCGGTATAGTCGTCCGTACCTGCTTCTGTCTTCATCCTCCGGGCAATAAATGTATAGGTCATTTTCTGTTTCCGGCTCATTTCATTGACGGACCTGCTGTAAACAGGCTTTCCGTCTTTATAGATCAGGAGGATGGCCCGGCCGCCGATATCCTTTGCATGCTCTTCCAGCCAGTTGTCCAGCTTCTTAAAATCAGGAGGGGGCTGGGCGCCGAGCGGACCGATCCCGGTCAGGCAGGCCAAAAACAAAAGGTAGATGACTCGCATATCTCATAGACCGCCCCCAAACATAGAAGTTTAATGGTCGCGTGGGCCTATCAGAACAGTCTTTCCTGGGGAGGTCTGATTCCCTGCAACCGGATGTAAATGGTAGCCTGGCCGCGGTGATGGGTCTGATGTTCGAAGGCTTTCATCATCAGGGCCCAACGGGTTGCTTCTAAACCATGCAATTTCTTTTTTTCGCCCCATTTATTGACGTCGGAGTTCTTCACGGCGTCAATGCAATAATTATAGCTGGCGGCCACGTAATACATGACAGAATCTTTCTGCTGTGCGGCGGCGCTGTGTTCCATATCGGACATGATAAAGGCCAGTGGTTTCTGGTCGGTCGCGTTCGACATCAGAAAGATATTGCCTTGCGAGAGATGCAGCATCTGTTGGGCAAAGCTGCGAATGCTGTCGACTGCCTTGAAGGAGTATTTATCGGCCGGCATGGTATTGAGGTAGTCGATGGTATAGGCTTTTGCACGTTCCCAGTCCTGGACCATCTGAGTTTTCATGTCTTCCGCCGTCAATGCCTGGGCATACATTTTCGAAGACGATAATAGCATTGTAAGTGTGAGGGAGCAAGCAATTAACTTTATCATATAGCAGTTTTTATTTATGAAAGATAATTAAAAAATGGGATTTAAGCGCGGCGAGGGTATCATATTAACACTTTTTATATATCATAATTTTGCCCGCCATATCAGGATGAAATTCTTAAAAAGATTATTTATTTCCCATTATTTTTATTTTTTCGCCATAAAACAGGGGGGAAAAATGGTCTTTTTCATATTATTTTTTATCGCTATCTATTATTTGTCAAATATTCTTTATTTTCGTACTGCCGTAAAGAATTAATGAAAAGGTATTGCTTGCATACGGACTCCGCTTACGCTAAAGCCCCGGATCCCGATTACCGTTGATTGTATACCAAGTCGACTAGCGATCATTTATTCACCATAAAAACAACTTGTATGGCACCTGCTAAATTAGAGTATATCTGGCTTGATGGATATCAGCCCATCCAAAGTTTGCGTAGCAAAACGAAAATTGAAAGAAACTTCTCCGGTAAGCTGGAAGATTGCCCCATGTGGTGCTTCGATGGTTCTTCCACCGAACAGGCCCCCGGAGGTTCTTCCGATTGTATCTTAAAACCAGTCTACCTGGCTAAAGATCCACAACGCAAAAATGGCTACCTGGTAATGTGTGAAGTACTCACCCCCGCAGGCAACGCTCACCCCAGCAATGGCAGGGCCATGATCGACGATGATGACAGCGATTTCTGGTTTGGTTTTGAACAAGAGTATTTCTTGTGGAACCCCGAGACCGATAAACCCATTGGATTCCCTGAAGGCGGCTTTCCAAGACCCCAGGGTCCTTACTACTGCTCCGTAGGAGCCCTCAACGCCTATGGCCGTGACATGGTGGAAGAACACCTGGACGTGTGCCTGGAAGCGGGCTTAAACGTAGAAGGCATCAATGCCGAAGTAGCTACCGGCCAATGGGAGTTCCAGATCTTCGCCAAAGGCGCCAAAGAAGCCGGCGACCAGATATGGCTGGCCCGCTATTTGCTCGAAAGGATCGGTGAAAAATATGGTATCGCCATCAACTGGACCTGCAAACCCCTGGGTAACCTGGATTGGAATGGCAGCGGTATGCACGCCAACTTCTCCAACTCCGTACTAAGAAGCTGCGGAAGCCAGGAAGTTTACGAGAAAATTTGTGAAGCATTCCGCCCGGTAGTAAGGGAACATATCGAAGTGTATGGCCCGGATAACCACCTCCGTCTCACCGGCAAACACGAAACGGCCGCCATCTACGAATTCAAATACGGCGTGTCCGACAGGGGCGCTTCGATCAGAATACCGATCGGCACCGTAGAGAAAGGATGGAAAGGCTGGCTGGAAGATCGCAGGCCCAACAGTGCTGCGGATCCTTATAAAGTGGCCGCCCGTATCATCAAGACGGTCAAGACTGCCGAAGTGGAAGTAGAAGAGCTGGCAGAAAGAGTAGCCTAAGGTCTATTGATATATTTACAACAGGGAAGATGAGAGCAATCTCATCTTCCCTGTTTTTTTATGCCCCACCCTGTCACAGATCGGAGATTTCGATTGTCTAATGTTATATGATCAATAAACCGGAAATCTTTTTGGAATACAAGGGACTCCTCTTCTCCATGGCCTATAATATGCTCGGCAATATCGATGCGGCCGAAGATATCGTACAGGATACTTTTTTGAAATGGATGGGAATACCCTCAGACGCCGTAATGCACACCAAAGCATACCTGGTAAAGGTCGTCACGAACAAATGCATCAATTACCTGAATAGCGCCCGCGTCAAACGAGAGGAATATGTGGGCATCTGGCTACCCGAGCCCTTACAGAACTATGACCCGAACAAGGCCCATACGAAAATAGAGACCTATCATGCCTTGTCCATCGGCATGTTGGTCCTCATGGAGAAGCTGACACCCCGGGAAAGAGCCATCTTCCTGCTGAAAGAAGTCTTTGCCTATGACTATTTCGAGCTGGCCGAAATATTCGACCAATCGACCGACAACTGCCGGCAGATCTTCAAACGGGCCAAGGACAACCTCGGCAAAGATGCCCGGCGCTATGAGGTGGATATGAAAGTCCATGAAAAAATACTGAACAACTTCCTCCAGGCCCTTTCAGAAGGCAGGGTGGAAGACCTTATTGATCTGTTAAAGGAAGATATCCGGGTTTTTGCAGATGGGGGCGGAAGGGCTTTCGCTGTCAATGGCCAACGTCTCACGGCATTCCGGAAACCGATCTGCGGAAGGGAGCATGTCAGCAGGATGCTCTTTACGCTCGTGCCCAAATTCCAGCAGTCTCTTCCGGATTTCCGCCGGGAACTCACTTTTGCCAATGGACTGCCTTCCATCCTTACTTATTCGGGCGATTCGCCGGTCACCCTGGTTACCCTCGAACCGGACGGAGACCAGATCCGCAATATCTATGTGCAGTCTAACCCCGACAAGCTGAAACATTTTAAAAAATAAAAGACGATTCTTATGACCTTACAATTGCTACTTGTCCTCCATATTACCGGGTTTACGATAATGGCAGGCACCGTGATCGCAAACATCTCCATTTCCGGGAAACTGAACAAATACCTGATCTCAGATAAGCCCAGGGCATTGACCATTCTGGAAAGCACTGCGGGATTACCCATGTTAATAGGCATCGGCGCCATTCTGTTACTCACCACAGGCATCGGCATGGTATTCATATTCAAGAGCGCTGTTACCAGCATGTTGTGGTTCAGGATAAAAATGGTCCTGGTATTATTGATCCTGGTCACTGGCGCTGTCATACCCAGGCAAAATACGGCAAAGCTAAAAATACTGTTGGCGGAAAAATCCCGTGAAAGCATCGGTCCGATAGAAGCGCTGAAGAATAAAATGGGCTTTTCCCAGTTGGTTCAATTACTGCTATTCCTTTCCATCTTCGTATTAAGCGTTTTCCGATTTTAATTCACCTCAATGTATACGTATATGCAGACGGAATCCTCCTTTAATATATTGATCATAGGCGCCAACGGCGGCATAGGCAGACAGGCAGTCGAAATAGCGCTAAAAGAAGGACACCTGGTTACGGCCCTGTTGCGCAATCCCGCGAACCTTCCCCTTACACACCCAAACCTGACAATCGTCAAGGGCGATATCATGGATCCAAAGACTTTTGAAAAATACCTGGATGACAAAGACGTGGTCATATCCGCCATCGGGGTCCGGGGCGGGTTAAGGGGGAACAAACCCACTACCCTCTATTCGCAGGGCAATGCCAATCTTTTACAGGCTATGAAGGAAAGGAGGGTGGGGCGCGTCTTTTTTATTTCCGCGTCCGCTATTGAAATAAGCCCCGTGCTGCCCCTCTTTGCAAGGTTGGTCGCAAAATACATCATACAGAAATTACTGCGGAATATGTATGCCGACCTGAGAGTAATGGAGCAACTGGCAAAAGAGAGCGGCGCCGACTGGACGATTATACGTCCGCCCAGGCTGATAGATAAACCGGTAACCGGTCATTACCGGGTCGCCATCAACAGCTTCCTGAAGAATTGCCTTGCCATTTCAAGGGCCGAAGTCGCCCATTTTATGGTGCATAACATAGCCAATGAAGCGACGTATAGGACAACGATAGAGATAGGATATTGATAAAGACGCGGCCCCTTGCATCCGGGCCGCCTGTATCGGACCGCTTATAAGTTATAAGCTCTTGATGGTAAGCATCAGCTTATCGGCCTCCGCCTGCTTGAAATTGATGATCTCACCCAGGGAGCCGGTGAGAATATAACAGATGCCGTCTTTTTTTACGTCGGCCCGTTTGACGCTATATTCCTTGAACTTGGCTTCATCTCCATTAGAGCCATTCTTCAAAGCAGCCAGCCCCTTTTGAAAATATTTCAATTGCTGCAAATTGCCAAACCTAAGGTTTGACATATTTACCTCACCGGTATATTGCTGATCGCGGAATGAAAGCAGGTAGATAGTATCCGACTCCTTTACAACCCTATCCAGCTCTATAGGCCAGGTGCCTGTACGCAGTTCGACAAGACTGATGGTCGAAGTATTGGTGATAGTAAACTGCGCCTTTGAAATAAAAGGTATGAATAAGAATAAAAAAATCAGTTTTTTCATAACAATTATGCTTTTCTGGGTCTCAGAAATGTTTAAAAATTTGTTAGCGTATTTAATTTATAGGTCTGTTTCCAATTTTACATTAACGAATAAATGTAAAATTTAGTATGCCGCAGGACTCCGCTTATTAGCGAAAAAACCGGGCCGCTAAAGTTTATAACCCCCTGATCGTCTTAGTCATTATATCGGCCTCCGGCTGCTGGAAATCGGTCGTCCCGTATTTCGGCTGCAATATATACCAGACGCCATCGAATTTCTTATCCGCTCTTTTGAGCGTATAATCCTTGAATCGGGCAATATCCCCATTATGGCCTGTTTTTAACACCGTCAACGCTTTCTCAAAATATTTCAATTGCTCCAGGTTCGAAAACATCAGTGTATCCAGCACTTCGCCGTTCATCACCTGCTGGTCCCGGAATATAAGGGAATAGGAGGTGCCTGTCCGGTCAGTATTCCTTTCCAGGTTGATCGGCCATTGCCCCGAACGTACTTCCACTAAATTGTCTGCTGAATGGGAAGGGTGAAGCCCGGCCTTACCGGCGAATTGTAGCAACAAAGCGCTAAGGATTAATCTTTTCATATAATAGTTGGATGCCGCAATATAAAAACATAAATCAATAAATGCAAGTCCAAATATCATGCCCTTTTAGGCCCCGACGAGGGCCTCCCCAGGCTGCGATCCGGAGGATGCTGCCCTTTATTTTGCCGTTGTGATCTGAATATTACGGAATTCGATCGGACCATGGTCGCCCTGAAGATAGATAGGCCCCGGCTCCCCTTCCCTACTGTCCAGCGCCCCCCCGGTAATACCCGGAATTTCCTGGTTGCAGATGACTGTCCTGCCATTTAAAGCCACCGTCACCAACCTTCCTACCAGCGTAATATCGTAGATCTGCCATTCGCCGGGCTCCTTGCCCATCATCTCCGTCGGAGGGAGAAATCCATATATCGCTCCCAGCTGGTTATTGGGGGGCTCCATTCCTCTGCCGTCTTCAATTTGACATTCATAACGCCCTCTCAGGTAGACGCCGCTGTTGCTGCCTTTGGGCAGCCGGAATTCGATATGTAATTTAAAATCGGTAAAAGTCGCATCGGTAACGATATTGGCGCCGGAATGAGGACTGCTGAGAATACCGGATTCCGCCATCCATTGATTATCCCCCATCGCATGCCATCCTTTCAGATCGGCGCCGTCGAAAAGGCTGACAGGTGAGCCCCAGACAGGTTCTGCATTCCGCCGGAGGGACGGAGCACGATGCCCCACCCATTGATAGACTTTTCCACCGGGGGTGATCAGGGTTCCCGTCAGGCTGTCTCCCTGGAGGCTGCCTTCCACGGACAGGTCCCGGGTTTCCCGCTCCCATTGGGGCGGAATGGCAAAGCTCATCTTCCCTTCCGTATAGTTGATCTTCGAGATCGGACGGGCGCTGCCCCCTCCGCCGACAAACCGGCCCACCAGCGTACTCACTCCCGAATGGATGACTTCCAGCCAGGACGGGACTTCTTTTCCGGGCTGATGTATCGTAATATCCCAGTGTCCTTCGATGGCAGCAGGTTCGGATTGGGCCCGGGCTATAGAAAACAGCGATATAAATAAGGCGGGAAGAAAGATTCTTTTCATCTGATCCGTTTTTAGTTTGAAAGGGAAATGAATGTACGTAAATTTCCAACATGAACAGACTCCTGCTTTATCTGCTGCTAACCGCCCTTACCATGTCCGGCCAGGCCCAGCTCATCGCCCCGGAAAAAAAGGCCATCGCCTATATCAACAACAATATGCACCAGGCCATGCAGCTATTGGTCGAATCGGTCAACATCAACAGCGGCACCCTGAATATCGAAGGTGTAAAGAAGGTCGGCGCTCTCTATGCGGCAGAGCTGAAGAAGCTGGGTTTCACCATTGAATGGGTCAACGAACCGGATTCCTTGCACCGCGCCGGTCACCTGGTCGCCACTCATATCGGAAAAAAGGGCAAGCGTCTCTTCCTGATCGGTCACCTCGACACGGTCTTCGAGCCCGATATGCCCGCGGGTCCTTTTACCATCCTGAATGATTCGACGGCAACGGGCCAGGGCGTCAACGATATGAAGGGGGGCGATGTGGTCATCATCACCGCGCTGCAGGCATTGGAAGCTGCCGGACAGCTGAAGGATATGAACTGCGTGGTCTATTTTACCGGCGACGAAGAGCGGTCGGGCAATCCGCATGCCATCGCCCGCAAGGATTTTATAGAGAGAGCCCGGACCTGTGATATAGCCCTGGCCTTCGAATCAGCCAAGGGACTCGACACAGTTGCCGCCGCCCGCCGGGGCGCCAGCGGCTGGATATTGGATATCACGGCACGGACGGGACATTCGGCCGGCGTCTTTACAGAGGCTTCCGGAGACGGCGCCATCTATGAAGCCGCCCGCATCCTGAATACATTCCGGGAACAGCTGAGCTCCGAAAGATACCTCACCTTCAATCCCGGTCTGATCGTCGGCGGCTCCGAAATAAAGATAGACGCCCAGGATGCAAGAGGCGAGGCCCTGGGAAAGACCAATATCATCTCCCCTTCGGCCAGGGTGACGGGCGACCTGCGCTTCCTGACGGAAGCCCAGAAAAATGCCGCCCGTGAAAAAATGCGGGATATCGTAGCGACCAGCCTGCCCGGTACGCATGCCACCATCCGCTTCTCCGACGGCCTCCCCGCCATGGAGCCGACTCCCGGTAATCTCCGGCTCGTAACACAGGTAGATAAAATAACAAAAGACATGGGTATCGGTAGTACGTTCGCCGGAGACCCTGGCGCAAGAGGAGCCGGCGACATCTCCGACATCGCCCAATATATGGACTGCCTCGATGGACTGGGCGCTTCCGGCAATGGAGCGCACAAAGCCGGCGAGACCATCAACCTGAAAGAATATCCGCTGCTTATCCACCGTGCGGCCTTGCTGTTATATCGATTGAGCCGGTAAAAAATGCGGCCCAATGACAATTGTCGTCTCTAAAGCGTTGCAAGGCTTCGGGCTATTTTTTTAAACCGATTAATTAAATATTAAAGTTAACCGCATGGCGGATCCCATCCCGAAAAGAGCCGTAATTTCAATGAAAACCCTGCCTTGCATTGCCGGAAAACCTTATCAACCTTCTCCTTACTCCTGTTCCTGCTAAGCGCCTATGCCCAACCAGGTAATTCCTGGCGTTGCGCGGATGACAAGATCACCTCCCTGCAAAGACGATATATCCCGGGCTACGATACGATGCTCCTTCATGTCAACCAGGCAATAAATTCCTATATAATAAAAAGGGCCAGGCAGGGAGCTAAACAAGTAGACGGCTTACCGGGAGAGAAAGAAGTGAATGGTTTGCCCGGAGATAAACAAACAGATGGCTTGCCCGGAGGGCAAACGGATAGCGTCTATACCATACCGGTTGTTGTGCATGTAATCTATCCGGCCGGTCAACCCTATGGCGCCGGCGCCAACATCAGTTATACGCAGATACGCTCCCAGATCGAGGCATTGAATGCCGCGTATAGCAGGAGCTATGCGGCTTACAACGGACAAAGCCAGCCCGTTTACGCCCAGGACACCCGGATCCGCTTCTGCCTGGCGCAAACGCCTTCTCCCTACGGGGCCAACTGGTTCCAGGGGCCGGGAGGTACCGAGTACGGCGTCCGAAGATACCCGGATGGATCAGGGGCGTACGATCATCCCATGACTATCGCTGGCGCTACCGCGCTGGCGGCTATCACCCATCCCGACGCCAGCTATTTCCCCTTCGATCAATACCTGAATATCTGGCTGGTGCAAAGCATCGACGGGGGAAATTCCGTCATGGGTTACGCGCCCCGGCCGATCATGGCTACTTATCCCCTGGACGGGGTCATATTCCGGGCGGATATCTTCGGCGATAATACGACGGGCGGAAAGTATGCCTTGGGTTTTGGGCTGACGCAAGGCAAGGTTCTGGCGCATGAGGTAGGGCATTACCTGGGTCTGTACCATATTTTCCAGGACGGCTGTGCCGGCGCCAACGGGCCCGGGGCCGCGACAGATGCCTGCGACCTGTACGGCGACCTTATCTGCGATATCAAGCCTTGCACCACGCAGAATGTGGCCTGTACGAATACCATTTATAACACCTGTTCGGTCAATTATTCCATCAATACTGTCGATTACGACATGATCAACGATTATATGAGCTATGCAGACGACGATTGCATGAATACGTTTACATCGGACCAGGTCCAACGCATGCAGGCGACGCTGTCCGTGCTGCGTCATAAACTATGGCAGCCCGCCAACCTGGCTGCCACGGGAGTCCTTGGCGGCAATGGCTGCATCCCCTCCAACCTGAATGCCCTGATCAGCATCTCCGAGCCGGCCTATTGCAGCAGCCGGCCCATTGTCTTTTCCAATCCGCCTGCCGGCAATACAGCCACTTCGTATCAATGGCAATTTCCGGGCGGCACTCCTTCCAGCGCTCAAACGGATTCCGTGACGGTGTCTTACCCTTCTCCCGGCACCTATAAGGTCCTTCTTACCACCAGCGATGGCGTCCATTCCCGATCGGATTCCTTACCCTTCAACGTCGTTTCCTGCACCCTGGATTCCTCTTTGCTCTATATGTCGAACTGGTATTTCGGTAATTTCTGTTCGATCGACTTCAGCAAGGGTTTTCCTGAGCAGACGACCACGGCATTGGTGAATAATACCATACAGGGCGAATCCGCTTACCCCGGGCAGCTTTCCTATATAGATGGAACGGTCAGCCTGAGCGACTCGAACGGTCATCTCCTGTTCTATAGCAATGGAGTCAGCGTGTGGAATGCGCAACAACAGAAGATTACCCATACCTCTATGTTCGGCGTCAGCGATATCAATGCCTCGACGAGTACCTGTTATATTCCCTATCCCGGCCACCCGGGCCAATATTTCATCGTGGGCGTCTATCCACGTTTCGACGGCGAGCAGTCAGGCGTGCGGTTCGTGCTGGTGGATGTCAATGCCAATACCGTTACGCCTTACCAGGAATTCCAAAATGCCAGTCTGCCGAAGCAGTTTTCCGGACTGCTGACCGTGATTCCTCATTGCAACGGGACGGATTATTGGCTCGTGGTAAAAGGGTACTGGGAGCCGGATACCAGGTTTTACTCCTTCCTGGTAACCTCCGCGGGGATCGACGTGCATCAATCTCCCGTAATATCGTCCGGTTTTGCTCACGCAGCAGCTGGCGGCGACGGCTACCAATTAAGAGCGAATCGCAAGGGCAATCAATTGATCCTGAGTGGGCCTACCGGCATTACCGTTAATGTCGGCACCTGCGCGTTATACGACTTCGATCTCCGCACGGGCATTGTGAGCCATGAACGCATTATTCCTGACGTGAGTGGGTACAGCGATATTCAAACCGGTACTGCCTTTAGCCCGAATGGAGATTATTTTTACCTGATGAGAAGCTCTAATTTTGCTACCAATGGCCAACCTTATTGGCTGTTTCAATACCGGGTAAGCGACCTGCAATATAATGTTCTTCCTACAACCGGATTTTATTTCGGGAGTCCCTTCCAATTGGGTCCGGACAACCAGTTATATATCGTGAATCCACTGTATCATTCCCTGGCCCGGCTGTCTAACCCGGACAGTTGGGGAGGAGCCAGCTTCGACGATAATTTCATTAACTTGAGTGGGCCAAGTCAGCAAATTTCTTCCGGCGGTAGCCTGCCGGTCTTTATCGATGCACGCAAGCCATTACCTACGCACCCGGATTTCTCCGCAAAGGCGCTGGATTGTCATTCGTTTCATTTCGAGGCCCTGTGTTTTGACAATTATACGTCCACCTGGGATTTCGGCGATGGCTCCCCGCCTCTGCAAGGCAGTGAAACCGATCATATATATAACACCAGCGGGAATTTTTCCGTTACCCTCACGGTCAGCAGCGGGTCTATCGTATATGGCTCCGTGAGCAAAACGGTCACGGTATTGCCGTTCACTGTCGGTATCACCGGAACGGACAGCGTCTGTAGCAATGCCGTCAATCCCTTCGAATATTATGCCCCGACAATCACCGGCGCGACTTATGCCTGGACCGCTTTGAATGGAATGATCAGTGGTCCTTCCAATCTTTCCTATGCCGATGTCGTCTGGCAGAGCGGAGGGGGCTCGGGCACTTTGCAGGTGAATGTCTCCTTAAATGGCTGTAGCCTCACGGCATCGAAAAGGATGGCTTTTTTACCCGCCACACCCATTAACTGGATGCTGCCGGATACCCTATGCCTTACAGATAGTCCTGTGGTTTTACAGGCTTCTCCGGCCGGCGGTATCTTTACGGGAGACGGGGTGAGTGATTCCGTATTCTCTCCGGCGGCGGCAGGAAAGGGAACCCATATCCTTACCTATTACTATGGCCAGGCCGGCATCTGTCCGGGGCAAGGGCAGAAAGTCGTCTATGTGACTGCCTGCAAGGCCCCTCCTGTATCTTATACCGAATGCGAAACCCGGTTGAGCGGGATAACGCTTGCGCCCAACCCGGTGCAGGGAAATCTGATCGAACTGAAGTCCGCCCAACCTATCAATACTGTATATGCAGTCGTATATAATGTAACGGGGCAAAAGATTTACAATAACCTGGTCATAAATAATTCCATCCGGTTACCCGATATCTCCCAGGGTTTCTATTTGCTGATCTTATCCTGTGGGAATGAATATTTCAAAGTAATCCCTTTCTTTAAATTTTAACCATCAATAAGCATATTTTAACATAAAGAGCATCCATTTTGGATGACAAAAAGTAAAGCGGTAGTTTTAAGAATGACTTCTACCAAAACATCCGCTGCAGCTTCAACGCTTCTGGTCCATTCATTTTTACTAGTCTTTCTGGTCCTGGGAAGCAGGCCGGCAAACGCTGCCCCCACCCGCCTGGCGAATCTGAAATCAGCCGCCCCCGTCCCGGACAATATGACCTATACGGTATCGATGAATACCACTACCCATCTCTTCCATGTCGTCTTCCGCTGGGCCGGCATTCACGAACCCCTGCCGGACTTCAGAATGCCGGCCTGGATGCCGGGTTATTATCAGCTGATCGATTATGCCGGTAAGCTGCAACATTTTGAGGCGGCCGACGAAGCAGGCAAGCCCTTGCCCTGGGAGAAGACGACCGCGTCCACCTGGAGAGTGTCGAAAGAAAAAGCCAGCTCGATCACCCTGTCCTATGACATAGACGTCTCCACCCCCATGCCTGCTGTGCCAAACGTAGCACAAAGCCTGCTGGATTCCACCCATGCATTTATCGCCCCGACGACCTTGTTCCTGTATCCGGAAGGTTATATTCATCACCCGGTACTTTTGCACCTCGTCCCTCCGGCAAAAGGGGATTTGGTGGCAACCGGCCTCGACACCATAGCAGGAAAGAAATTCACCTATACCGCCCCGGACTTTGACATCCTTTACGATTGCCCGATCCTGGTGGGCCCGCTGGAAGCATTGCCTTCTTTCCAGGTCAGGGGTATCCCGCATTATTTTATCGGTTATCAGCTCGGGGATTTCGACCGGCAGCAATTCATGGCCGATCTTAAAAAGGTCGTGGAAGCAGGTATCGCCGTGATCGGAGATATCCCCTATCGTCACTATACTTTCCTGGCGACCGGTCCGGGCCGTGGCGGCGTAGAACACCTGAACTCCACTACCGTTCCTTTCTCCGGGGCTCAGCTTAGCACGGCATCGGGGCGGCACCGCTTGCTGAACTTTCTCGCCCATGAATATTTTCACCTCTATAATGTAAAACGTATCAGGCCCGTTGCGCTGGGACCTTTTGATTACAGCCAGGAGGACCGTACGAATATGCTCTGGGTCTCGGAAGGTTTTACGGTATATTATGAATACCTCTCCGTCCGCCGGGCCGGTCTCATGACCGGTACAGACCTACTGCACGACTTTCAGTCGAATATAGCTGCCTATGAGAACAAACCCGGGCATCTCTATCAATCCGCCACCCAGGCAAGTTATGAGACCTGGGCGGACGGCCCCCTTGTCAAACCCGAGGCGGCCAACAGAACCATTTCTTATTATGACAAAGGACCAGCCCTGGGCATGCTGCTGGACTTCGCCATTCGCCACGCGACCAATAACCAAAAATCCCTGGACGATGTTATGCGGGAGCTATACCACCGCTATTACCAGGAAAAGAAAAGAGGATTTACGGACGCTGAGTTCCGCCAGGTCTGCGAACGCCTGGCCGGCATTTCCTTAAGTGAAATTTTCGAATATGCCTCCACGGTAAAAGATGTCGACTATTCAAAATACCTTGCTTATGCCGGTCTCGCCATCGACCTTGGCCCGCAGGAGCAGGCGGGGAGCCCGCAGGCGCAGCCGGGGGCAAAACAAGATTCGTCAGCGGCCAACCAGGCGCAGCCGGTACCCATTCCCCAGCGGAGCTTCAAAATCACCCCGCTGCCCAATCCGGATGCGTTGCAATTGTCCATCCGCAAAAGCTGGCTGGGGGAATAGGGGGGCTCAATAGACACTTGCCGTTAATGTACCCGTTACAGGTACATTAGTCCATGTAACAGACCCGGAACTGGTGGTCTGGGGGGCTGCGCCGGTAAACTGATAAAGATGGGAACCAGACGCAAAGCTGGTAAGAGTTACCGTAATGTATCCGCTATTGACGCTGCCGATGTAGTAGTACCCAGAAAAATTTGCGTAGTTAAATAACTATATATATTTTTGTAGTCAAATAGCTACACAATGAACTTAAGACGAGACGTATTCCAAGCCATCGCAGAGCCGACAAGAAGGGCCATACTTCTATTGGTAGCCTCACAATCCATGACAGCGGGCGCCATAGCCTCAAACTTTGACACAGCAAGACCAACGGTTTCAAAACACTTGCAAATACTCACCGAATGTGAATTGCTTGAACAAGAGCAAAACGGCAGAGAAATTTACTATCATATCAATGCAAAAAAAATGAAAGAGGTAGCCGACTTCATTGAGCCATTCCGCAAAATGTGGGATGACAGGTTTAATAAATTGGAAACCATAATGAAAAAATACAAATCAAAAAACTAGAATAATATGGAACAAAAAACAAAAATAAATGCCGAAGACGGCAAACAGGAATTAGTGATTACAAGGGAATTTGACTTGCCCCTGGAATTACTTTTTAAAGCGTATGTAGAGCCGGAACTTATTGAGCAATGGATGGGAACGAAAGTGCTGAAACTGGAAAGTAAAAAGCACGGCAGTTACCAATTTGAAACAACCGATCCTAAAGGAAACAAATACGGGTTCAATGGGGTAATTCACGAGTTTATCCCGAACCGAAAAATCACACGGACATTTGAAATGGAGAATATGCCTTTTGGCGTCCAGCTCGAGGTGCATGAATTTGAAAAACTTACTGACGACACCAGTAAACTCAATATGCATGTAATATACGAATCGGGTGCACAAAGGAACCAGTTGCTGCAGTTGCCCTTTGCTCAGGGCTTAAACATGGCGCATAACAGGATTCAGGAAATATTAAATACTTTAAAATAGTCTGGCCGTCTTTACTGTGTTGTCGTGGTATTTGAGACCCGCGGATAGAAAAATCATTTCAGCTAATTTTACATTAGTGTTTCGATGTTGAATAATAAAGTTCTTTGAAAGTCTTGTCTGTATTGGGTTTGATCGAATTTTTACCCTGCAACGATTTGAATTTGTTTTAATTTTGCCGTAATATAACGCCTTGATAAT
>Ga0179596_10000202_pt1 | contig 33645 bp, 35 predicted proteins | sample CZODoug1_1_08_16_FD_155494 | JGI IMG/M metagenome (GOLD analysis project Ga0179596, IMG submission 155494) | Vadose zone soil fungal communities from Angelo Coast Range Reserve, California, USA - CZODoug1_1_08_16fungal (Illumina Assembly) | ecosystem: Environmental > Terrestrial > Soil > Vadose...
CCCTCCCGCTCTAGCAGCTCGGGCAGGAACCCGCGGGCGTCGTACAGGTCCGCGACTAGCGTCACCGCCACCCGCATCCGCCCACGCAGCAGGTGCTGCTCGCGGTGGCCGGTGTACACGTCGGACAGGTACTCGCGCACGCTGGCGCACTCCTCCGGCAGCACCACGTGCAGCCACCACCAGATCGAGGTGCGCAGCAGCGCGTCGGGCAGGCCCGCGAGGTGCCGCCGGTCCAGCAGGGCGGTGAACTGGGCGAGCTCCAGTGCCATGGCCTTGTCCAGCAGGTCCTCGACGCGGGTGAAGTCCGCGTACGCGCCCTGCGGGACGTCCTGGTCGAAGGCGGTCACCGGGGCTCACCGCACTCGGCCCCGACAGCGAGCACGGCCGCCTCCGCGTACCGCACCGCATCCATCGCGGAGAGCACCCGCGGGGTCAGCGCCGGGAACGTGTCCGTCGGCGCCCCCACATCCCGCGCGCCCAGCGCGTCGCGCTGCGCGAGCAGCAGCCGCGCCGAGGACACCGCCGCCTGCGTCTGCACGCCCAGGCTCGCGTACGCCTCCCGCACAGGGCCCACGACCTGCTGCCAGTAGTTGTTGACCCGGTTGCGGTTGTACCGCTTGAGGCCTCCGTGCCCGTCGTTCACCCACCCGTCGATCTTCTGGTCGATGTCGGTGCACTGCGCATCCATGCCCTCGTAGGGGCTCAGGTCGTCCTCGGTCCCGGCCATCGCGGCGACCGCGTCCCACGCCGCGGCCTCGGCGGCGTGCTGCTCGTCGAACGCGGCGATGATCACGTCGTAGCGGACCCGCAACTCCTCGAGGAGCCGGTCGCCGGACTCGCGCATGGCCGCATAGTGGCGGTCGCGCTCGGCCAGGCCCGGGTGCACCCGGGGGATCACTTGCGTCGCAGCGGTGTCTGCGGCCCGAAGCGCGGGCAGCACCTCGGTCGCGTGCACGCCGTTCAGGCCGCGTGCGGGCGGCACGATCGACGCGGGGATCATCGCGCCTACCGGGCGGGCGACCAGCCTGGGCAGGTACGCGGTCGGGGGCGGATCGTGGGGGACCGGGTTGAGTGCGGGTCCGGTGCGCCGTCGCACGATCCCGGGGCGGCGGTGCCTGCTGTCGGCCGTCACGCGCCGCGGCCTTTGTGCGTAGGCTGATTTCCGTTTACGATGAGCACTGGTGCCACGTTCCCCTCACTGGTAGGACTGGTGGTGCTGTTCGCCGCTTCGGCCCGGGGGCATCCGGGCTGGGCGGTTTTTCTGCTGCTAGGCGGCGCGGGCCGCGCCCGGGCCGCGCCGGCTTGCGGCCTCCTCGGCCAGCAGGCGCTGCACCGTGGGGGCGAGGATCCGGCGCACGCGCTCCACGAGTTCCGGCGAGGGATCCGGTGCCTGCGCGACCTGGCGGTCGATGTCCGCCATCGCCGCGGGCCCGAGCAGCGCCATGAAGTACTCCTCGGAGAAGTCGCACTCCGGGGCGCTCATGCGGCGGACTCGACGAGATCCGCCGCGCAGGAAGTGTGGTCGACCCACCGGAAGAGGTGGTTGAACGCGGCGCGGCGCTCAAACTCGGTGCGTGCGCCGCTGGCCTTGACCAGACCGGCCATGACCTCCTGCGAAAGGGGCAACTCGCCGCGCCTGACCTTCCCGAGCGTGGAGGGCTCGCAGGCGATGGCGTAGGCGATCTGGGAGACGTTCGGGCGCCGTTCGCGGCCCCACTGGAAGACCGGGTTGCGCGAGGCGAGCCACGCGAGCCCCCCCGCCTTGAGCTCCCAGCGGGGTCCGGGCCTGTGCGGGCTGGGCATGGACCCTCCTGCGATGTCGAGACAGACACTCTGTCCGTCACGACAGACAGTATGTCTGTCACGAAAGAAAGTCAACCGCCAGGGGCGCGCGACGGGTAACGAAACGGTCGCGTAGAGGGGCGTGTGTTTGACCAGCACGATTGCGCGCGCTTCTCCGGGTTCTGCGAATTCTAGCCAACCTGCTGCCGACGCGACGGACGTCCGCCTACACTGAAACCCGCTAGAGTTTCGTTCCTGACAGACAATTTCTCGACGAAGGACGGCCCCTAGATGGCAGGGACCCAAGACCACCCCACGTTCGCCGACTGGCTGCGCGGCGGCCTCGCCGCCCGCGGCTGGATCCCCGCCGATCTCGTGCGCGCCGGGGTCGTGAAATCCGAGAGCACCGTCTCCAAGTGGCTCAACGACAAGAACCCACCAGGACTGCCGGAGACCGTCATCAAGATCGCCGAGCTGACCGGGCAGGACGCCATCCCCGGGCTGTACGCCGCTGGCCACGGCGATGTCGCGCGGTTCGCGGAGAAACTGCGCGCCGACCCCTCCGGCGCCCTGATCGAGCACGAGATGGCCGCGGCCAACGACGATCCGCACCTTGCCAAGATCGACGCCGCGGCGGCGCGCGGAGTCATCTCGCAGGCCGAACGCGACCGCATGAGAGCGGACTTCCTGCGCCGCACTGCGGAGAGCATCCGCCTGATCGAGAGCGACTACAACGACGCCGTGGCCCGGCGCGAGCGCAGCGCGCCGGAGCCCGGCGGCAACGGCCGCGCGGCCCTGTGACACCGCCTCACACGATCGTGTGACGCATCTCCCCATTGCGCCACCTGAGGCCTACTGTGACGGTTTGGCGGCCAGCCGCCCGACCGCGACCGACACCCCAGACCCCGGTGCCAGCGCCATGCGATACCAGGCCGACCCGGCGGCCACAGCGGGAGCAAAGGGGAGAGCACCATGTACGACCACGACGCGCCCACCGAGCCGCTGCCCGCCGTGGGGTCCGAGCGGCGCCTAACCGCAGCCGGGCGCCGCCTCGCGGCGCTGGCCTGCGCGTCGTGGTTGGCAGGGGGAGCGCTCACCGCCACGCAGATCACCGCGCTTGCGCACGCACCCCGCCCCGTGCGCTGCGCCGTGTGGAGCGTCGCCGTCGCGAGTCTCGCCCTCGGCCTGCTCGCCCTGGCCTGCTGCGCGGCCACCGCCGTGCTCGTCGCCGTGCGCCGCGCCGCGCGCGACGCCGAGGCTGAGCGCCAGACGCTCCGCGCGGCCGGGGACACCGCGCTCGCGGGCGAGCGTGAGCGACACCTCGCGCTCGCCCTGCGCGCAGCCGCACTGCCCGCACGGGCACGCAGACCAGCCCAGGGCGAGCGCCACATGCACCTGATCAAAGACACCCAGACCCGCGACCGCGCCGGGCGCGGCGCGGCGGGCTGACCCTCAGTGCAGCCACCCGAGCGTCACCCGGCCGGGCGGCAGCCCGCGCGCACCCCGCCCCGCCCGGTGCACCGTCACGCGCACCACCGCGCGCAGCAGCGCGCGACGCTCCATCAGATCCATCCCCGCCCACGCCTTGCGCGCGCCGGGTCCCGCCGCGCGGCGCAGCACCGGCGGCAGCGTCGCCTCCATTGCGCGCTGCCGCGCTGCCTCCACCTGCGGCAACAACTCACCCTCCAAAGCCGCCAGCGACACCGCCGACAGCGCCATCCGCCCCGCCGACGTCATCGTGGACGCCAACGTGCGCGCCTCAGCCAACTGCGCCTCGAGCGCATCGGCCTGCGCCAGGGACCGGCGCAGCGCCACGTCCGCCACGTCCGCCCGCATCGACGACGCGAACGACGGCCGCTCGATCCGCGTGAGCATCGCACGCGTCACATAGCCCTCAAGCAGCTCTGCGCGGATCGTCGCCCGATAGCAGGTGCGGCAGGTGTACGCGAACGTCCCCTTGATCCGGATCGGACGCATCACCCGGACGTCCTGGGCCAGGGCGTACAGGCACGGGCCGCACACGGGCACCCCCGACAGCAGGTGCCGTATCGCCGAATCCTTGTGCGTCAGGCGCGCCGGGTCCGACACCAGCTTCAGGCACGCATAGTAGGTGGGGTCGTCCAGGATCGGCTCCCACGCCGCGTCCCCGATCACCTCGCCCGCGTGCTGCCGTTTGCCGATGTTCGTCGGCCGGGTCACCAGGTTGCGCACCGTGGTCAGCGACCAGTTCCCGCCCCGCGGCGAGGGAACACCCCGCCCGTTGAGGTCCTGCACGATCGAGAACAGGCTCTGCCCTGCGGCCACGCGCTGCGCCAACTCGCGTACGACCACGGCCCTGTCCTCGTCGACCACTTGGCGCTGCAGAGCCCCGGTCAGTGGGTCGTATTCGCGCCGGTAGCCGTAGGGGATGCGCCCGTGCGGACCGCCGCGCTCGGCGTTCAGGCGCACCGTGCGCAGGTTGCGGTCCCGGATGGCGTCGGCCTCCAGTTCCGCCGTCAGCGCGCCCAGTCCCGTGACGAACCGGTCCTGTCCGCGCGAGAGGTCGTACACGGTGCCGTTGAGGCACAGCAGCACCCCGCGTTGTTCGCACAGGTCGCGCAGGTCCAGGTAGGCGCGGGTGCTGCGGTAGGCGCGCGATGCCTCCCAGACCACTAGCACGTCGCATTCCTTGTCGTGGTCCGCAACATCGATACGGCTGATCATCTGCTCGTAGTCGGGGCGCCCGGTCTTGGCCCACCGGGACGCCGAGTACCCGGGGTCGTCGAACTCGTCGGCCACGCGCCAGCCGCGCGACTCGCAGAAGCGCCGGTTCTCTAAGCGCTGGTCTTCGACGGACCGGCCGCCGCGGGGGTTCAGGCGCGAGTTGCGGTCGTAGATGAACGCGCGTAGTTCCTGGCCGCCGTCGTGGCGCATGACGGCGGTGTGCGGTCTGGGGGCCATGCAGTGACAGTACTTCAGAATTATCCGTCTGTCATACCTTGTCGGTCGAGATGGTGAGCATAGAGGGTATCTTTCTCTAGGGTGGGGCGACCGATAGTCGAACGGTAGCGAAGGGTGCAGGCCGGGGGCCGGGGAATGCGAAAAGGCGCCCCGCGCCCGCCGGTGTGGCGGGCGCGGGGCGCGGTGTGTAGCGGGTCAGTCGGGTGCGTGCCGCCGGTCCAGAACTGCGGGGTCCAGGCCGAGCGGCAAGGTCCCGCCCGGCGACGGCGTGGGACTCGGCGCTGTGGGCGGTGTGCTGCGGGGCGGTGAAGGCTCCGGGGGTGGCGCGCCCTGGCGTACGGCCGCGCCGGGCGCCGTCCCGGCCGTGGCGGTGGACGCGGGGCTGCTCGCGGAGGGGCTCGGGGTCTGCTCGCACACCAGCGCCGCCCGGCCGGACAGCATCGTCTCCTGCGTGGGCGCGTACCCGGACGGGCACGCCGGACCGGGCGCCCCGTCCCTGCCCGGGGCGCCGTCCTGCCCCGGCGGACCCGGCGCCCCCGCGGGGCCGGCTGCACCGGCCGGGCCGGTCTGCCCGACGCCGGGACTGCCCTGCGCGCCCGGTGAACCGGCCGCGCCCGCCGGCCCGCTGGGCGCGGGGTGTGCGGCCATGTAGGCCGCGACCGCCGAGGCGACCTGGGCGTCGGTGGCGTCCTTGCCCGGCGCGGGCGGGTGCAGCGCCAGATACGATGTCACATCGGCCTCGACCTGCGCGGCGGGGACCGTCCCGGACGGGGGGTGCAGCCCCAAGTACGTGTCGACCGCGACCTGTACCTGCGCGTCGCTCGGACCGGGCCCCGCGGCGCCCTGCGGACCCGGGGGCCCGGCCTGCGCGATGATCTGCCCCGGGGGCGCCGCGGACGGGGAGATGCCGTGCGCCTTGAGCTGCTGCTCCGTCGTGCGCAGGCCGTCGACCAGCGCCGCGATCTGCGAGTTCTGCGTGTCCGCCCGGCCGCGCAGCCCCTCGAGTTGGGTGCTCGCCGCACCCAGCCGGGTGACCATCCACACCAGCACCAGCATCCCGGCCAGCGCGAGCAGCCACGCCGCGGCCCGCGGGCCGCGCGTCCTCGCCGCCTCGCCGACCTTGCGCATCGCTAGTGGATTCCCTTCGACGCGGCCGGCGCGGCGACGACCACGCCGGCCAGCGCCGCCGACGCGGTGAGCAGCCCGAGCGCCTTTTGCCAGGTGAACTGGGCGCGCGTCTCGCGCTGCGCGTTCAGCGCCTCGAGTTGCGCCTTGTGCTCGGCGCGCGCCTGCCCGATCTCCCGGCCCAGGTCCTCGCGCAGCGCCTTGACGTCCCCTTCGTGCGCCCGCCGCACGTCGCCGAGTTCGCGTTCGATGCGTTCGCGGTCCACCACGGCCTGGCGCACGTGCTCGGCCAGGGCGCCTTCCAGGGCCTGGTGCTGGGCGGCGAAGAGCTTCGCGGGCACCGTGTCGGTGGCCAACTGCTGCTGGGCGCGCTCGATGCGCTCGATGCTGCGGCGGATCTCGCCGGACGTGAGGTCGTCGGCCACGGGGCGGCCCTTCTCGCTCAGCCGGGGTCCGGGGCCGGCCGATGGATGGCCGGCGGTGCTCGGGGTGCTCAGCTCTTCGCGGCTGCGGCGGTCAGGGCGGCGCCGATGTGCGACTCCAGGGTCTGGACCAGCAGGTCGTCGCTGATCTGCGCGCCCGCGGTGGCCGCCGTGGTCAATGCGGGCCCGAGGGTCGCCGCGAGCGCTGCGGCCAGGGCGGGCACGTCCACTGCGCTCGGCGCGCCGAGCGCGGCCACCTTCGCCTGCAGGTCCGCGACGGACGCGACCAGGGCCGGGACCGCCTGCGCCGCCCTCACGACCACGTCCAGGGGCGAGCCGGGCGGCACGACCACCGCCTTGTCGCCGAACAGGTAGTCGCGCAGCCGGCCCAGGTCCGTCAGCGCCCAGTCGGCGCGGTTGCCCCCGGGGGTGCCGGGGCGCCCGCCCGGACCGTTGACCACATCGGACCAGTTGATGCTCATACCCGCTCCTCGCGTGTCCCACAGGGGTGCGTTGACGTTGACGATCGAGAGGTCCCAGGGGCGCCCCAACTGGGTGTCCCCGGCGTACTGGCGCCCCGCCCACCCGGGGCGCAGGAGCGCGGGGGCCGGGTCCTGGTCCCAGTTGGCGACCCAGTAGCCGCCCGACGGGCGCGGGTTGCCCAGGATCGTGGACTGCTGCCCGTACACCGCGACCAGCCACCCGGCCGCGAGCACGGCCTCGTCATAGGCGGCGAGGTATCCGGGAGCGACGCGGTCCTCGAAGTCCAGGGCCGTGAGAGTGCCGGGCGGCTGTTTGTGTGCGCGGCACCACGCGATGGTGTGCGCCGCGTCCGCTGCGGGGTCGCCCCCGGTCGAGCGGGTGAAGATCGGCAGTAGGTAGCGGCACGGGATGCCTGCGACCTCGGCGTCCGACCAGGGGTGCGGGGTGTTGCCGCCGATGTAGAACGCCCACCCGTCCACCATCGCCGGATATGAGGGCGGGGGGTACGCGGAGTCGCCGAACGCGAGCGTCAACGCGGCGCCCCGTCCGGGCCGGTGCGCGGCGTCTGCCAGTCGAGCCGCTGGTGCAGGGCTGTGAGTTGGGTGAGCACTTCGTCGTGGCGCTCGGCGGCGCGCGCGTCCAGGCGGGCGAGCACAGTGCGCCACACCGCTGCGGGCGCGGCCACCACAGCCCCGGCCGCGAGGGCCTTGCGGGCGTGCGAGCGCAGGCCGTGGAGGCGGTTCACGGGGCGCCTCCCGTCGGTGGAGTGAGTTGCGTGAGGATCTGCTGCACCTGCGCGAGGATCCCAGCGACCGCCTCGTCCTGGGCGTGAAGGTGGTTGTCCTGCGCTTGGAGGTGCCGCTGGATCTCGGCAGCCTCGTGCAGCACGGCCTCGGCGTCCAGGTAGGTGGCCTCGGAGCGTTTGTCCGACGCTGCGGCCTGCAGGTTCTGACCGAGCTGCAGGACCGCGAGCATCACTAGTTGGATCATCGTCTGGGAGATCCAGCCGACGATCAGCAAAGTGCGCGACGGGAACCAGTTGAAGCCGAGCACGCTCGGCAGCGCGAGCAGCGCCAGGCCGGTGAACAGGTACGCGGCCTGCATCGTCCCGACCAGGGCGGTCAGCCGCAGCGCGATGCGTCCGTTGATCCCGGCGGCATGCTGGTCTTGGATCTTGACCGGGCCAGCGAGCCTGCGCGCCGCCACGTGGGGATGGGCGACATGCTCGAACAGGCTCACGCCTTGGCCGCCGCAGTCAGCATGTGTTGATGAATGAGGTCCAGGCGGGCGCGGGCTTCGGCGGCGACCTGCGGGTCGCGGATGACGATCGCGGCGTTGTCCTGCAGCGCCTCGCCGGAGTGCGACCAGTTCGTGGACCCGGTCAGCACGTCGAGCCCGTCCACGACCGCCATTTTCAAGTGCATGATCGCTCCGCGTTCGCTGCGGCCGATCGCGATCGAATTGGACGGGAACGCGCTCTTGGCCAGCAGCGCCCGCTCGTGCACGCCCCCGGCCTGGCTGGAATCCAGCGTCAGTTGCACGTAGCAGTGCTCCGCGTCGAGCCTCTCGTGCAGCGCCGACGCCAACTCGTCGTCGTCGAACCCGTACATCCCGAGCACAAGTGAGCGCTGGGCGGAGCGGATGAGATCCAGCAGCGCGCCGTGCACGTCGTCGACCGGGGAGTACAGCGAGCGCACATCCGGCGGGTAGCCGGGCGGGAAGCCCCCGCTCTTGTGCTTGTCCAGGGCGGACAGGTCGGGCAGCGGCACAGTCGCTCACGCTCCCCCGGTCGGCTCGTTGATCTCGTTGCGGAACGGCATGCGCCGGTCCTGCTCGGTGCCCAGCTCCCGCACCAGGTACGGGTTCTGTCCGTACCCGTGGCTTGGCGCAAATGGCTTGTCGTCGCCGACCTGGAAGAATTCCATGCACTCGTGCAACTCCACCAGCCGCACCTGCTCGAAAAGCCAGCGGCGCCAGGACCGCTCGTCGTAGGCGGCCGGGGGCACGGGCAGGTAGTGATTGACCCGGTAGTCGGTTTCTTCGGGATGGTAGCTGTTGACGCCCAGCGTGGTGATGACCAGGGTGAGCCCTTCGCTGCCCTGGCCGCGGTTGATGTCCGCGAGCGCGAACCGCCACCCCGCCCGGTAGCGCAGCCGGGCGACGAGCGAGGCCAGGGTGTGCGGGTAGGGCGCCGACTGGCGCATGCCCTCCTCGCGCGCGGCGGTCATGTGAAGCTCGGCGGGGTCGCGCCCGCGTTCGTGGTGTACGAGGTGCTGCCGGTGTCCGCCTTGGCCACCTCCGCGTTGAACACCAGCCCCGCGGGCAGTGCGGCCTTGACCGCCGCGAGCAGCGCGAACGCGTCCGGGTCCCCGAATGTGGAACTCTTGGTGACACTGAAGGCGATCCCGGAGAACAGGGAACTGTCGCTCGGGTTGATGGCGAAGGTGTACTGCGTCTGCGCGTACGTCGAACTCATGGCGTCCTCCCGTGGGTGGCTCGCACCGCGGCGGCTAGTTGTGCAGGAACCAGATCGTCAGGCTGGAGCACAGGTCCGAGGCGACGAAGGTGTTCAGGGCGCCGCCGGAGTGCTGGTAGGCGTGGAACTCGATGAAGTCGCCGCTGCCGTTCAGGAAGATCGGGATGGTGGGTGTCGAGACCGTGGCCGCGTCGGTGGAGGGCGCCTGGAGCATCTGCGCGCCGCCCTGGATCGGGGTGCCGTTTTTCGCCAACCGCGCCCCGCGCGCGCCCGTGCCGTTCAGTGCGACCGCCGCGACCCCGCACGCCACATACCACCCCGGGACCTGGCCGACATACCGCGAATTGTTCGCCGTCGTACTGTGGCCGCCATAGGAGTCGTTGACCGAGGCGTCCAGGGCCACGAACTGCCAGACCGCGGTCGTCGTGCCCTGCGCGGTGGCCTGTGTCAGGTACGCGATGGGCGGGCCGAGCAGGAAGTTGACGGCGTCGCGCACGCCCGTGTTCCACAGCGCCGAGGTGATGGTCAGCCCGGGCGACTGGGTCGATTCGACGGGCACGGGCAGGTTCGTCACGGCGCCCCACCCCCGCCCCGGTGCTGTGGCGCCGCCGGGGCGCGGGGCGCCCGGTCAGTACGCGAAATTCACGTTGCCGAACGCGCTGGAGTCCCACGTGGCGGGGTTCGTCACCCCGGGCGGGGTATAGGTGCTCGCGCCGTTGCCGCTGGTGTACGTGGTCTGCGAGAGGGCGGGCAGTTTCTCGCACACCACGGTGCTTGCGGCGTGGGTTTTCGCGAGGTTCGCGGTGAACGTGACGGTGACGCTCGCATAGCCGGGCGCGGTCGCCGACACCGACAGGACCGTGAGGGTCTCGCTGTTCGCGGTGCCCGGCTCCAGCGTCATCTGCATACCGGCGAACACATACGCGGAGAACGGGTTCGCCGCCGCGTCGGGCAGCGGGTTCAGCACGGCGGCGGCCTGCCCGCTGGCGGCCTGCACGCGCAGCGTCGTGTGCAGGGCCGCGAACACCCCGTACGGGGTCAGGTCCGCGGGCGAGCACTGCACGGTCAGGTCCGCCTCGCCCGTATCGTCCCCGGCCCAGTCCAGGGACTCCACGAAACAGTCCGTGGTGATCACCGGCGCTGCGGGTGGCCTGCGGTTGACCCGGATCCTGGTGCCCAGTTCCAGGCTCAGGCACACCGGCCACAATGAGGGCAGCGCGGAGGGGTGCAGTTTGAGCGCCTCGATGCGCTGCACGGCCTGGTTGTAGCGGGAGACCACATAGGCGGCCTGGTCCCCGCACTCGTTGCCGGAGGTGGACTGGTTGGCGATCTGCCGCTGGCGGGTGCCGGTGACGGTCTGGCTCGCGGCGGACTGCGCGGTGAACACCTGCCCGGTGGTGGACTGGGTGACCTGTGCGCTGTTGCAGATCAGGGTGGGGTCCGCGTCGTAGGACACGTCCTCGTAGGGGAATTCGCCCAGGTCCGTGCGCTCCCCGAACGTGTAGGCGGGGGTGAGGTTGTTGTAGCGGGCCGCGCGGGCCTTGAACGTGAGGCGCCCGGCGGCGTCCACGTAGTGCGCCCCCGCCTCGGTGTCCACCACGGCCTGCAGCGCGGACAGGGCGTCCAGGCCGGGCACGTCGGTCGCCGGACCCAGGCTCGCCGAGGACCCGGCGTCGATCGCGGTCGGCCCGGTCCAGCCGGCCAGTTTCAGGATCTGGGTGTAGCGCTGCCCGCTGGACTGCCCGGAGTACGCGGTCTTCCACGCCGTGTAGAGCCGGGTCATCTCGTTGCCGGTGAACTCGTACGGGTATTCCATCGCCCAGGCGATGTCCCCGGCGAACGGGAACACGTTGCCCTTGACGAGCGGGTCGGCGGCGCCCGCGAAGGAGTCTGTGAGGAACCCGCCGACCGGGTTCCACGCGGTGGTGTAGTCGATGGTGGACACGGCGCCGTCGAGGTTGTACGTGATGTGTTTCAGGGTGTTGCGCAGGGAGAACCCGATCATGTGCCAGTCGCCGAGGGACACGGCACCGATGTCGAAAGTGGCGGTGTTGACCGCGTCGGTGATCCCCACGATCACGTGGCCGCCGGTACTCACGTAGCTCTTGACCTGGTTGACCTCGTTGACGCCGCCCTGGCACCACCAGATCGCGGACGCGGAGCCCGTGGGCATCGTGGTGTAGCGGAACGCCACGATGCGGGTGAACCCGCCGGTGGCGGGCGGCCCGAGGATCCCGGCGGCGCTGGGGGGCAGCGCGATGACCGAGTAGGGGCCGAAGGTTCCGGCGCCCGGTGTGCCGCCCGCGCCGACGGCGAACGTGGTGACGGTGGTGCCGGGGGCGCCGAGGAACGTGCCGCCCGCGTCCGCGGAGGTGATCGCCGCCCCGGGGGTGACCGTGCCGGGCCCGTACTGGGCGTGCACGGAGATCTGCGCGGGCGGCCGGTTGCCGGTGGCGTCCGCGAACGTCACGCTGCCCGAGGGGTCGGCGAGTTTGTAGAGCATGTCGGGGCCGGCCTGCGGGTTGCCGGAGTCGTCCACCGGGTTGTAGATCGCCGCCGACAGCACGTCGGGCAGGGTGGACTGGGAAAGCAGCGCCATCGGGTCGGTGACGGTGGGCACGGAGCGCCCGGAGGTGCCCGAGTCGGTCCAGGACTGCGGGTAGCGTTCCACGCCGCCGGTCAGGATCGGATACCAGGGGTTGGGGACCGCGAACGCGGACGCGGTGGCGCTGGCCTCCCATTGCAGCCCGTCGGCCTGCAACTGGGCGGCGGTGCAGCCCGCGGGCAGGTTCAGGCCGATCAGCGCGTACCCTGCGCCCGCTGGGGCGGCGCCGGATGCGGTCAGGGTCGCGAACGAGGCGCCCCCGGCGCCGGTCAGGGTGGCGGGGGCGCCCAGGAGGGTGGCGATCAGCGCCCCGCCGGGGGTGTACCAGGAGATCTGCGCGGCCGCGCTGGGGTTCTGGCCGCCGGTCAGGCACCGGGCGTGGGTGGTGTAGCTGTAGGCCTGCCCGGTGGGGTACAGGCCGGCCTGGCTGAGGTACAGCAGCGCGCCCGCGGGCGGGGTGGAGGCCTGTGCGGGCACGGCGGTGCCGTAGGCGGCCCCGGCCGGGGCGGCCGCGGTGGTGCTCAGGAACGTCCAGGTCGCCGCCGTCAGCGGGGTGACGGTTCCGGCGGTGGGCGTCAGCGCGGCCCCGGCGGCGCTGTACCAGTTGATGTTCACGGCGGCGCTGTGCCCGGTGGCGGAGTAGACCCAGGCCTGCGCGGTGTAGCTCGCGCCTGCGGCGACCTGTCCGCGCCCGGATTCTGCGGTGTCCCGCAGGGAGGTGCCGTCGGGGGTCAGCAGTCCGGAGTAGGGCTGGCCGGGGTAGAGGACGGCGGTGGACTGGGCCAGGGTCCCGCCGGCCGCGCTCCACGGCCCGGCCCCGCCGGTGAAGGTCGGGTTGGGGGTCAGCGGCGCCGGGGGCGCGGGCACGGGCAGCGGCAGCGCGACCCGGGTGTAGAACTGGGCGGACCCGGCCGCGGCGGTGAGCGTCGCCTCCATGGCCTGCGCGCCCTGGAACGCGGTGGCGGAGGCGACGACCTGGTATTCGGTGGTGGTCCCGGTCACGTCGATGCCGAACATCGAGGGGGTCGTGCCGGGCCCGTAGGGGGTGCCCTCGCCGCTGGTGGCCTGGTCGACGGTGAGCAGGTTGATCCCGGTGGGCGGGTATTGGGCGCGCAGCCGGAACGCCTGGTAGGGATCGACGTTGGGCGCGAGCGGCGAGGAGGTGTTGGAGGGGTCGAACGCGCCGTCGCGGTTGTCCCAGGTGGTGTTGAGGCTCCCGGCCTGGACCTGGTTGGTTTCGTATTGGCGGCCGCGTTTGGCGCCCCAGTTCGCGATGGTGCGGGGGGTGACGTCGGTGAACGGGAAGTCGTCGTAGGAGGCGGAGGACACCCCGTAGCCGGTGTGCCCGGCGCTGGCCCATTCGGCGCGCAGCGTCGGCCAGTTCGGGTTGGTCGCCACCGCTCACCCCCGGAAGCTAGGAGGAGCGGTTGCGCGAGGACTGGTAGGGGGTGTAGCTGGTGGAGTTGCGCATGCCGACGCGGGTCATGGCCTGTTGTACGACCAGGCCCAGGTCGCGTTCGGCGAGCACGGAGCCGTCGATGCGGAAGTAGTTGTTGACCACCGTCGCGCCGCCGCTCGGGGGGGCGGGCATGTACGCCGCGCTGCCGGACGCGCCGCCGCCCGTGCCGCGCGCGGCGGCGAACGCGCCGGTCAGGGCGCGGTTGTCGATGGGGGCGCGTCCTGTTTGCATGGCGTTGGACACGACGTATTCGCCGCCGTGGACGATGGCGAGCATGGGGGCGTCCTTCGCGCCGGGCACGAACCCCCCGGAGTCCATGCCCTTGAGGTGCAGCGCCTTGCCGACGATGCCGCCGACGCCGCCCAGTGCGCTCGCGTTGCCGCTCAGCGCGCTGATCGCGCTCGAGATCCCGGAAACGGCGCCCGAGATCGTGTCGAAGATCGGTTTGAGGTAGCCCCAGACCGTGGACACGGTGGATTTGAAGCCGCCCCACACCGAGTCCCACACGCTCTTCACCGTGTTCAGCGCGCCGAGGATGTCGTTGTTGTAGAACGACTTGAGCGGCCGGAATATATTGTCGTCTATCCAGTGATAGATGGCGGCGGCCGTGGTTTTGATGCCGCCCCAGGCGGCGTCCCACGCGGCCTTCGCCCCGGCGACCGCGGCGCGGAAGGTGGCGGAGAAGAACTCGCCGATCGGGCGCAGCACGTCGTTCCACACGAAGGTGTAGGCGGCCTTCGCGGCGCCGACGATGTCGCTCCAGGCGGCCTTCCAGAAATCCCGGAACCAGGCGCACTTGGTCCACAGCAGCACGAACGCCGCGACCAGCGCCGCGATCGCGAGCACGACCAGGGTGATCGGGTTGGCGGCCATCGCGGCGTCCAGCAGCCACTGCGCGGCGGTCGCGGCCCGCTCGGCGACGGTCGCCGCGATCAACGCGAGCTTGTCCGCGGTCCAGCCGATCGCGGTGCGCGCCGCCGCCGCCGAGGCCGCAGCGGCGGAGGTCACCCAGCCCCAGGTCGCGCTCGCCGAGGACGCGATCGCGCCGCCGACCGAGGAGAGGGTGGCGGTGATGCCGCTCCACGCCGAGGACGCGAACGACGCCGCAGTCTCGGCGGCACTGGCGCCGAGTGTCTTCAGCCCCGTGGCAGCGCCGGAGGCCGCCGAGGCGATGCCCCGGCCCCAGTCCGCGACCGCGCCGGCGGCCTTGGACCCGGTGTCCTTGATGGACTGCAGGAACAGTTGGGCGTCCAGTTTCGTCGGCAGCACGTTCTTGGCCGCGTCGGCGGCCTTCCCGGCGAAGTCGGAGACCAGTCCCTTGGCGACGGACAGGCGCTGGCCCAGCACGTCGACCATCCCGGAGACTCCGGCTTTGAGTCCGTCCATGGCGTACATGCCGCGCGCCCGCAAGCCGTCGAAGATCTTGGACGCCTCGGAGGTCTTGGACGCTGCGGCCCTCATGCCGTCCAGCGCCGTGCCGATCTGCCCGATCTGGTTGACCGGGAATTTCAGGATCGCCGTGGACAGGTTCAGGATCCCGGTGGCGGCGTTGATGCTCTTGAGTACCAGCAGGCGGGCGATCAGCAGGCCGAGGACGACCTGCGCGAACACGGTGATCAGGGTCCTGTTGCGGTCGAAGAACCTGGCGAGGGCGAGCAGCGCGGGGCCGGCCACGTCTTTGAGGATCCCGCCGACCGCGACGAGCGCGGCCAGGAACTCCTTGCCGATCAGCAGGGCCGCCGGGCCGACGGCCCGCACCAGTTCCGAGAAGGCCTTGGCCGCGTCCCTGCCGAACACGGTGGCGTCGGTGGCCAGGGTGCGCAGCACCTGCCCGAGCTGCTGCATCGGCGTGAGCGGCGGCGCGGGTATCGCGGCCTGCATTTCGTTCAGGCGCGCGTTGCCCAGGTTCGCCGGTGCGGGCGGCTTGCCCGCGGCGCCGGAGAAGCCCGAGGCGATCCCGCCGAACGCCGAGCCGATGGTTTTCGCGATCGGGGCGCCGCGGGTCTCGAGCAGGGTGATGAACGCGGACACCTTCGGGATCAGGAACTCGCCGATGCGGATCGCCAGGGCGTCGATCCCGGAGTGGATCTCCTTCATCTGCTGCGAGAACGTGTTCTTCGTGGTCACCCACGCGTCGCCGAAGGCGCTCACCCCGGAGTCCATCATCGGGTACTTGGTCATCAGGCGGTCGTACTGGCCCATCAGGACGGCGACGCCCGCCCCGGCCTTCTTGCCGAACATCTCCGTGATGATCTGGCCCTGCTCCGTCGCCCCGATGCCCGCGGCCTGGAAGTGCGCCTCCAGGTCTTGGAGCGCGAGCTTCATGCCGCCCTTCTGCATGTCCTGGGCGAGGGTGTTCTGCGTCATCCCGAATTCTTTGAGGTACACGCTCGCGGTCTTCGCCGGGACGGCCAGCGCCTGGACCGACATCCGGAACATCGTTCCTGCGGCTGCTCCGCGGATGTTGTTGTCGCCGAACACCGCGAGCGCCGCGCCGGCGTCCTGGATGGTCGCGCCGTAGCCCTTCACCACGGCCAGCGCGCCGCCGCTGAACGCCTTGGTCAGGTCGTCCATCGTCATCTCGCCCGAGCCGACCATCGCGTTGAGCACGCCCATGGCCTTGGCGGCGTCGGCGATGGGGACGTAGCCCGATGCCATGACCGCGGTCAGCGCGGTGGTCGTCTTGATGAGGTCCGAGTGTCCGACTGCGGCGCCCTCGGCTGCGATCTTCGTCATCATCAGGGCGTTCGCGGACGTGATGCCCATGCTGGCGAAGCCGGATTCGACGTGGAACAGGGACTGGGACAGTGATGTCGCGGAGAACCCGACCTGTCCGGCCAGGGCGAGGACGCCGCTGCTCAGTCCGGCGATTTTGTCCTTGCTGACGTCCGCCTGCGTGTTGAGCAGCGTCATTTCCGCGTCGAAGGTCGAGGCCATCTTCACGGACTCGACGGCGACCCCGGCCAGGCCGATCGAACCCCACTTGGCGACCTTGTCGAACACCGGGCCGAGGCCGAGCAGTTTTCCGGCCATGGAGTCGGTGGCGGCGGCCGATTCCGCGGCGGCGGCCTTCGTGCCGGTCGCGGATTCCTTCGCCGCGGCGCCGACCTTCGCGTAGCCCGCGCTCGCCGCAGTGGCGGCCGCGTCCACGGAGGCGGCCATCCGGTCGGCCGAGGCCCCGGCTGCGGCCATCGACTCGTCCACCGACGACGACGCGGCCTTCGCGGCCTCGCCGAGCCGCCCGAGCCCGTCGATCGTTTTCGCCACGCTGGCGAGGAACCCGGTGTCGGTGCCGGTGAACTCGACCGTGACCGGGGGCAGGAACGAGTCGGGCACGGCGCACCCCCGTCACGGCGCAGACGGGACGCGGGCGGCGCGGGCGCCGGTCAGCCGGTGACGGCGGCGCCCCACATGCGGGCGAACACCCCGATCAGCGCCGGATCCCTGCGCACCGCCTCCGCGGCGGGGCGCAGATAGGGCCTCGCGGGCAGCACTACGGCGTGCCCGCGCCCGGTGACCCCGCCCAGTTCCTGCACGCGCGCGTACGGGGCCGTGGGACCCAGCACGCTCGTCCACGACCCGGCGTCCCCGACGGGCCCGGTCACCGCGAACGAGGACCGCAGCACACCGGTGACCAGCGCGGGCGGCGAGCCCGGCGCCGAGGGCGTGGGAGTACCGCGCCGGTGCGAGGCACGGGAGAGGCCCGCCCTGGCCCGGCCCTCCACCAGGGCCGCGGCGGCCAGCACCGCGACCGGGGTCGCCGCCTGCACGCGCGCGCCCACCGCCTCCAACGCCCGGACGCACTCCCCGATCCCGGTGACCGCGACGCCCACGCGAGCCCCCTTAGCGGTTCTCGCGCTCCGCCTGCGCCTGCTCCCGCTCGATGCGCAGGTCCTGCGCCTCCGCGTACGCCTGCGCGACCGGCGGCAACTGCTCGATCAGCCACCACGGCTGCTCGTCCACCACACTGGGGGGCCAGTGGTGCACCTGCGCGAACCACCCGTACGGCCAGGCCGCATCCTCCAGCGGTGTCGGCGGGTGGTCCCCGGGGATAGGCCTGCCGTCGAACGCCGCTACGAGACGACGGTAGGCGCGGTAGGGGACCCCGGGTCCGCTACCGCTTGCGCCTGCTCCTGCGGCGTGTCCGGCTGCGCCGAGCCCGGAAACAGCAGCTTCTGCGCCGGGCCCACCAGTTCCGTGAGCCGGTCGTAGTCGGGGATCTCAAGCATGTCCAGCACGGTGATGTCCTGGGAGGGCAGCGGCAACTGGGTGGGAAGCTGCCAGTTGACCACGAGCATCGCGGTCAGCCCGTCGGTGATCTCCAGCCCGGCGGACATCACCTTCTGGATGTCGCTGACGGCGCGCAGGACCTTCTTCTTGTCCCCGGACTTCAACTCTTTGGGGTCGCGCAGTTCGACCCAGGCGCCCTCGGACGCGAGGGCGTGGCGTTCGGACACGGGCAGGGCCTCTCGTGGAAGGGAGTGCGCGGGCCCGGGGCCCTTCCGCCCCGGGCCCGCGGCCTTGGCGCGGACTCAGTAGGTGCCGGGGGTGACGTTGCACGTCACCGACACCCGGATCGGGGACATGCCCCCGGAGCCGCCCGCGTTGGTGGTGTTGAACAGGGCTTCGAACGTGGTGTTGTACCCCACCGCGGTCTTCGCCGTGTCCGGGTCGCTTGTGATGAACGCGCAGGACTGCATGTCCACCTGCACCGTGAGCAGGCTCGTGCCGGACAGGCCGTTGGTGGTGACCAGTTGCACCTGCGGCTGGGTGTTGTTGAGCATGTACAGCAGCGCCGACTCGTCGCTCACCGCGCCGAAGTTGAGCTTCCCGGCGACGTTGAGCAGGCCGCGCTGGATGATGTACGGGGTCTGCACCCCGTTCGCGGTGAAATACGGCACGGCCTGGCGCACGATGTTCGTCTCGCCGTCCATGACGGTGGCCACCAGGGTGCCCCCGGATGCGGGCCCGCCGATGCCGACCAGGGTCTGCCAGGACGCGATCGGCTTGATGCTGGTGCCGTTCGCGGTCGGCGCCGCCGCGGCGGGGATGGAGGGCCAGGACATGCCCTTGCCCGCCCACATCAGCAGTTCGGTCTCGACGTTGAACTTCAGGTCCAGGCCGGTCATCGCGAACCCGGGGTAGGCGCGCGCGCCCACGGTCGCGGTGGGTCCGAGCGAGTGGGTGAGGGTGTGGCTGATCGGCTGGCCGCCGCCGGAGTTGAGCAGCGACCAGGCGTAGGTGAACGGCCCGGCGAGCACGGGCACGACGGCCTGCGCGGAGGCGTGCAGGTAGGCCAGGCCCCCGGCGGGGGTGGCCAGGGGGATCGTGTAGGGTCCGGCGCCGGTGGGGGTGCCGGTGGTGAACACCTCCGCGGTGGCCCCGGACCCGATCTGGATGATCGTGGCCGCGGGGATCGAGGCGGCCGTGGAGATGCTGGACGCGCCCGCGGCCGCCTGGGCGGCGAGGGTCGTGGAGCCCGAGCCGGTGGGGTGCCGGGTGACGGCGAGGTCGCCGAGGATGTTGCGCAGGAAAAACCCGGCGCCGTCGGCGAACACGGGTCCGCCCAGGTCCAGTTCGGCGTGCTTGACGCCCGCGATCTGCCCGAACGCGTCGGTGCCCATCGAGCCGCGCCACGCGGTGTCCTTGAGGAACTTGGGCTTGTCCGAGGGTTTGAGCGTGTCGATGAGCTGGGTGAAGGCGGGGGCGACGGCGGTGCCCATGGTGGCCGCGCCCTCGTTGGCGCAGCCGAGGAACTGCTTGGCGGGCGCATAGGTGGCGACCACGGCTCACACCCCCCGCGGATCGGCCGGGTGGTTGTCCGGCCACTGGTTGGGGCGTTTGGCCGTGGGCGTCCAGCGGTCGTCGTCCGGCGCGCCGTCCGGCCAGTCGAAGACGGTCGCGGGGCTCGCGGGCGCGGCGGGACGGCTGTCCGTCGCGGGAACCGCGGGAATGGCGGGGCGGGCGGTGAGCGGCACGGCGACGTACTGCGTCTCGAACACCGCGGTGTACTCGTACACGCCCGGCGCGAGGCGCCCGGTGGGCGCCGCGTCCGGGTCCGGGGACGAAGAAGCCCCCGCCGACGCGGGGGCTTGGGGGGTTGGGGTTGTGGCGTCCGGTTCGGGCGGCGGCGCGCCCGTAGTCTTAGGCATGGCGGTCTCCCGGAATCGGGGCTGGGGAAAGGAGGGGAGCGCCGGGCCGGTCAGACCCCGGCGAGAATCTCGCAGGCGCTAAAAGCCATCGACAGGAACGACTTGGTCAGCTCGTCCTTGGTCTGCGGCTGCCCGTAGCCGAACGCGATCTCGTTGCTGCCGTTGGTCATGTGCTCCCCTGCCTGGAACACCGCGCCGCCCAGGGTGCGGTCGCGCTGCATCCACCCGACCAGGGCGTCCTGCAGCGCGTACACGTCGTCCTGGGCGTCCTCGGCGTGCGGGGTGCGGCTGCGGATGAAACAGGCCAGTTCGGCCTCGAAATTGCGCTGCTTCATGCCGCCGTGCTCGCCGCCCAGCGCGATGCGGAACTCGCGGGAGCGGTAGATCGTGACGATGATCTGGCTGCCGGTGCGGGACGCCGCGGGCAGTCCGTGGAAGTAGTCGCCGTGGTTGTCGCGCTTCGCGAACGCGCGGCGCACCACCCCGACCCCCGCGACGGGGGAGGCGCGGTAGGTGCGGGTGCCCGGGTCGTAGGGGCCGCCGAAGTAGCGGCAGATCCCGTCCAGTACCGCGGCGGCGCTCATCGTTTGCGGCTGAAGCGTTCCAGGAGCCGCTCGGCCTCGTCCACCAGGCCGGAGCCGTCCTTGCGGGTGTCGGTCTGCCGGGTGCCCGAGGCCATGCGCGTGTCGGGGTAGGCGTCCTCGGCCGCGGTGTCCGGGCGCAGCAGGGACGCGGCCGCGTAGTTGACCACGGCCAGGCGCATGTCGTGCTCGAAGTTCGTGAAGTCGTGCCCGGCGCCGTGCGCGAACACGGTGGGGGCCGCGAGCGGGACCGCGGTGGCGGCCGGCGGCACGGTGACGGCGGGCGGGGTGAACGCGCCCGAGACGGTGACGGACTCCTCCGCGCCCGGCTCCCAGATCCGGTAGGGCGCGCCGGGCTGGATCCCGGTGGGGTCCGTGACGCTCAGGGACACCGCCCCGGCGAGCGCGGCGGCGGACAGGGTGGTGGCGACGTATGCGGCGGTGTAGACCAGCTGCACATGCACCGGGCAGCCCGCGCCGGGCGGGCCGAACTGCAGCGACCCGGACCAGGGGCCGCCCGCGCCGGTAGTGATCTCCAGGTTGCGCCCGTCCTCGCTCCACACGCCCGGGTTGGCGATGGTGGTCAGCGCGGTGGGCGTGTACCCGTACGCGACGGAGGTCACGGTGATCACGGGCGTGTGATCGGGGTGGATCTTCAGAGTGCCGTCGCGCCCGAACCGGGTGCGCAGGCGCTGGGTGTACTGGTGGGCGAGCAGCGGCTGCTCGCAGTACCCCTCGGCCCACGCGGAGGCCATGAGCAGCAGGTTGGTCAGTTCCGCGATCTGGTCGGGGGCGGAGGCGTCGCCGTAGCGCAGGTCGTCCAGGTCCAGGTAGGTGGGGTGGGCGGTGAACGCCGCGGCGGACACGAACGGGGTGACGATCAACGGTGCCGCCTTCCCGTGTGCCGCCGGGGCCCGTGCCTGCGGTGGGTGTGGCGGCGCACGGGGTGGCGGCGGGTCGTGTGCCTGCGCGCGCCGTGGCGGCGGACGGTATGGCGGCGGATCGTGTGTCTGCGGTGGGTGTGGCGCGCGGACGTGCGCCGCCGCGCGGTGTGCCGGCGGTGTCTGCCGCGCAGGGCGGTGGACAGTTTCTTGCGCGTCGCGGCGCTCACCGGGTGGCCGCGGCGGCGCGCCGCGCCCTTGCGCCGGGCGTGGTGCTTGCCCTTAAGGGCCGCGGAGAGTTTCGCGCGGGTCTTCGCCGACGCCTTGCGCCCCTTGGCGCCCTTGTGCCGCCTGCCCCTGTTGCGTCGGCTGATCCGCGCGCGCGCCGCCTTGGACAGGTGCCAGCCGCGGCGCGCCACCTAGAGCACCTCGGCGCTCACCCACATGCCCGCCGCGTACACCGCCACCGTGCGCTCCCCCCGGCCCTCGCGGGCGGTCACGATCAGCGTCCCCGCGTCGTCCACGGTCACGTCGTCGGCGTCCTTGTGCACGGCCTGCTGCGGACCGCGCGCAGACACGACCTTCACCTCCACCGGCACGCGCTCACCGCCCGGTCACCCCGATCTGCGAGGTGATGTGCACGCCCGCGGTCACCGTCCAGGACACCCGCCAGTTGCCGTTGCCGCACGGCAGGACGTTCCCGTTCGCGGTGCCGGGGCCGACCGAGAACGCGTACACCCCGGCCGCGGTGATCACCGGGGTGGAGCCGGCAGCGACCCAGTTGCCGTTACTGTCCTGCACCTGCAGCGAGTAGGTGACGTTCGTCGCCGTGAGCAGCGTGACGCTGACCGACACCAGGAACAGCGACGCGTTGTTCGGGATCGAGCCGCCCGTGATGTTCCCGCTGGCCTGCCGCCCCGAGTCGGCGACCGCAGACTCGGTGTACACCGGGAACGCCGCCTGCGTCAGGACGTTGACCGCGCCGTTGCTTCCCCTGATCCGGTCAAGGCTCGTGCCGTTCCACAGGCCCACCGCGACCACCGGGATGTTCGCGCCCGGCATCGAGTCCTGCGTCGCGGAGCGCCCGAGGTAGTACAGCCCGGAGACCGGGTCGTAGACGCACTCCTCCCCGACGCCGATCCCGGCGGGGGCGAACCCGGAAAGGCCCGGCCCCTGCGGCGCGTACACGTCGAACCGCGCCAGGGTCTGTGCGGCGTTCACCACCGGGGACTGTAGCGGCACGGTCGCCGAGGAGCCCGGCGTCCACGTCGCCGAGGTGTACACGACCTCCTGGGCGGCGCCGCCGGACAGGGTGACCGGGGCGCCGGGCTGCAGCAGGTTCGCGGCCGCGGCGGAGCCGAACACGAGCGTGGTGTTGCCCGCGCCCGTCGAAGTGATCGCCTGGGTCTGGCTGCCCTTGCCCTGCAGGTTGCGGGCCCGGTCGAACTGCAGCCCCGTGGCGAGCCCCGTGGCGAGCGCGGGTCCGCCGGAGGTGTGCTCGTACCGTGCGGCGATCGCCGCGCCCGCGCCCGACGCCCCGTCCAACTCGCCCGCGGCGGAGCGCTCGGACTCCACCCCGCCCGCCCCGCCGTTCAGGGCCGGGTTCAGGAAGTAGGCCACGGCGGCGCCGAACCCGGCCGACGGCGACCCGTCCGGGGCGCTCGCGTCGCGGGCCTGGTTGTACACGAACCCGGACAGGGCGACCGCGGCGGCGTGCGGCTTGGCGAACGCGGCCGTGAGCGTGGTCGCGGTGGTCGCGGTGACGAACACGTACTCCTGGGCGGCGCCGGCGTCCACGGACAGGGTGTGCCCGGGCTGGATCGTCCAGGCGGAGCCGCGCACGGCGCCACTCATCGCGGCGGGGGTGATGGTGCGCGTCCCGGCGGTGATGGTGCCCGCGCCGGTGGTGGTGGTGAACGGCAGCGCCAGTTGCTGCGCGCCGGTGACGATCCCGGCGCCGGGCACGTTGTCGAACCCGGTCTCGCGCTGGCGGTCCAGGGTGCCTGCGGGGTTGATCGCCTGGGCGACGCCGCCGGTGAGCACCCCGAACGCGGAGCCGGGCAGGGACTGGTTGTCCGCGTTGTGGAACGCGAGGACCGCGGCGAGGTTGGTGGAGGCGCCGTCCTCGATACGCACGACGCTGGGCGCCAAGGATGATCCGGCCTGGGTCTGCAGCGGGTTGGCCGCGGTGCCCAGGATGTTGTTCTCGCCGTCGGTCAGCGCGACGCCTTGCGCGCTGGGCGCGTCGGGGTTGGTGGGGGACTGGGTGACGGCGGCGTGCCCGTGCCCGCGGACGATCGCGGCCATCAGGGTGCCTTGTCGGGCACGCGCACCCACTGGCCGTGCGGGCAGCCGACGGCGCCCGCGCCGGGCGGGGGGCCGGCGGGGTGGCAGATGCGGCACGGGTCGCCCGGCGCCCCGGCGGTGGTCTCCCAGTGGAACGTCGGCTCCGGCACCGCATCGGGGGTGCCGTTCTTCGCGGGCCGGGCCGGCGCGTTCGCCGTCGCGGACGCCCCACCCCCCGTGGGGACGGCGCCGCCCGGGACGTCGGGGTCCGCCGGGCGGTCCTGGTCGGCCGCCGGGGCCTGCTTCGGCCCGGCAGCGGCCTCGCCGTCGGACGCTTCGGGATCGGGCTTCGCTGCGGCGCTCTTGCGCGGGCCGGCGGGCATCAGCTCTCCCTCTCGCACTCGCCGCCGCAGCGCGAGCACATCGTGAAATACGAACCCCAGCCGCAGCCGGGGCACCGGTAGCCGATGCCCTTGCGGGCGCCGCCCGCCACGGACACCGGGAACGCGCCCTCGGACCGCAGCGCCTTGACGTGCATCGGATCCTGCACGTCCATGACCCGGCCGTTGTAGCGGGTGACCTGCCCGGTCTGGGCGCCCTTGACCTCCATGCCGGCGACCGCGCCGCTGGGCGCTGCAAGACGCATGCGGGACTCCTCTGCTCATGGCGAGGGCCCGACACATCGCGGTGTCGGGCCCTCGGGACTTGGGTCAGCCGGCCGTCACCCCGGAAACGCATCCGTTCCAGCCGGGTGCGAAACACAAAAAGGTGCCGAACCAGTAGCTGGAGGACTCGTACGCGAACTGGGTCACGGGCCAGTCGATTCCCATGAAGTCCTGCACGTTGCAGATCGACCACACGTTGGAGACCTGGCTGTCCGGGATCGGCAGGGTGTCCGAGACGATCGGGCACACGCCCTGCGGCAGCCAGGGGCTGACCTCCATCTCGGTGCGCTTGCCGACGGTCTCATTCATGATCGCGACGGCGACGGAGCCGAGCGTCACCCCGGACACCTGGTCCTGGGTGACCTGCAGGAAGTAGTTGTTCGCCTCCCCGGTCTTCAGGGTCGCGGACAGCTGCTTGCGGTCGGCGCCGTTGAACATGATCCGGTCGGGCTCGGCCTTGACCGAGTTGTACAGGGACGCGAACGCGTCCTGGAACTCGCTGCCGGGGGTCGCCGTGCCGAACTTCGAGTTGATCTTGACGTTGTAGCCGGAGGACGCGCCCATGCACCAGGCCAGGATCCCGTCGTACCCCGCCGAGTACGCGGAGGTGTCCGCGGTGGGCGGGTTGGCGCCCGCGACCGGGATCGCGCCCTGCAGCACGATGCCGGCGCCGCCCGCGCCGCCGGCGTTGACGGCCTGGTTGGGGAAGCGGCCGTAGAGGAAGAACGCGGAGTTCGCGGGCTGCGCGGCGCCGGTGCCGATGTACACCTTGTAGCCGAGCGCCGCCGGGACGTCGGTCAGGCGCAGCACCACGTTGTGGCCCGCGGTCGGCGCGATCGTCGCCACGGTGCTGACGACGGACTCGCCGAACGCGCCCGCGTCGGCGGTGACGTACACGTAGATGTTGGTGGTGTACCCGGTCAGGGCGACCTGGGTGCCCGCGGTGGTGTTGTCCACCAGGGAGGTGCCGGTGGGCGCGGCGAGCGCGCCCGCGTATCCGGAGGCGGTGCCCCTGCCCATCAGGAGCATCCGCTCCTCCATCAGCTTGCTGGCGTACAGCAGGCTGGTGCGTGACAACTGCCTTATATCCTGGTACCCCTGCCCTGCATATTGGGCGGACCAGGTGACCTCGTCGGACATCGAGAACTGCGAGTGCGGCAGCACGACGTCGTAGCCCGCGTACGCGATCTTCGGGCCGCGGGCGTAGTACAGCGAGTTGCTCGCGCCCGAGGGCGCGAAGTTGGTCTGCGTGGAGTCCGCGATACCGGGGTGGGTGTTGCCCACGCCCCCGGTGCCCGAGCCGGTGATCCCGCTGATGACCTTGAAGCGGTGGCTGGTGCCGAATCCCTTGATCCTCGGCATGCGGTTGCTGACCGGCGTCGGGCGCGGCGCGAGGAACTTCGAGGGATCCTCGAGGTCGAAGGCCACCAGGCCGGTGCCGACCGGGGAGGTCAGGCTGATGTCCTTGACCAGGTCCGGCTGCTGGCCCTTGAGCGCCTCCAGTGCCTGGGCGACCGAGGCGACCGCGTCCGGGGACATGGACTTGGCCAGCTCCGGCGAGCGCAGCGCCTTGGTCATGTACTCGTAGGCGTTGGTGGGGCGCGGGGAGAAGTCGATCGGCTGGCCGGCCTTGAACGAGGTGACGATCTCCTCGCGGGTCAGCTCCCGCTCCGGGACGCCCTGGATGGATTTGACCAGTTCGTCGAAGCGGACGGAGACCTCGGCCTTGGACAGCTTCGCGGACTCGGGGGACTCGCCGAACATGAGCTCGATGTTCGTGGGCAGAGCCATGGCTCTGCTCCTTCCATGCGAATGGCCCCGCGCTGGCGGGGCCGGATGGTCGGTGGGGTGCTGCGGCGGTCAGGCGTCGGCCTTGGCGAGCAGGTCGCGGGCGCGGTCGCGGTACCCCTGGGCGAGGTCGCGGTTCGCGGCGTACATCTGGGCCTTCGCCATCAGCCCGGCGGCCTGGCCGCGCAGGCGGGCGGCGTCCGATGTGGTCGCCTCGCTCTGCTGGGCGGCGGTGCGGGTGAGCGCGGGTCCGCCGGGGATCGGCATTGCCTTGATGGCCTGGAGGTCGCCCTGGGCCTTCGCCAGGTCCGCCGTGAGCGCGGTGACGCGCTCCTCGTCGGCGGCCCGGGCCTTTGCCACGGCGTTCTTCACGAGGTCTTCGAGCTCTGCCTTGGTCACGGTGTCCGGGGCGGGCGCCGGGTCGGTCTGGGGGGTGTCGTTCTTCGCGAGTGCCGCGGCGAGGGCGGCGCCGACGATGTCGGCGGCCTGCGCCTTGGTCAGCGGCGGATCTGCGCCCTGCGCATCGTCGGCCTTGGCGGCGGCCTTCGCGGGGGCCTTCTTCTTCGCCGCGGGCTTCTCGTCGTCCTCGGCGTCGTCTTCGCCGTCCGCCGCGTCGGCGGTGTCGCCGTCCCCGGTGTCGGTGTCCTTCTTCTTCTTGAAGGGCGCGGCGAGGTTCGGGTTCTTGCCGTCGGCCTTGAGCAGGTCGCCCTCGGCGGGGGCGTCGGCGAGCGTCATCGCGGACCCGTCAGCACCGGACTGCTCGTTGCGCTCGTTGGCCTGGAACCATTTCAAAGCGCGCACGGCGTCCAAGAGCAGCGCGATGTCGCAGGCCTCGTTCAGGTTGCCCAGGGCGAGGGACTCGGCCTCGGACACGATCAGCTTCGCGATACAGGCGATCGCTTCCTGCGCGCCTGCGATGTCGTCGCTCTCGTCCTCCTGGCCGTCGGATCCGCCGTCGGCGTCGGCCTTGGCGAGGTCGGGCACCAGGGCGCGCACGTCGCGCAGCACCGCCTCTGCCTTCTCGGTCATCTCCGGGCCGGCCTCGGCCTTGGCCTTGTCGCCCTTGAGGCTGCCGTCGGCGTTCCAGTTCTCGGGCACCATGCCCTCCAATCCGAGGGCCTTGGCCCGCTTGATGACGAACTTCCTGACCGCGTCGTGGTCGGCGCCGCCGCGCCCGACGGCCTTGACGGCCTTGCGCAGGTCGCTCTTGGTCTTGATCGTGTAGGCGGGGTCGCCGTCCGGGTTCTTCATCGCCTGCCCGGCGGCCAGGGCGGCGCGCTTCTGCTGCGCCGAGTAGTCCTTGACCAGGTCCGGGGCCGCTGGGGCGGTGTGCACGGCCACGTTCACCACCAGGGGCGTCGGGGGGTCTGCGGCGTCCGCCTTGGCGGCGTCGGGCGCGCGCACTTGGGCGGGTTCGACGGCGACCTGCGCGCCCGACGCGGCAAGGTCGGCGAGGGCCTGCTTGACGGGGGACGCGAGGCGGTCGAAGAGTTCGGCGGGCAGGCCGTAGGTCGGAGAGGTGACGCGCGTGAGCACGGGGTCCTCGACGGGCTGCAACTCGCCCTCGCCCATGGACTTCGCCAGGGGTAGACGCCAATGGTCTGTGATGGTTGCGCTCCCTAGGGAGGGCGCGTCCACGAGGCTGGTCTCGAAGATCCTTCCCGCAATCACAACTCCGGCCGGGGCGTCGGCCTTGGTGTGGTCCAGGCGCCAGTTGCGGATGCCGATGGAGAAGCCGTTGAGGACGTCCTCCTCGACCTTCTCGATCGCGTCCTTGTCGACGACCTTCGCGCCGATGTACCAGCCGTCGGCCTTCTCCTCGAGTTCGATCGCCTTGCCTATCGCCCTCTTGGCATCATGCTGTTCACGTAAATTACCTTTACGGAACCAGTCGGGGACCGCGGCCTTCAGCCAGCCCTCGTCCATCCGCTGGTTGTCCGCGTCCAGGTCCGGACCGGTGACCTTGCCGTAGACGTAGAGGTGGCCCGTCTGCGGGTCCCGCTCCTTCTTCGTGATCGGGGCGTAGACCTCGAGGAGGTCGGCAGCGGCCACCTCGCCTCCTTCGGGCATGCGAAAGGGCCGCACCGGCCGGTGCGGCCCTGCGGGCATTCGGTCCCGGCCGACGGGGGTCAGGCCGGGTACAGCCAGCAGCGGCAGCGGGCGTGCTGGGGCGGGGCGTCGACACCGGTCGGCCACGCCGACCCGAGGGGCAGCGGTCCGGCGCCGGCGTTGTCCAGGCACGGGTCGCAGGTGCGCTCGTCGGCTTCCGCACCCCAGGAGATCTGCGTGGTCCCGGCGCCCCGGTAGGCGTCGAGGGCGGCCTGGGAGGAGGCGCGGGTCAGTTCGGTCAGCGCGACGCACTGCGCCCACGACGCGTCGGCGAGCACCGCGGCCAGCGAGGCGGCGAGGCCGGCGGAGTCCTGCCCCTGTCCGCCCGCGAGTGCCTTTGCCAGGGCGCCGAGCCGCCCGTTCGCGATGGATGCGGCCCACCCGGAGGCCTGCAGCGCCCACCGCTCGAAGCGGTTCCGTTCCTCGGGCGCCAGGGTGGCGCCCGCGCCGTTCGTGTCGCCCTCGGCCCAGCCCCATGCGCTCACCCGTCCGCGCCCGGCCAGGACCGCGGTGGCGGCCGCGTCGCCGATGGCGTAGCCCTCGAGCCAGATCAGGCGCAGCAGCGCGAGCGGCTGGGCGAGGGTGATGCCGCGGCGGTGCAGGAGCGCGAGCGCGGCGGTGGCGGCCCACTGTCGCGTGCCTGCGGCAGTGTCGGGGGTGGTCCAGTAGTCGGAAACGTCGGCCGGGGCGTAGTCGCCGGGGCTGTAGTCGTCCCCGCCGTCTGCGTCGTCGGCTTTGACGAGCTGCTGGGCGAGCCACGCCTCGGCCAGTGCGCGGGTGTCCAGTGCGCGGGCCATGGCGCGGGTGATGCGCGGCGCCCACAGGTGCGCGGTTTCGAGGTCCCGGTCCCAGCCCGGCCAGCGGCCGGGCCGGTCACCGGCTTTTGGGGGTGGTTCGCCGCCGCCCGGGGTGGCGAACACGACACGCGCGTCGCCCCACATGTCGTCGGGCGCGTCGGCCTTGGTCAGGACCTGCGCGTGGAACACGCGGCCGGCCTTGGGCGCCCGCCGGGCCCAGTTGCGGTAGGCGGCGACCTCCGCCTTGGCCGCCGCGCCCCGGGGCTTCGACGGGGCCGCGCCGGCGGGCGCCTGCCCGTCCTGCCCCTGGTCGTTCTCGAACCGGTCGGGGATCCCGTTCAGGTTGGCGTCCTTGTTGGGCGGGGCTTCGAGCGGGGAGATGGTTTCCCCCGCCGGCGCCGTCTTGGACGCCCCCTCCAGGAAGATCACACCGCGGCTGGTGGACACGATCGGCATGTCCGCCTCCGCGAACGCGTACCGGGGCAGCCCCAAACGGTCGCGGTCCTCGTTGTAGGTCATGCGCGCGGACTTGACCCGGTTCTCGGCCACCGCGTCGGCCGCCGCCTCGTCCTCGTCCTCCAGGCCCAGGATCCGGAACTCAAGCTCGGGCGGCATGGCCAGGTGGCGCCGGGAGATCCCGGTGATCAGCCCCTGGATCCACCGGTAGGTCGGCATGGTCGCGTTGCGGTCCTTGATGTCCGCCTGGCCCTCGTGGTACCCGGTGGAGCCCAGCCCGCCGGCCTCGGTGAAATTCAGCTCCGCGATCGTCGTGGCGAAGTGGGAGGCGAGCTGTTTGAGCAGGAACAGGTCGTAGTGCGGCTGGTACTTCTCCGCCACGTCGGGGATCGACTCGAGTTCGAACCCGGGGGGCAGGATCCGCATCCGGTGGCGCTCGAGGGTCTGCCCGGACCAGGCGTCGTTCAGCGCGGTCTCGTACTCCAGGACCTGTTGGGGGGTCCAGGAGTTCAGGGCGGTGTTGCGCAAAAGCCCCGACGGGATGGTGCCGTCGGTGAACTCGGCGCGGATCCAGGCCCTGCGGCGCAGCCACACGTCCAGGTCTTCGAGGCACTGCTCGACCGCGCTGAAGCCGTAGAGGGTTTCGGTGCGCACGTTGCGGCGCTTGTAGATCAGGGTGTCGGGGGCGTACCCGTTGATGACCCGGCCCTGGTCGTCCACGTCGGCGACGTATTCGCCGCGCGGGAAGCCCCACAGGATCTGCTGGTAGGCGGGGCCCGGCGGCAGGGGCTTGCCGCCCCGGTAGTCCCGCAACACCTTGATGGTGTTGCCGCACCAGGCCGGCTTGCCGTTACGCCGCACGTACAGCACCTCGTTGGGCACTGAAACACAGAACACGTCCCCGTCGTACGGGACCGTGTCGGCGTGCCAGGTGCGGGCGTGGGTGTTCGAGAGCCGGATCGAGTACCGCTCGCGCTTGTTCTGTGCGCGGATGACGCGCCCGTCGCGCATCACGGTGTCCTTTGTGAACACATCACGACTGACGTTGGCGCACTTGCCCATCTTCTGGGCGATCTCCTGGAGGTCGTCGGCCATACGCGGGCTACACGTGACGACCGTTTCCCGGGCGCCGGAGTAGCACCCGTCGCCGAGCATGTAGAAGCGCCAGAAGATCTCAAGCTGGCGCGCGGACATGTTCTTAACGGTGTCAGGGGCGTGCTTCTCGTGCGCTTTCCCGAACTGCGCAAGGTAGGAGTAGAGGCACTTGCGGCTGATGACGAACGACTTGCCGGTATGGCATACCTCGCGACCGAAGATCCGTGTGAGCAGGTCACGGAACGGGCCGTACCCCTTCGACGCGGGGTCCTGCGAGATGCAGACGGTGTCCTTCTTCGCGCTGGTGAAACAGCCCTCGGAGAGGTACGCGCCCATGAAGGCCGCGAAGTCGTCGCCGCTGCACTCGAACGGCAGTGACGTGGTGCGGCCGGAGGCGGGCAGCTTGAACTCACCCAGGTCGGGTGCGTTCCACCGGGAGGTCATGGGGATCTTCGACGCCTGGCCGTTTCCGTGCTCGGCGAGGGCGGCGGCGGTCACGATGGACTCGCCGCGTTCGCGCCAGCTAGATCCCCCGAGTGCCCGCGGCGTGGCCGTGACGAGCATCCGGTGGTTTCCGGTCACGAGAATGTCTAGCGACTTCGATGAGAAGTGGTAGAGATCGCCCTTGTGCGGGGCGCGGTGGAAGTAAGTGGCCTGCTGCCACTCGAACTCGTGCGTCTTGGGATTGCGCGTCGCGAAGTCGTCGTCCGCGCAAGTGTCCGCGAAGCGCAGCCAGCCGCGCCGCGTCAAAACTTCGGTGTCGTCGGAGTAGCAGGACCCGTCCAATATCTCTAAAGCGTACAGGTCCCCGCCGTATGTCTTCCTCGGATAGATCGCGACCCCGTCGAGCACCAGGTGCTCCTCGAGGAGTTTGCCGATCCAGTCGGTCCAGTCCTCGTCCTGCCCGGGGTCGGGACGCTCCCAGAACGCGGAGCAGCGCGCGATCTGCGGCCCGAGGCGTTTGCGCAGGTCGGCTTCGACGTCGGCGCGCGAGGACGACGGGCTGTCGGCCTCGGCCTGGGCGACGGCCTGCTTGGTGACGGTGATCGCCCATTCGAGGGTGGTGATCTCGTCCTTGCGGATCTGGATGCAGCGTCGCGGGATGCCCCCGGCGCTGGCGGCGTCGCGCAGTACCTTCCAGGGCACGAGCCGGTCGGTGACCCCGGGCAGGTTGGTGGAGACGGGGTATTCGGTGAAGCGGGGTTCGGGGCGGGCGGTGTCGCGGCGTACGGGGTCGATGGCCGCGGGGATCAGGGCGAGGCCGGGGCCGAACGCGACCTGCGGGTCGAGCCTTGGCAGGGGGTTGAAGCCGCCGTTGGTGGCGGGTGCGTTGTTGACTGCGGCGAGCAGGGCGGCGACCTGGGGGCCGGTGTAGGTGGTGGCGCCGGGTCCGATGCCGGGGGCGGCGGCCTTGTTCATTTCGGCCTGGGTGGAGCGGCGCACCTGGTAGTGCTGGCCGTTGCGTCGGTTGTTCTTGCTGCGGCGCGACACCGGGGATCCGACCCCCTCGGCGTGGGTCGGGCGCTGCCGCGCCGCCCGGGGCGGGCGGTGGCATCCTTGGCCCATGCGGATCACGTTGCGGCGGCCCGCGGAGTCGGGCTGCGTCTTCGGCGGGCAGGCCCTGGACTCGAACGTCGGCACGACGACCCCGGTGGATCTCGGCGCACACCGGGCCGAGGGGACGGTCGTCGCGGCGCGGGTGGTCGAGGACGGCCGCGCGGTGGAGGTGACGGTCGAGATTGCCGAGGACGAGCAGGTGCGGCGGCTGGAGTCCGCGCTTTCGCCACGGCTTGGCCACCACTCGGTCGGCGGGGCGCCCTCGGAGTGAGCGTTTCCCGGCCGCCCCGCTGCCAGCGGTCGCACGAGGTACTCGAACCTGAACTCGACGACGGGCAGTGCGCGCAGCATGGCGGCCCCGGCGTGTCCGGCTTCGGTGAGCAGCCGGGCGGCGACCACGCAGGCCTGGGCGGTGATGTCGTCGATGCTCATGCCCGCGAAGCGCTCATCCCACCGCAGGCTGAACCGGATGTGCGGTGCGAGCCAGTCGTCTGCGGTGGCCTCACCCCAGGGGGCGACGGTGATGTCCGGGTCGGCTTCGGGCAGCGTGTCGACCGGTATGAGCGTGAAATCGCCCGGGCCGGGCCCGTGCACGGTAACCACCCGCCTGCGCGGTGGTCCGGCACCGGGCCCGGTCGTGTCGCTCACCGCCGGACCACCTCGATCGGGATGAGCGGGCGCGAGCCCTCGGGTCGGTGCGCGGGTTCCAGGTCGCCCAGGTACGAGCAGCGCGGGTCCAGGTCCGCGGCGCGTTCGGGTGTCGGGGCCTGCCCGTACCAGGGGAAGTTGGCGCAGATCGGCGGCTTGGCGTCCTGTGCGGCGCACAGCCGGGTGGCGGGGTCGAACAGGTCGCAGTCGTAGTCGTGCGCGTCACCGTCGCGGCGGCGCCAGTGCTGGGCGGCGAAGTCGGCGTTGCGGCGGGTCGAGCCGTCCGGGGCGTACATGCTTGCGGCGCGGGCGCGCGATTCCTCGGTGTCGTCGTCCCATCCGTTCGCCCGCCAGTAGGCCCAGCCCTCGTCGGTCCCGGGGTCCGGGACGCCCGCGAGTCGCCGGGTGGTCCACAGTTCGAGGGTGCCGGCGGCCCACGGCGAGAGCGTCACCGGGTCGCAACAGCACCCGCACCGGGCGCAACCGCGCGAGCGGCTTCCGGCGGCACCGGGCCCGGTCACGTCAGTCCCGTGATGATGAAGGGGGACGGCCCCGGCGGGAACGCCTCGCGGATCACCCGGCACATGCCGCAGTAGCCGGGGACGGGCTGTCTGCGCACACAGTCCGGGCAGAAGTACTCCGGCGGTTCGATCGCCCCGAACCCGTAGTCGCCAAGCGCGGCAGCGAGTGCCCGGGTCTCGGCCCATGCGAGCAGCTGCGGGTCCAGTGTGTATCCGCGCTGCGCCGCGAGGTCGAACACCGGCTCATCCACGGCCGCCCCAGCGCATCAGTGCCTCGGCCTCGCCGCCGTAGTACAACTCGCCGTCGAAGGTCATGACCGCCGGATCGCTGACGCTCGTAGCCGTGAAGCCTTCCGGTATCCGCGGCCAGCGCGCGGACCGGGTGAGGCAGTGCGGGTACTTCGCGCACGGCAGGTACTCCCGCGGCGTGTGGATGCCGTTGGCGAGGTGGAGGATCGCCTCGTCAAGGCGCGTCTTGACGGACGCGGCCCACTCGGCGTGTCCGGCGTCCCGGTGGTCTGCGTGCACGGATCCATGATGCGGCATAGGGGCGGGCGCCTGCCCGGCCTCAGGCGAGCGGGACGCCGTTCAGGACGCCGCTGGTGCACAGCGACTCGTGCGCGTCGCGGGCGCGCAGGTGGTCCGCGAGCGTCCACGAGTCGTTCGCCGTCCACGCCGCGCCGCAGAACTCCCGGCCCCCGGCGCGGCACAGCAGTACCCGGAACAACCCGTCGGTGGCGCCGAAACTGCCGCCCAACCGGCGGGGCATCAACACCCGGCCACCCCTCTCACGCCGCGCGCATCCCCGCCAGCCAAC
>Ga0179596_10000203_pt1 | contig 33433 bp, 63 predicted proteins | sample CZODoug1_1_08_16_FD_155494 | JGI IMG/M metagenome (GOLD analysis project Ga0179596, IMG submission 155494) | Vadose zone soil fungal communities from Angelo Coast Range Reserve, California, USA - CZODoug1_1_08_16fungal (Illumina Assembly) | ecosystem: Environmental > Terrestrial > Soil > Vadose...
ATTTCCGGGATCCGTTCCCGGAAGTATTCGAGCAGGTGAGATGGTGTTTTCGAAGTGCGCCATCAGGGACTTGAACCCCGAACCCGCTGATTAAGAGTCAGGGGTTCGGGTGATACGCCACCTGTCGAAACTTCCGATTTTGCTGGTAGAGAACGATTTTCGCTTGGCATCGGCTAGCCGATGCTAGCCTGGACTATGCTACAGACAACATACAGTCCAGGCAAGAGGGGAATCCATGCCACCCAAGAAGCGCAGAGGCCGCCGCGGCGACGGCGCGTTCTACCAACGCCGATCCGACGACATGTGGATCGGCGCGTACATCTACGAAGACGAGTACGGCGAGAAGCACCGCGCCACGGTCTCCTCGGGCGACAAGGTGGTCGCGTGGGAGAAGTTCCGCAAGTTGCGGACCGATATCGACAGTGGCACGTATACGCCGCAATCGAAGATGACCGTCGAGAAGTGGCTCGACTACTGGGTCGAGCAGATCATCAAACCCAGCAGAGCACCCCGTACCTACACCAGTTATCGCGGCATCATCGACAATCAGATCGTGCCGAACGTCGGCAAGACGGTGCGTCTGCCGGTGCGCCCGACGTTGATCCGCGCGAATCTGCGATGGGTCGGTGAGAAGTGGTCGCCGCGCACGGCCGAGCTGACGTACTCGGTGTGGTCCAGCGCCATGAAGGCCGCGAAGAAGGAACTGAGCCTGAAGACCGATCCGACCGAGCACATCGACAAGCCGCGTAACGACGCGCGGACGGGGCAGGCGCTGTCTTCGGACCAGGCCCGGAAAGTGCTGCAAACCTCGACCGCGACGAAGGATCGGATGGCCACCCGATGGGCGACCGCGTTCCTGCTCGGCGCCCGCCAGGGCGAATGCCTCGGCCTGGAACGGGATCGGGTCGACCTGAAGGAGCTGACAATCGATCTGTCGTGGCAACTGCAATCGCTGCCGACCAAGGAGGGATTCGCGCTGGATGATCCGGATCGGTTCGACGCGCCGAAGGGATTCGAGCTGAAACCCATTCACCGGCGATTCGCACTGACCCGCCGGAAGGGACAGCGCCCGATCCTGCTGCCGCTGCCGGTGCCGTTGGCCGCGATCTTCAAGGTGTACATGGGCATTACGCCGCCGAACCCGTACGGGCTGATGTGGGTGTCCGAGGCCGGCACCCCGATTCCCGGGAAGTACGACAGCACAGCGTGGCACGAGGTGCTCGAGCGGGCCGGAGTGCCGAAGGTCCGGCTGCACGATGCTCGCCACACGACGGCGACCCTGCTGCTGGAGATGGGCGTGCCGGAGACGGTGCGCATGGCGATCATGGGACAGTCGCAGGTGGCGACGCAGCGCCGGTACGCGCACGTGGATCTGTCGATGGCGCGTGAGGCGTTGGGCAACCTGGATGGCCTGCTCGAGCTGGCGTGACGGCCGCTGTTGGCTGCCAGCACTTCTCGGGCCGTGGTGCCCGAAAGTTGCTGTATATCCGATCATCTGCAATTGCACCGGTGTCGCTACCGTGTGGCTAGGCCGTCCAGTTTGTGTCGGCCCGGCTCGTCGCGGGTGGATACCTTATTGCTAGTCATGGTCGAAATATCAAGGCTAGCCGCGGGTTTGCGCGGATCTGAAGACGTATGGTCTGCAAAATGGTCTCATCACAATACGGGCAAACCTCCGGCGGATTCCTGCCGTTGAACCTACGATCGGAGATCCGGGGCTTCACGGCGCGCTTACGAAGGCAGGCGCACACGACGATTGAACATGTGCGGATCGGGATACCCAATGAAGGGCAACGGAAAATTGATAAGCGACGACGGGGGTTCTGGGACACCAAGATTCGATCAATCGCGTGAGTCTGCGGAATCGTCGATGCCCCCGATGAAACGAAAGCCCTGGCGCGGAGTCCGCGCGGAGTCAGTGATCGTTGCCTCCCTGCGACTCGAGATGCGGCCGAGCGCGCTGCTGGAGGAATCTGTCCCGGGCATCATCGAGAAGCTTGCCGGGCTTGAAATTTAGCACTTCGCCGAGGGCGAAGAGCTGCTCGACTTTGATGCTCCGCTGGCCCTGGAATAGCCGATTGATCGTCACCCTGTGGAGGCCCGTAGCCTCGGCCACTTGATCTTGCGACAGATCCTCTCGGGCTGCTGCGGCGCGCACTTCTGCGGCCACGGCAGCGCGGAGGAGGTCCTCGTCTTCTGGTTTTGCCATGCGGCGAATGCTAGCAGGCCGATCGGTTACTTGGTGAAACCGTACGGTGTCTACGTATCGGCTTGACCTGTAACCGTTCGGATACTATTGTTTGCCGTATGGTTACACCGAACAGCACCGTCGCCGGTCGAGTTCGAGAAGCTGTGGAAGCGGCGAACGTCTCGCAGCGAACGCTCGCCGAGCACACGGGAATCCCTGGCGTCACATTGACCAGGCGTCTCATGGGTAGAAGCAGCTTCAAGGCCGACGAGCTTATTGCCATCGCTCTGCATCTCGACGTCGATCCGGCGTCATTCTTCGCGGACTTCGCCAAGGTTGGGGTCGGGTCATGAGCATCCCCCTCCGGAACCAACGACTCCGTTACACGAAAGCCGAAGCGGCGGAGCAGCTCTCGATCTCCGTCCGGACTCTCGACAAGCTGCGTGAGCGCGGTGAGCTGATCGGCAGGGTGGACGGCGGCCGGATCTTCTTCGACCGTTCCGAACTGGAGAGCTACGCGCGATCCCGCCCGGCGGCAGGGAGCGACGAATGAGCGCCGCAAGCCTCGACACGATCCACTTCCACGGCGACGAGCAGCTCCCCGGAGACATTGCGGTCTACGCCGCGGCTGATCAGCACGGCGAGACGCTGTACGTCGGCCAGACCAACGACCTGCGCAGGCGACTGGGCGAGCATCGGCGACGCTCGCTGTGGTGGAAGCGCGCCGCACGAGTGGAAGTGGTCGGCGCATACGCCGACCGAGCAGACGCGCTCGACTGTGAACACTTCGTCATCAAGGCGTGCCATCCGAAATACAACCTCGTGCACGGACATCGGGATGCGGCAGCGATAAGCCTCGCGCTTGAGCGGCTGTGTGACGTGCACGGCGTCAAAACGCTCGACGAGATGGCCGATTTGGCAAACGCCGCTGGCCTCACCGCTGACGAACTCGTACGGAGGCCAGTATGAGCACCGACCAGAGTGCCCAGGTTTTCCACAACGGCGAGTTCGAGCTGCCGCTCATCTCCGACGAATCCGGTAGCTTCCGGGTGTACGCGCCGCTGCTGGCGAAGCAGCTCGGTTATCGGGATGCGCTGAACATGGTGCGTCATCTCGAAGACGACGAGAAAGTGCAGGTCAAGGGATACTCAGGTTTGAGTACCCCCTCTGACCTGGGCGTTTGGTACATCACGGAGCCCGGCTTCTACAAGATCGTCGGTCAGCGGAACATCAACCTGATCCGCGATCCCAAGATCAAGGCTGCGGTGTACCGGTTTCAGCGCTGGGTCTTCCATCACGTCGTTCCCGAGATGGTGCGCGCCGGTCAGGCGATCGGGCCGGAGCCGGGCTGCGTGTGGACGTGGGATGAGGTGGCTTCGCAGATCCGGCAGCGGTATGGCCTGGACTACAAGCCGACCCAGATCACGATGGGTTTGCGCGCCTCGGGATGGCTGAAGGCGAGCACCTGCACTCCGAAGCATGAGTACCGGAATCACTTCTGGCACACCGGCACAGCGTTTCTGTTGTATCCGCATGTGCTGCCGGAGTTAGTCGCCGATCTGGTGGGCACGATGCGCGATATCGGCGAGCCACAGGCGCAGCAATACCAGCTGACGATTTTTGCCGAGCAGGATCTGAAGGTCATCGAGGGCGGCGCATCATGATCGGCTTCTACATCTTCCTCGGGAGGGCGGCATGAGCATCCCCTGCAAGTACAAGGACGGCAGCGGTGTGTCGCCTGCCGACGCCGACGCCATCATGCGGGCACTGGGTTTCGCCTCGGCCATGCACGCCGAGGACGTCATCGGCGCGGCCGAGAAGCGCCGCAAGGAACGGAAGCAGGCGAAAGCAGCGGCGCACGACGCGGGTATCGCTGGCATTGGGCGCCCGGTGATGACGCCGTGAATATCCATCTCCCGCACCACATCCCGCACCTGCACATCGACCTTGAGACGCGCGGTCTCATCTGGACTCTCGTCGGTCCCGCGCTGTGCATGCTCGCCGCGCTCGCGCTGATGTACGCCCTCACGGTCACGATGGGGGTGCCTGTCCCGTGATCGGTATCGCTATCGACCTGATCGCCTGCGCCGCCGCGGCCACCAGCATCCTGTACGCCCACATCTCCGGCGTCCACTCCCAGCGCAGCGGCCAGAACGCCATGGACGCCGCCGCATTCAGCCGCCGCGACGCCGAGCAGGCAGCAGCCGATCCGGCCCCGCTCGAGGTAGACCGTGGCACTGTCGCTCCCGCTCGCCGTCTGGCCGTGGTCCGGGCGTTGCATACCGATTCCGACGAAGCCCGCGAGCGGCTCGTCGACGGCGCTCGCCAGCGCCACCCCCAGATGTCCCCTCAGGCCGAGGGGATGGCGACGCCCGGCGCGGCTGTAGCTGTCGACGCGCCGGGCGTCGTGTCCAAGCCCTGAACACACCACGGCCCGGCGAGCGCCTAACTCGCCGGGCCAGTCCTCCAGAACCGAGAGCGAGTCTACCAATGGGAAAACATTCCAACCGCACCACGCATCAGGCGGGGCAGTGGCGCGACACCGTCGCCGCAATCCTGTCGCGCGTCCGGCTGTCCGGCACGGAGGCACCCCTGCCGCCCGCGCTCGCTGCGCCGGACGAGTGGATCTCGCACGACGAGTGGGCGCACCAGCACGCCGGGAAGGCCGGTGCGCGATGAGCCTTCTTCCGTCGTTCGCGTCCCTGACTGGACTCCATTTCGAGGCCTCCGATATCGATGTCGGCTGGCACGAGAGCTCTCCGGAGGCCGGCACTTACGTGCTGGAGCTCAGCCGCAACGTGACCCTGTACTTGATCCCCGCCGATGCCCTTGAGCTGATCACCAAGCTGGCCATGGCCATGCTCGGCCGCGGCGAAACGATCGGTGCCGCGCAGCTCGCTATCGAGGAGGCGAAGGCGCGCGTCGAGGCGGTGGCCGCCGAGCAGCGCCAGTGGGACGAGCTCGGCGCGGACGCCAAGGCGGTGCGGGCATGACCACCTACACCGATCCCGAGTCCGGCGCCACGATCAACCATCAGCGCGTGCGGCGCTACATCGAAACCGTGTCCCTCTGCGGTGCTGACGTACTCGGCGGCGAGATCTACCTCAACGATCTGCGGCATTTCGTCGAGCACACAGCGCACATCCCCAGGCATGCCGTGGTGACGGCTCGCGAGGACGAGATCGAAGTCAATTACGCCATCGGCGAGGACCTCGACGCCCAGGAGGGCCAGCAGTGATCCTCATTCCCTGCAGGCCGTGCCAGGGCACCGGGCGCCGCGGGCATTGCCAGCCGTGCATGGACTGCGGCGGCGTGGCCGTCGTGGCCGACGTGCCCGCGGCCGGACTCTGGTGGCCCGGACCGTTCGAGGAACCGACCGTCACCGACGAGATCGATGTCGTCTGCGACCGCGAGCGTGACGCACAGATCGGGGTCTGCTGATGGCCACCACCCCCGGCGCGGCCACACTGCAGTTCGCCGCCAACCTGCGCGCCGCGCGCCGCGTGCTGGGCCTCACGCAATCCGACGTCGCGGGGCGCATGCGGAACCAGGGTTTCCCCTGGACGCAAGGGTCGGTTGCCCAGATCGAATCCGGGCATCGTGAAGTGCGTCTCGCCGAGGGGGAGGCCGTCTCGCTGATCCTCTGCGTCCCGTTCGACCGGATGCTGACCGAACCCGCGCGGCAGGTCGCACGCATCGCGAAGGAGAACATGCGGACGGGGGCGATGCGGTGAGCGTCGAGGTGATCGAGTCGCAGTCGATCGAGCTGCTGCCTCCTGATGTGTCGACCGAAGTGTCGGCGCTGGACACGCTCGACCAGGAGTCGCAGGCCCGTGCGGTGACAGCGCTGCTCTCACATTCTCGGACCGGTCTGCTCGCGGCCATTGCGGCACAAGACCTTCCCGGCGTTGTCGAGTACAAGGCCAAGGCCGCCGCGATCCAGGAGATCACCAAACAGTTGCGCCTCGGCAAGGAGTTGCAGCTCGACGCGGCGGAGTTCGTGCGCCGGGCTGAGCGCGGGATCGGAGTGGCAATCCGGCAGGGGCAGGCGAACGGCGACATCGCAGCAAAAGGTGAATCGCGGGGGCCGCAATCCGATTACATGCGGAACGGGAAGGTTGTGCATGTAGACCCTCTTCCAGACGAGAAGAAGGTCTCGCCCGCACGGTTTTTTTCTGGTGGCGGCGAGACGCATGAGGTCTACGCGTTGACCGACAACGTCTCTGATGCCGCGTTCGAGGAGGCGCTTGCCGAGGCGAAGGCCGAGGGGAATCTCTCCCGCGCCAACGTGGCCCGGAAGGCGAAAGCGAAAGCGGCGCAACCAAAGCCCAAGCCCCAGCCGGAGCCTGCGCCGCCGCTGCTTCCCGGGAAGAAACCCAAAGGGCCGAAGGCGAATTCGACCGAGATGCTCGAAAACATCGAGGGGATGCTCGGCGCGATCGTCCAGACCTGCCAGTACATCAACCCGGCGGATATCGACCCGGCGAAAGGTGCCGCGCTGGTGCGCGCCGTTTACAGCCACGTCGCGAATATCCGCAGGACCATGAAAGAGATCACGAATGCCTAAGCCCCAGAGTGGAAACCAGCGCATCGAGGTCACGAGCCATCTGCGCTGGGTTCGCCTCGATCAGATGAAGGTCAACCCCCAGGCACAACGCGCACTGACCCAGTCATGGGCCGATGAACTCGCGCGAGACTTCGACCCCGACCGGATGGGTTTCATTCACGTCAGTTTCCGCGATGGCTGGTACTACATCATCGACGGCCAGCACCGCCGCGCCGCGGCTATCGCCTTCCTCGGTTCGGATCAGCAGGTCCAATGCCACGTCTATGAGGGTCTGACCACCGAGCAAGAAGCTCAACTGTTCCTCGACCTGAACCGGCAGAAGCAACAGAATGCGATGTCGAAGTACAAGGTCGCGCTCACCGCTGGGTTGCCGGTGGAGTCCGACATCAACCGGATCGCGCAGGCGTTGAACCTGAAGATCGGTTCGTCCGCGCAGCTCGAGGAGATCACCTGCGTTTCAGCGCTTCTCACTGCCTACAAGAAGCGGGGACCGGGCCCGTTGTCGTTCTCGCTACGGGTGATCCGGGATGCGTTCGGATACGACGGGTTCAAGCGTGAGGTAATCAACGGACTGACCCTCGTTGTGGACCGCTACGGCACGCAGGTGAACGAGGAACAGCTCGTCAATCGGCTCAAAACCCACAGCTTGGTCACGCTGCACCGCCGGGGCAAGGCGCTGCGGGAGTCGACCGGCAGCGCGGCTGAGCAGTGCTACGCGTGCGCGGTCATCGAGGCATATAACGGCACCCGGGGCGGCCATCGTTTGCAACCGTGGTGGAACTTCCAATCCGGCGGGTCGGTGGTCGTCTGATGGGCGCATCCGAAACCGACGTGGACGCCGGGAAAATCGACCCCGCCACCGCTGCTGCGGCGCGGCGCACCGTGGCCCGGCTCGCGGCGCGGCAGGACGGCACGCTCGCCGAGCAGGCCGCCATGGCGAGCGAGCTGTTCGACATGCTCGGCATCCGAGGGCCGGTTCCCGAGGTGACCGCCGAGCCGGAGCCCGAACCTTGCGAGCCCATGAATCGGCCCAAGGCCGAGCAGCATGTTTCGGTCGAGCACCTGCAGATGGTTGTCGAGCGGATCCGGATGGCGACGGGCTGGAGCCGGGAGGAGATCGCCCGGCGAGCCGAGATCAGCGGTAGCACTCTGGCCTCGGCGTGCGCGCCTAGCAGCACACGGCAGTTCGTGCGGCAGTCCATGTACTCCGCGGTGGTCCGGCTGGCCGAGGAGCTGAGCGCTTGACTGATCCTGTTGTGTCGCAGCGTGAGCCGGGCGTCTACCGCGACGTCCCGGACACCGAGTACCACGCCGACCAGGACAGCCTGTCCAGCACCGGGGCACGCACGATCGTGTTCGGTAGCCCGGCCCAGTTCCGCTACGAGCAGGATCACGGCGGCGTGCGCAAGACCGAATACGACGAGGGCCACGCCGCCCACCTGTACGTCCTGGGCACCGGTGCCGAACTGAAGGTGTTCGACGAGTTCAAGAGCTGGCAGAGCGACAAGGCGAAGGCGGCCAACGCTGCCGCGCGCGCCGCCGGGAAAGTGCCGCTGCTGCGCAAGCAAGACAACACCGCGCGCGCCATGGCCAAAGTGTGCCTGGAACACGAACTCGCCGGCGCCCTGCTGGCCGAGGGTGAAGCCGAACTGTCCGCGTGGTGGATCGACGAGGAGACCGGCGCGCGGCTACGGCTGCGTACCGACTGGCTCACCATCATCAACGGGCGCCTGGTCGTCGTCGACTACAAGACGTCCAAGGGTGCCGGAAAGGCCGCATTCGCGAAATCCGTTGGCGAGTACGGCTATTACTGCCAGCAGCCGTTTTACGTCGCCGGCTTCGAAGCCCTCGACCTCGACGACGACCCGGATTTCATTTTCATCAGCCAGTGCAAGACACCTCCCTACGAGGTGACAGTCGCCCGCATCGACGCTGACGACGTCGCCCGCGGGCGCGACCTCAACCGGCACGGCATCCGCACCTGGGCCGAATGCCGCGCGTCCGGCCGCTGGCCCGACGGCAGCGACCGCATTCATCCGGTGTCGGTCCCCACCTATATCCGCTATCGAGATCTGGAGATCCTCTCGTGACCGCACCCGCACGCTACGAACCGTTGCGACCGACCGCCGCGGTATCCCGCGCCGAGATCAGCCAAGCCACCGCCGTTGAACAGTCCCGTGCCGTCGCCGAGGTCCAGGCGGCCGTGCTCGTCGCCCAGCAGCGGCCCCGGAACAAGTCGCTCGCCGTCGAGGAGATGCGAGACGCCACCGCACAAACCGCGGTCGCTGAGAAGGCGTACTACCGGTTCCCGCGCGGCGGCGAAAACATCACCGGCGTCTCCATCCACCTTGCCCGCGAGCTCGCCCGCTGCTGGGGCAACATCGACTATGGCATCAAGGAACTGCGCCGCGACGATGACAAGGGCGAGTCCGAAATGCTCGCTCACGCTTGGGATATGCAAACCAACGCCCGTGCGTCGACGACGTTCATCGTGCCGCATGTGCGCGACACCGGAGGCGCCGGCCGGAAACTGACCGCGACCCGCGACATCTACGAGAACAACGCCAACGCCGGCGCCCGCCGGTTGCGCGAGCAGATCCTCGCCGTGCTCCCGAACTGGTTCACCGAGGAAGCCAAGGCCAACTGCGACGCCACCCTGAAGAAGGGCAACGGGCAGCCCATCGAGGAACGCATCGCCGCCGCGCTGGGCCGGTTCGCCGATATCGGGATCACCGTCGACCGGCTCGAGGCCAAGCTCGGCCGCCCGTCGGCCGAGTGGGACGGCGCCGACGTCGGGCAGCTCGGCACGATCTACAAGTCGATCAAGCGGGGCGAGACCACCATCGACGCCGAGTTCGGCACCGCGCCCGATCAGGGCATCACGGCCGAGGACGTCGCCAAGGCCGGCCGGAAGCGACGTGCCTCGGCAACAGAACAGGGTGCCTCAGGGCCAGTCGAAAAGCCGGACATCTCGGAGGCGCCCGCCGTGCCGCCCGCCGTCCCTGACCAGCAAGAATCTGAGGAAGGCCCAGCCCAGCAAGACGTCCCGCCCGCCGAGGCCCCCCGTGGCACGCCACCCACCGACCAGCAGGTCAAGGAACTGCAAGCCGCGCTGCGCGCTGAAGGGCTGAAGACGCCCCGCGCGCAGGTCGCCTACCTCAACGACCAGTTCGACCGCCATATCGGCGCCATATTCGACCTGACCGGCGACGAGTGCGCGGGCCTGACGCACTACCTGATGACAGCTCCGGATGAAGCCGCCGCACCAGGCGCTGCGGGCACGCAGCTGCCTGTCGACGGCGAAGCGAGCGCCCAGTGAGCGACTTCCACACTCGCGAGGCGGAACGCCTGCTCAACGCGATGCCCAGCAGTACGGATGTGCTGCTGGGCCACGAAGTCGTCGGCGCCGCAACGGCGCACGCCGTGCTCGCCCTGCAGCAGACGCTCGCCGAGATCTCCGAACAACAGCGCCTCGCGAACGTCATCGCCGCCATCCACGCCGCAATCGTCTACCTGCACAGCCACATCGGCGACATCGTCAACCCGGAGAGCGAAAATCGTTGACCCCCATAGTATTTTTGGACACAGAGACGACGGGACTGACACACGACCGGCGCCCGTGGGACATCGGCATGATTCGCCGCGAGCCGGACGGCACGCAGCGCGAGATCACCCTGTTCATTTCCGATGTGAATCTGTCCGGCGCTGAGCTGATCGGGTTGCGGATCGGCCACTTCTACGACCGGCACCCGCTGTACAGGGCCGCGAACGGTGGAGCGTTCGACCCCGAGCAGGACGACGCCCATCATCTCGACCCCTGGCACGTCCGGAAGATGCTCGCCGACGGAGAATGTTTGGTCTCCGAGCCGCGCGCCGCCGAAATCGTCGAGCGCTGGACCCGCGGCGCTCACGTGGTCGGCTCCGTACCGAATTTCGACACCGAGTGTCTCGCGGCGATGTTGCGGCGGCACGGCCTGTGCCCCGCATGGCATTACCACCTCATCGACGTCGAGCCGCTAGCGATCGGATGGTTACGGGGCCTTATGTCCGCGGACGGATACGCCGACAAATCCTTCTGTACGGACATCGACACCGAGCCGCCCTGGAAGTCCGACGACATCTCCCGCGCGTGTGGCGTCGAGCCGCCCGGCGACGACGAGCGGCATACCGCGCTGGGCGATGCCCGCTGGGCGATGCGGCTGTACGACCAAATCACCGCAGAGGTTGACGAATGACCACCCTCGTCGTCGGCACCGCCGACCTGCGCCAGGCGCTCACCGCCGTGCGTCCGCACGCCAGCACGGACAAGGAGATTCCCGAGCTCACCCGGATCCGGCTCACCATCGGCCGCGAGAACGTCACCGTCACCGCGACCGACCGATTCACCGCCGGACTCGCCATCGCGAGCACCTGGGACCACGACGGCGAGTCCGGCGAAATCGTCGAGGTGCTCGCCGACGACGCCGCAAAGATCCTCGCGATCTTCAAGTCCGGCAAGGAATCCGGGGACGACAGTCCGCAGTATCTGCTCCGTCTGGACATCGACGACGAGTACGTCACCGTCACCGACTGCTCCGGGATGATCGACGGCCGGCGTTTCCGTATGCCGCGGCTGGCCACCGAGGACAGCCTCGACGTAGTGCCGGTACTCATCGACCGGGCGCACGGTGGGCGCACGGTGCTGCTCGACGACGTCGAGAACATGACCGTGAGCGGCGATCATCTCGGCCGATTCAAGGTCGCCGCGACCACCTACAAGGAGGCGATCTCGCTCGAAACACGTGCCGGAAGCGCGAAAGGCTCTGTGTGCGTGCTCATCCGGTGTGGCGAGTCGTTCCTCGGGCTGATGATGCCGCACAGGTTGCTCGACGAGGGCCGCGAGCGGACCCGGGAATGGGCCGAGGGCTGGACCGCCCGGCTACCCGGGATCGTCGGTGCGGCACTACGTTCGGGCGAGTCGTGATGGACCGCATCGACGTTCGCGTCGCAGAGACCGCCCCGGAGGAGCGCCGCATGCGCGCCGCCGCGGCGGACCTCGTCACCTACGGGCACGTCTCCGTCGTTATCGCCGTCGACCCTGACAACCCCGGTGCCGTGTGCGCTGGCGTGGACGTGACCCCGGGCGCGCCCTGCTGGGCGCACGCGGCCAAGGTGCTGCGCGATGTCGCCGCCCAGCTGGAGCAGCAGCATGCGGGCGTGCAGTGCGAGGGGCATCCGTGAGGCCTCCGTTCCCGTACTTCGGCGGCAAGATGTCGGTCGCCGACCGCATCGCCGAGCTGCTGCCGCCGCACCGGCACTACGTCGAACCGTTCGCCGGATCGCTCTCGGTCATGCTGGCCAAATCGCCGGTGCCCTTCGAGACGGCGAACGATCTGCACGGCGAACTCATGACGTTCTGGCGCGTACTGCGCACCAGACCAGTCGACCTCGCTGCTTCGTGTGCACTCACCCCGCATTCGCGCGCCGAATACGCTGCCGCAGCCGAACTCGACTGTGGCGACGACCTGGAGACAGCGCGCCGGGTATGGGTGCGCCTGACGCAGTCCCGAAGCGGCGTCCTGCGCAAGACCGGCTGGCGACACTACATCGACCCTGGGGGTAGCTCGGCGAGCATGCCCGACTACCTCGCCGGGTACGTCGGCCGATTCGCGGCCGCCGCCGAACGATTGCACACCGTCAGCCTCGAGTGCCGCCCAGCGCTCGAGGCGATCGGCGCCTACGGCCGCACGCCCGAGGTGTGCCTGTACGTCGATCCGCCCTATCTCGGGTCGACCCGCAACGGCACGAACTACCTGCACGAGATGCCCAGCGTGGCCGACCACGAGCAGCTGCTCGAGGCACTCCTGCGCGCCCGGGCCGCAGTCGTGCTGTCCGGGTACGCGAGCGAGCTGTACGACACCGCGCTGACCGGCTGGACGCGCATCGAGATCCCGACGTTCAACGGCAACGCGAACTCCGGTCCCCGGACCGAAATCGTCTGGTGCAACCGCCAAACGGGCCATCCGACATTGGATTTCGAAGGTACAGAGACGGAAAAGGGGATGCGCCTATGACGTTGTGGCGCGTGCAGATTCAGGGGTTGTGGCGAAAGGTGGTGCGCGCCTTGGGCGTGGGCATGGATCCGGGCCCGCTACGCCCGGTCGACAGGTTCGAATGGGAGCGCATCGTTCGGCGCGTCCAAATATCGTCGAGCACAATGCTTTTGGCGTTAACGCTCGCCACCTACGGCGACCCGGACGGGAGCCGGATACGTCCGGGGGTGGACCGCTTGGCGCGGGTGATGTGTGTCAGTGCGCCGACGGTCAAGCGCGCGTTCGCGGAGCTGCGTCGGCTCGGTCTCGTCCAGCAGACGAAGAAGGGCAATCGGTATGCGAGCCATGCCGACGAGTACCGGCTCACGGTGCCGTCGGATATGCCCGATTATCCGATGCTCGATCCGGATGAGTGCGAAATGTCTGGGGATCACCAGTGATCCGTGAACATGGTTGCGCGCAAGCAAGTCTGGGGATCACCCATGACACCTGGAGTTATCCACAGGGCGTAGGTCTGGGGATCACGGGTGATCCCTGGGCCGCTGCCCCCGCGAAAAGTCTGGGGATCATCTGGAACAAGTCTGGGGATCATCTGGAACAAGTCTGGGGATCACCCATGATCCACCACCAACCCATACCAACCACAACCATCAACTACCCGCGTGGCTGGCTCTCGAACGCAACTCACGACCGCCCGTGCGACCTGTGGATGAATTCAGCCAATCGAGCGGACGCGGCATGACGACCTACGACCGCACCGGCGAACCCATCGACGAGCACCCACGCGACTGCCGCGGCGGCTGGCTCGGCACTGACCGCGAAGGCCGGCCAGTTCCCTGCCTCGCCTGCAAACCGCATCTCGTCCGCCGCAGCGACATCAACGACTTCGCCGACCGTCAGCCGTCCGACCGCGCCCAGCGCGCCATCAACGAGGAGAACCGCAATGCCTGACCGATACCGCAAGAAGCCCATCGAGATCGAAGCCGTTCGATGGGACGGTACCGCTGTCGCGGCGACACCGATCATCGACTGGATACTGAACCAGGATGGGTCGGCCGCCTACCACTGCCCTCACGACATGGGTTGCGCCGGAACAGCGGCCGGGCACACCATCGGTATCCGCACCCTCGAAGGCCGGATGCAGGCCACGCCCGGCGACTGGATCATTCGCGGCATCCAGGGCGAGTTCTACCCGTGTAAACCGGACATCTTCGCTGCCACATACGAACTCGTCGAGGAGACCACCCATGCCTGAAATCGTCCTGCTCGTCCACCTGCTGCTCCGCGAGCCCGTCGCGGTGCTGCCGCGCTACGCCGCGCCGCTGCTCGTCCTGTACTGGGGTGCGTGACCATGGACGACAACGACATTCGCGCCAAGGCCCTCGAGAGACTGTGCCGAGCCAAGCGCGCCATGGACAACGCCCGAGCTCCGTTCGCCGGCCGGTCATGGGACCAGCTGCCCGAACCCCACAGGAAGCCCTACCGCGCTGCCATGGAGCCATACGTCGACGCCCTCGCCGACATGCTGTGTGCGCCCCGCCCCACGCTCGACCCGTACGCCGTCGTCGGTGACCTGCTCGCACTGATCCCGACCCGGATCACCACCGTCGAGGAGCTCGACGCGTTGCCGGAGGGGACCGTCATCCGATCGCGCTACGGCATCGTCGCTCAGAAGGCCGAAGACGCCTGGGAGTTCCCGAACGAGGTCGGGCGCTCCCTCGGCGAAATCATCGACCTGCCCGCCACCGTGCTGTGGAACCCGGAGGCGACCCATGCCTAGACCAGCCAGCCCGGACACCTACGGCAGCCTCGCATGGTGCAAGAACGAGCTGAGCAGGCTCCGCAAGCTCAGACGCCTGCTCGAAACCGAGTGCATGGGCCTGCGGGCCCGCTGCCAGATGCTCACCGAATATGTGCAGTCCCAAGGCATCCCGCTCGACGAGGCCGAGATGCGCGCCGCGCACACCCAGGAGATCATCGACCGCATCCACCGCGAGCATCGCCTCCGCGTCCTGGAGGACTTTTACGGCGATATCGCGGCGATCATCCACCGCGCCAACGAAATGCAGGCGACAAGCCACGATCCGGCACGCGCTGCATTGATCAACTCCCTGGAAGCGGTGTGCCGCCGACGCCGACGCCGAATGCAGCTGCCATTCATAGACGCGGCTCGCGAGGAGGCCGAGAGGCAGGTCGCGCGCATCCCGTCGGAGGTGGCCCATGCCTGACATCATCGAACGCACGCCGCTGCAGATCGCGCTCACCCAAGCCTGCGAGTTCGCCGTCGCGCACGGCGTCGAGGGGCCAATCACGCCCGACGACTTCGGAATCCAGCGAAGCTCGGCCGGATGGCAGCACGCCACCTACGTCGACGCCAGCCACGCGGTCAGCGTCACCATCGACCCGGATGGCATCGCGACTTTCGGTGTAGCCGAACTTAATTGGACCCACTGGCCCGACACCGAACTACACGACGATGAGGACTGTGGCATCTGCCACCCGCCAGGCGCGGCGTCCACACACTTCCGCGGCCTCCCGCTCACCGACGTCCACCTGCCCGGAGACGCACCCGACGAGGCGGTGAGCGCTCGTGGATAAGCAGCTGGCCGCATGCGACTGCGTGCTGCGCTACGACTTCCAGCGATGCTGCTGGGTCTGCGCGCTCTGCGAGCGGCACATCACGGACGAGGAGCTGTACAGGCGCGGCCTCGACATCGCACAGGAGGTGGTGAACACCGATGGATGACGCGCTCATGGCCATGTTCTGGGCTGGACTCGGTGCCGGATTCGTGATCGGTGTCGGCATTGCCGGACTGATCATCGCGATCTGGTGGTGGTGGCCGCAGCACGACGAGATCCCCGTCGACGAGACGCCCAGCAGCACAGATGAATCCGTGGTCGAGCCGATGCCCGGATGGGACACCCCCATTCAGTCGTCGTGCGACACATTCGCGTGGATCGGCCAGTCCTTCGCCTGCTGCGAGCGATGCAGCCGACCGTTCTGGGAGCACTCCTACGACGAGGTGCCAGGTGACATTCCGTTCGGGGAGATGAAGAAGCGGCTGATCACCGCCGAGGAAAAGGCGAAATGCCGCGCGAAATGGGAGACCGCCGATGTCTGACCTGTCCTTCACCCCAGATCCGCGGCGCACCGAGCTTGAACGGATGGCGCGAGAAGTGTTGGCGTCGAAGCAATTCCACGCCCCCGCGACGACAGCGTTCGCCTTGATCGACGCCATCCTCGCCGCAGGCTGGCAACCGCCCGCCGAGCCTGTCGGCTACATCACCGGCTACCCGGCGGACGGCAAATGGCACATCCCGTTCGACGGCGAAGCATTCACCCTCGACGAGGCAATCGCGGACCTGCATGACGCCTGCGGCAGCGTGCCCGACGTCCAATGGTGTGTGCTCGAGGTCCGGACGGTGCCCGATGCCTGAATCCCGCTGCGAATTCGTGATGCCGTTCGTGACAGTCAAATCCGCCGGCGGACCCCACGACGACGACGCCTACACCGCAGGCTTCGAGATGGGGCACCTCGACGCATTCCTCAACGCAGGCCACCACGGCGCGTTCACCACCCACTGCGTACCTATCCAGGCCGTCAACCGCGAGCAAGCCGACCTGCTCGCCATGCGATGGCATTTCACCAGCACATTCGCCGAGTTCGGCGACGAGACCGACCCTGAACACCTGTGGTTGCACGCCCACTTCACCAGGAGCGCCGATGCCTGAACCGATCACGCTGCCGGACGGCCTCATCCGCGCCATGGACGACGCCGGACTCACCGGCGAAGACCGGCGGCAAGCCGAGGCCTACAGCCGATTCCTCGCGCTCGCACCAGAGATCGGCGACGAGATGGCCTACCGACGCGCCTATGGAGAGGAACTGTGGTGAGCCGAGGCCAGCTGCCGCGCGTGGCGGCGTTCTTCCCGCGCATGAAGGTGCGGGGTGCTCGTCGTCGGCAACGTGCCCTGGCGCGATGCTGGCCCGTACTCGTCTGGGATTGGGATCGGTCGGTACCCCACTACCAGGTGGTCACCGGTGTCCGGTGGATACCTCTTGCCGAGATCATGGAGCGCGCGCTGTGAGCCGCGGACAGAAATCCCGGGTGCCCCAGCACTTCCCGTGCATGCGTTACCGGGCACGCAAACGGCACGAATGGACGGTCGTGTGCGTCCAGGGCTGGCCCTACGCCTACATCGGCCCCCATCCGGACCGTGCGGCAGCAGCTCCAGAGGTCACGCCAATGACGCGTTCATGCTTCGTACCCGGCTCGCCCGCGCCGCAAGGCAGCAAGCGGCACGTCGGCCACGGCCGCATGGTCGAGATGTCCAAAGCGCTCGGCCCGTGGCGTGAGCGCGTCGCCCTGGCCGTCCACGGCGAAGGCTGGCCGATGATGGCCGGCCCTGTATGGGTGCGGCTCCAATTCGTGCTGCCACGCCCCAAATCGGCGCCGAAACGCAGCACGCCGCCTGCAGTCAAGAGGCCGGATCTGGACAAGCTGCAGCGCGCCATCCTCGACGCGCTGACCGGCATCGTGTTCGCCGACGACTCACAGGTGATCTGCATCTTCGCCCGTAAACGCATCGCCGAAATCGACGAGTCACCCGGCGTGCTCATCGAGCTCGACGACTACACCGAGGAGGCGTGACCATGGAGCTGCCCGACGAGTTCTCCGAGGCGAACGGCTGGCACGTAGTCGGCTACCTCGAGCGTGACGCGCCCGTGTTCACGTACCAGCGATGGCTCGTCGGCGACCCCGCACCGATGTCCTACACCGCTCCGCGCGGCACCTTGCAGATCACCGCTGAATGGCTGGATCCCGATCCTGACCTGATTCGAATCCTGTTCGACATCCCGCCCGGCTTCCCGCTCTGGTACATCCGGCCGCAACTCGCTCTGACAGTCGGGCCGATCGGGCGCCTCATTCAGAGCACGCAATGCCGATGCGGGCACGTCGAGCTGCAGCACATCATCCTGCTCGACGAATGCCTCGGCGGATGCGACTGCGCGAGATACATACCGCGCACGCCGCCGGTCCAGATGGGCTGGCATGAGCGGCTCGTGCGCGCCATCCGGAACGCATGGGGGTGGATGTGACCGATGCCGAGAACGCCCTGGCCGACCTCGAACAGCGCGTCCGCGAGAAGCTCATCGTCGCCAACCAAGCTGCACACCCGGAGTGGGCTGAACTCGCAGCCTCGTTCGCCGAGTGGGTGCCGAAATCAATCGAACTCGATCTGGTGCCCCCGTTACCCGACGACTGGCCGCAGTTCCCGCGAGAAAAGTGGATCACCTATCCCAACCGTCGGACGTATGGACTCCTCCTAGCGGACAAGGCGATCGACCTCGGGCATCTCGCCGAGGCCGGATGGCTCCTGCAGTACGCAGGGAAGGAACGGATCGGATGAGCGCCGTCCAGTGCACCGAATGCGGCCGAATGCTCGGCTACAACGCCGCACTCTGCCGAAGCTGCATCGATGAGCTCGTCGAGCAGCTGTTCAGGGTGCCCGCACTCCTGTACCAGCTCACCATCACCCGCGCAGGCCTCGGCCGCAGCGGCCCACCAGAGCGCGGCAGCGGAGGAGCCGACTCGCCGATGCCCCTCCGCATCGTCGGCCACACGCTGCTTGGTGAGTCGGCGGTACAACGGCTCGAGACCGCGGTCATCGGCTGGGCGCGGACCATCGCGGAAGAACTGGCCGTCACGCCCGCCGTGCACATCGCGTATCTCGTCGACCTCACCCAGCAACGGCGCCGACTGCCAGGCAGCACCGTGCGGCCGGACGCCGCCGCGCTCGCCGAACCGGTCACCGCGCTCGAGCAGGCGGCCGTGTGGCTGGCGCACCACCGTCGCGAACTCGGGCAGCACGAGGCCGCACGCGAGCTGGCCCGCGACATCCGCAACGCCGTCGCCGAGTTCGGCCGGGCGATCTGGCCAGCCGAACGGCAGTACCTCGGCCTGTGCACCACGGCGTACGACACTGGCGCCGAGGAGGTGGCGTGCGGGCAGGAATTGCGTGCCGCGGCCGGTGAGGCGTACACCTATTGCCGCCGGTGCCGCGCTCGCTATGACGTCGCCGCCCTCAAGGCCGAAGTGGTGCGCGGAGTCGACGACCGGCTGTACAAAATCGATGATCTGCTGCCCATTCTCACGGTGCTCGGCCCTCCCGTGTCCCGCACCACGCTGTACAGGTGGGCTCACGACCGAAGACTCGAGCCGCGCGGATGGCAGCATGCCGACGACTACGGGGTGCGGATCACCGATCACCGGATCGGCACCGGAGACGCCCAGGTGTACAGGCTCGGCGACGCACGGAAATTGGCCGCGAAGGACGACGAGCATGAGGGAGGATCGGCAGCATGAGCGATGACATCTGCATCGAGGACGAGAGGCTGATCATCGGTATTTCGCAAGCCGTCGCTGACGCTGGCGGCCTGAAGCATGCGCGCTGCTGCGAGACCGCAGGCTGCTGCTGGGCCGTCCATACCGACAGCGAGGATGGCACCCAAGCGGCATACGACAAGCACCTGCGTACGGACCCGCGCCACACGGACCGCGAATGGATCGACCGTAAAGGGCGCAAACGGCGAAGACTGGAGATTCTGCCGGAATGACCATCGAGGAGTTCATCGAGGCGCGCCTCGCCGAGGACGAACAGATCGCTCGCGCGGCAGCTGGCGCGCCCTGGGTGGCCGAGGCCGATATCCCGCGTTCCATCCTCGTCTCTTCCGTAGCCAAGGCAGAGAACAAGCAGATGTTCGGCCGCTTGGGGTATGTCGGTTCGGCAGAGCATGAGGAGTATCGGCAGCACATCGTGCGCCACGATCCGGCGCGCGTGCTGCGGCAGTGCGCGGCGCTCCGACTCGTCCTGGGATTTTGGCGTGGGCTTACCAGACTGAGGACGATCGCCGCGATCTGGTCCGATCATCCCGATTACCAACAGGATTGGGCGAAATGATCGACGTACACCGGCTTGCACACGACTACTTCACCCGGATCGGCCTGAAACCGGCATCCCAACTCGACGCCACCTACCAATGGGAGCTGGCGCATGTCGCCGAGACGAGCACCCGCCTCGCCGCCATCCTGGACGACGAAGGAATTCCGGATGAGACCGCGACGCGAATCATCCGCAGCGTGCTGTACGGCGCGCCATCGGTGGCCGAGGCCGAGCAGCGCATGAAGCACATGGACCTGCTGCGCAAGATGTTCGAAACGCCACCCGAGTTCTCGACGGAGCGTCTGCGCGCGGACCTGGAAGCGCTCAAGGAATCCTGACCGCCGATAAGCGGAGGTAATCGGCGGTCAGGATTCCGAATCCTTCGGCGGCACAGTGAAGTTGTATGCGACGGTCACCGACCGGTCGCCATAGGTGACTTCGAAGTCGGTGACGCCAGTGCGCTCGAGCGTGGCCCGCTGTTCGGCTTCCCAGGTGGCGAGTTCTTCCGCATCGCCCACGTGGGTCATGGTGGTGGTGAAGCGGGTCTCGCTCGATTCGTCGGTCATGGGCGTGGACGGTACGGCAGTACGGCCGTCGGCCGCGCAAAATCGTCCAACAGGTCAGGCCCGGACCGGATGATGATCCGGGAGCACGGTCACCGCGTACGCGCCGAGCTGTCCCACGCGCTCGGCGAAATACGCGGTGACCCGGCCGTCCGCACCGCGGTCCACCATGGTGACCGTGCCGTCCCGCCGCCGCGCGGCAGGATCATCCGGCGCCACACCGCGACCGATGGCATCCGCGTACCAGGCGATGCGATCGCCGACCTCGAATTCCTCGCACATGTGTTCGATCATGGCATGCCGGGACGTTGCGCGTGGAGCTTCGTTGATCCCGCATCGCCGGGCAGCACCGGCGAACGACTCATGATCACAAACCGCCTGGTCATGTACGATGGCACACGAAACCGCTACTGACGAGTGCTGCACGCATTCAGATCAGGGCGGTTTTTTCATGCCCAAATCCCTGATCAGGAGATCAACATGCTCGTCACCCTGTCCGCCGGTATCCCCGTCGCAATCACCGCCCTCGGAGCGGCCCTCGCGACGCTGCTCGGCGTCATCCTCTGACACGAGTTCACACCATGTCGTTCGAAGGCCGCACCCGCGAGCAATGCCGCCAATTCGTCGCCTCGCAGAACGCGATCGGCAGGCAGCTCTCAGCCGCCGAGGTCTTCATCATCGACATGCTCGGCGAGCTCGTCGCCCACCTCATCGACCTCAAAACCCAGATCGGAGAATCCACCATGGCCACACAGGCCGACGTCGACGCCCTCACCCAGCAGGTGCAAGACCTGAACGGCGCGTGGCAGGCATGGGCGGCCAACGCCGCCACCATCCTGACCAACGTCGAGACCGCGCTCACCGCTGCGGAACAGGCCAGCGGAATCCAGCTCACCGGCGCGCTAGCCGCTGTCGCCGACGGACAGGCCGCGCTCGCCGCGCTGCCTGTCGAGAGCGATCCGACCATCACGCCGCCGGCGCCCGCGACCGGTAGCTGACCGTGAACCTGCTCGTCCTGGCGTGGGACTTCCTGTCGTTCGATGACTTCGCCGCCGAGAAGTTCGTCGCAGGCCTGCTCGGGCTGTGACCGAGCCGTCCGACTGGCCACCCGGAGTGCCCGTCTCGCGGATCGAGATCGTCGAATACCTCGACAGCGAGACGGGCGACTACCCCATCGGCGAACGGTATTGGACCGCCGATGGGGTGCTGATGCCGTACTGGAAGAAGATCGGCCTACTCGAGGGCGCGAAGATCGCCGCCTGCATTCCGATGATCCAGAGCGCACCCGACATGACCAGCGGCGACGACTGAGATTGGACAGACCATGGCAATGGGCAAGCCCCGCAAGGGCGTTGGCAGCGGAAGCGGCATCAAGGCTGCACGCACCCCGTCCGGTGGCGTCAGCGCGGCCGCGCGCGCCAAGACCGGCAGCGGTTCGAGCAAGTCGTTCCCCCCCTCCCTGACCAGAAGGCTGCCCTGTCCGCGATCGACCTGCGCCACAACGGCAACAGCGTGACACCCTCCGAGGTGCTCGGGAAGGTCGCGGCCAGCAAGTTCGGCAAGGATCCGATCGTCAAGGCCAAGCTCGCCAAGGCGCGCAAGGTCGACCGCGGCGGCAAGTAGCGTCCGATGGTTGCCGGACGCGAAGCCACACCATCGGACGTAGACGCCACCGAGCGACTCAAGCGGTACTGGACCGTCGGCAACGGCGGCAAAGCCATCGCGTGGGGAACGCCCGGCGATTACGACCGGTGCGTCACGCTCGTCAGTGCGGCGGTCAAGGGCAACGACTCGTTCGTCAAGGGGTACTGCGCGGAGCGGCATCACGATGTACTCGGGATCTGGCCCGCTACGCACGCCAAGGAGATCCGCGATGCCGAAGGCCGCGGACACAATGAGCAGCACGGCCGCTGATGCCTCGCGCACCGCGGCGCTGCCCGCGCGCCGGCTGCACCGAACTCATCCGCGGCCGGAAGTACTGCCCGGCGCACACGGAGACCTGGCAGGGGTCCGAACGGGGCCGCGTGACGTCGACATACGCATGGCGACGACTCCGCGATCGGATCCTCGATCGAGACAAAGGAGTCTGCTACCTCTGCGGCCGAGGCGGAGCCGACACCGTGGACCACGTCACCTCTGTCGCCCGCGGCGGCACCGACCACCCCGCCAACCTGGCGGCTGTCCACGACCGGACTGCGCCGCACTGCCACCGCGCGAAAACCAATCAGGAACGCGCAATCCGATAGACAACCGCGACTGATCATCGCGGCCAGAAAGCCCTCGCACTCCTCATGGTGCGGGGGCTTTCGCATCTCATGAGGACAACTGAATTGAACGAGCAATCCTCGTGCCCGCAATGCGGTCAGAGCTTCACCCGGCACCACGGCAACCGCACGTTCTGCAGCCGGACCTGCGGTCTGCGCGCATACCAGGAGCGACGCCACGCCGAAGGCCGCAGCTACAACCGGACGGTGCACACGCGAGTGTGCGAGAGCTGCCGGAAGGCTTGGCAGACCGAGAAGCGGACAGCGCGTTTCTGCTCTGTCGACTGCATCGCCGCACATCGCTTCGGGCCCGCACGCCAACGAGGGCGAGCGCCGATGAGCGAGCGCATCAAGCGAGCGCGACGGCAGCTCCGCAAAGCCGCACGCGGAACGACCGGCAAAGGGATCGTATGGACGCAAGGACCATGCGGCTGGTGCCGACAGCCGTTCCTCGCTCGAACGTCCGCCGGAACGCCCGCTCGGTACTGCTCGAAACGCTGTGGCGGTCGCGCCGTCAAGGCGCGACATACTCAGCGCAAGAGGGATTCCTACGTCGAGGATGTCGTTCCGATGCTGATCTTCAAGCGCGACGGCTACCGCTGCCATATCTGCCGGCGCAAGACGCTCCCGAACAAGAAGGTGCCCCATCCGCGCGCACCGACCATCGACCACATGATTCCGCTGAGTCTCGGGGGACCTCACTCCAGGGCGAATGTCTCGACGGCGTGCTTCCGATGCAACACGCTCAAGAGCGCGAGCGGCGCTGGCGACCAGCTGGCAATCATCGGATGAATAGGGGGGTGGCGCTAACCCCCTGGCACCTCTCAGACCCAATTCGGACTGCTCTGCCAATTCCGCCACGTACGGGTTCGGAAGGCTCGCGCTGGCGGCCGGAAAGGCAGGTGATCGCATGCCTGGACCGCTCCCGAAGCACTCGTCGGTGCGCTCGCGCCGCAACGCCACCTCCACGCGCGCCATCCTGCGATCCGCCAGCAACCCCGAGATTCCTGACCTGCCAACGTATTTCGAGTGGCATCCGGCGGTGCAGCAGTGGTGGCTCGCCTGCTGGTCGAGCCCGATGGCGCCGGAGTGGACGGACTCGGACCGGCATGTCCTCGACCTCGCTGCGCGGATGATGCAGACGGTATGGGCCGAGACCTCGTCGCCCGGGCAGCGGACGATGGCCGCTGCCGAGGTGCGGCATCTGCTGCGTGAGTGCGGCCTGACGCCGATGTCGCGCCGCACCCTGCAGTGGGAGATCGACCGTGGCGAGGTGGCCGAGGAGCGTACCCGCGCCCGGCGTAATACCGCGGTGCATGCCGTGCCGGACCCGCGGACGGCTTACCCCACGGGGTAGCCGGTGCTGCTCATCGTTCCCCCCGGCGAGCGCGAGCCGCTGCCGTCGCTGGGCGACCAGGTGTGCGCGTTCCTCGAGGAGCGCGCCTGCCACGGGCCCGGCAGCCTGAAGGGGCAGCCGCTCACCCTCGACACCGATTTCCGGTACGCGTTGTACCGGCTATACGAGGTGTGGCCGAAGGACCACCTGCGCGCCGGGCGCCGGCGCTTCAAGCGCGGCGGCGTGAGCCTGCGCAAGGGCAGCGCGAAGACCGAGCTGCTGGCCCTGGTCGCGTTCGCCGAACTGCATCCGGAGAGCCCGGTACGGTTCGGCGGCTTCAACGCTGACGGCACGCTGCGCCAGGGACGGCCCGTCGCGGATCCGTACGTTCCCCTGCTCGCCAACACCCAGGAGCAGGTGGCCGAGCTCGCCTATGGCGCGCTGATGGTGATCTGCGAAGACGGCGCCGATCCGGAGTGCTTCGATGTCGGGCTCGATCGGATCATCCGGATCGGCGAGCGCGGCGACGCGGACGGCAAGGCACTCCCGCTTTCGGCGGCCCCGAACGCCCGCGACGGCGCGAGGACTACTTTCCAGGGCATCGACGAGCCGCACAGGCTCTACCTGCCGAATCACAAGGCGGCGATCGAGACGATGTTGGCGAACCTCGAGAAGCGTGTCCTCGAGGATCCCTGGCAGATGACCACCACGACGGCGGGCGAGCCAGGCCAGGGCAGTGTCGCCGAGGACGAGTATTTCGAGGCCGAGCAGATCGCCCGGGGTGCGATCGAACGGCCGGCGTTCTTCTTCCTGCACCGGCAGGCCAGCGACGGCTACGACATGGCGAAGTACGCCGATCGTGTAGAGGCGATCACCGAGGCGTCGGGCCCGGATGTGCGGCAGTGGTCGGATATCGAAAGCATTGCCGCCCAGTGGGATCGAACGGGCGCCGATACCTCGTATCTCGAACGCGTCTGGACGAACCGCTGGACTCGCAGCGCCGCACAGGCTTTCGACACGAAACGCTGGCACGTCCTCGGGCTGACCGGCGAACGCATCCCGCGCCGGAGCTGGGTCACGCTCGGTTTCGATGGTGCCAGGTTCCGGGATGCGACCGCGTTCGTGATGACCGACATGAAGACCGGTTTTCAGGAGCTGGCCGGGCTGTGGGAGCGGCCGATCGACGCCCCCGAGGACTGGGAAGTCCCCGAGGACGAGGTCGATGAGAAGTTCCGCGAGATCATGCGCGACTACCGCGTGTTGAAGGGCTATTTCGATCCGCCGCACTGGACGAACACCATCGGCGAATGGTCGGTGAAGCATCCTGATGTCGTCGAGGAGTGGTGGACGGCCCGGCGCCGGCCGATGTATCGGGCGATCCGCTCGTACCGCGAGGCAATGGCGACGGGCCGAGTCTCGCACAACGGCGATCCGGACTTCGAGCGGCACATCGGCAATGCGGGCCGCGTGATGACGAATCTGTGGGACGACGCGGAGGACGACGGCACGCAGCAGCGTGTGTGGATTCTCGGAAAGCTCCACCCGGACAGGAAGTTCGACGCGGCGATGGCAGGGACGTTGTCCTGGCAGGCGCGGATGGACAACCTCGGCAAGATCCCCAAGACCAGGCGCGGCACTGTCGCGAAGATCAGGTGAGGAGGTGCCCGTGACCGCTCCGAATATCCTGCTGGACAACGACTCCAACACGTCGGACGCGCTCACCGCCGACGGCTGGACGGGCGTTCCGGTCGATATCACCGATCCGCAGTCGCCTGGCTGGTGGATGAACTTTCTTGCGCAGACGTTTGTCGAGCGGGATCGCACCTACGACCAGGCGAACGATCCGGCCGACCCGTACACGCGCATCGTGCCGTTCCGGACGCGCCGCCAACGCCTGAACCTGTTGTGGCGCTACTTCATCGGCCGTCCACCACTGCCGCAGGTGCGCGAGGAATACCGCGAGGCGTTCGAGGAAGTTCTGCGCAAGGCGAATGCGGTCTATGCCCCGATGGCCGTTGACGCGATGCTGGACCGGATGACCCTCACGGGCGTGCGGACGAGCACGTCGGATGGTCCCGAGGGGGATGTGCTCGCGCAGAAGATCATGCAGGTGAGTGGGTTCGCGGCGGCGATCAAGGACGCGCTGACCTACCTGTTTGCGATGTCCGAGGCGTACCTGATGGTCGTGCCCGCCGCCGAGGGGTCGGCGGACCGGACTCCGCTGATCACCGCGGAGGATCCGCGGCTGTGCATCGGCCAGCCGGATCCGATGGCGCCGAACCAGTTGCGCGCCGCGCTGAAACTCGGCTACGACGAGGTGCGTCAGCGCGTGGTCGCGTGGGTGTATCCCGGCGACGGTAAGCGGTATCAGGCGTCGCAGTCCTCGACGGGGTGGATCGGCCTCACTGTGTCGGCCGCCGGATTTACCTGGGACGGGCCGCCGGTCGATATGCCGGAGCTCGAGGCGTATGGCGGTGTGCCGATCGTGCGCCTGGTGAACGCGCACGGGATGGGCGAGTACGAGAAGCATCTCGATTTGCTGGATCGGATCAACGACACGATCCTGCAGCGCATCGTGATCACCGCTTTTCAATCGTTCCGCCAGCGTGGTGTGATCGCCGATCTCGAGGGTGGCGAGGACGACAAAGACAGCCCGGTCGAGGAAATCGATTGGAACAACATCTTTTCCGCTTCCCCGGGCGCGTTGTGGCGGCTGCCCGCCGGATCGCAGTTCTGGGAGTCGGGGCAGGCCGATCTGACATCGATCACGGGCGCCATCAAGGCTGACGTGATGGAGTTCGCCGCGGTCACGCGCACGCCACTGCACCTGGTGACTCCCGATGTGGCGACGCAGAGCGCCGAGGGTGCGGCGCTGATGCGCGAAGGCATCGTGTTCAAGGTCAAGGACCGGCGAGACCGGGTCGATCCCGCGTTGGGGACGCTGTGGCGCATGGCCTTCGCGCTGGCCGGGCAGCCCAAGGACACGGTGCAAATGCTGTGGGGCAACATCGAATCGTATTCGCTGGTGGAGAAGGCGCAGGCCATCAACTTGACCCGCGGCATCCTTTCGCGCGAGCGCCAGCTGGTCGACATCCTCGAGATGTCGCCGCCGGAGGCCGCGGACAACATGCAGGAGCTCCTCACCGATCAGTTCCTGAACGCCCAGCTGACGACGGCGCCGCCGCCCTCCACGGTGCGCCTGACGGAGAACGTCACCGACACCCATCAGACGACCGGCACGACGAGCCCTGACGCATCGCCGGTCGTGCCGTGAGCGTCGTCGTACAAGATCGCCAGGCGCAGGCGCGCGCGAGTGCTACCGCGGCGAGCGCCGAGGCAGCAGCAGCGGCCGCGGCGCTGGTGGGCCGAGGATCTCCGTCCGCGGTGGCGCAGGCGGCCGGGACGGTCGTCGACGCGAACGCCGCAGCGGTGCAGACCGCGGTGACGATCACCTCGGCCGCAATCGAAAACCTGTGGCACGCGACCAATCCCTACGACGACGACTCGGTGCAGCACTTCGTCACGCAGGCCGGCCGGACTGTGGTGGCAGCGCAGCGCAGTGTCGCGCAGACGACCAGCGCGGCGCAGGCCATCCTCGTGCGCGCGGCCGGACTCCCGGCGCCGGGTGCGGTCCGGATCCCGGATAATGTTCGCGGTGCGCATGTGACGCTCGGGGGCAGCGAGCCGAAGGTGCGCGCCGCGGCGGCCACCGTCGTGTATCAGCCGGACGTGCCGGAGGGAAAGACGGTGCGCGCCAGGGTGACTGTCGCCGAGGCGGCCCCGGATCGGATTTTCAATCGGGCTGTGGTGACCTACCGGTACGAGCAGTCCCAGGGCGCGGATCCGGCGAAGGCCTCCCGCGCGACGGTGACCCGGATCGGTGACATCGTGGATGCGAATCTGATGCTCACGCAACGCCTCGCCGAGCAACAGGCGCTGAAGCAGGCCGGTGCGACGTACTACCGGCGGGTGATCCATCCGGAACTGTCCAAGGGCGGCGTGTGCGGCCTGTGCGTCGCGGCGTCGGATCGGGTCTATCACGTAGCCGAGCTGAAGCCGATCCATCTGCGCTGCAAGTGCGGCGTGGTCCCGGTGGCACCCGGCTCTGATGCCGGATACGAGCTGAACAGGTCCGATTTCCGGCTGCTCTACGGCGAGGGCGGCAAGCTGCACGGGCTCTCCACCAGCACTGTGGGCGCGCACCTGAAGCGCACCCGGTACGACATTGTCGAACATCACGAACTCGGCCCGGTGCTGACGCGCGTGCGGGGCGAGAAGGTGCCCTATTACACGCTCGCCCCGGTCGCGGTCGCGGCGTAGCCGCGGCCCTTCGAAACTTCCCGCGCGTTCGGCGCGGGTGTCCCGTCACGGGAAAACACCCCATCCCCACTCTCCTGACAAGGCGAAATACTGTGACAGCTCCTGCTGGCGGTGCGGCACCGGCCGCAAACGCGACCACCACACCCAACGATGCTGCGGCAGCGGCAGCGGCGAATGCTGCGGCGGCTGCGACTGGAGAATCGTCCGATCGGGGTTTCCCCGCGGACACCCCGACGGAGCAGATGACCGAGGCGCAGCGGACCGCGTATTGGAAGCATCATTCGCGCCGCCACGAAGACGCCGTCAAGGCGTATAAGGGCCTGACGCCGCAACAGGTCGCTGACCTGCAGGCCGAGAACGATTCGCTGAAGTCGGAGAAGCTGACCGCCGACGAGCGGACGGTCGCGAATGCGAAGAAGGAGGCGGCCGACGTTGCCGCCGCCACGGCGAAAGCCGAGTTTCTGCCGCAGATTCAAGTGCTCGAGGTCAAGGCCTTGGCGAGCACCGTGCTCGGCGAGGACAAGGACCGGCTCGCGGCGTTCATGGCGATCGCCGATCCGTCCAAGCTTGTCGGCGCTGACGGTCATGTGGACGAATCGAAGGTCATGGGTCACCTGACCGCGATGTTCGGGCAGGTGGGCCGCGGCGGCACGCAGCAGCCCCGTTGGCAGAACGCCGGCCAGTACGCAGCATCCGCACCGCCGAGTCAGCCGGGCGCTGCAGGGCGCGCCGAGGCGGCGAAGCGGTACGGCAAGAAAACCTAAACCACTCTTAAGGAGTCGATATGTCGACCGACATTTCGATGGTGACGCAGGCCTTCCAGGTCGGTAATCGGCAGTGGTTGCTGTCCGAGCCGGACTGGAAGCCGAACGTCACTCTCGACATCATCAGCCTGTTCTCGCAGAACGGCACGAACGAGGTTCAGACCCTCACCATCGGCGGATCGCCCACCGGCGGCACCTTCACGGTCACGTTCTCCGGCCAGACGACCGGCGCGATCACCTACAACGCCGCGGCGAGCGCCGTTCAGACTGCGCTGCAAGCGCTCTCGACGATCGGCGCGGGCAACGCCGCGGTGACCGGCTCGGCGGGCGGTCCGTACACGGTCACCTTCCAGGGCGCTCTCGCACACGACAACGTGTCCGCGATGACCGCCACGAGCTCGCTGACCGGCGGCACGTCTCCCGGCGTGACCGTGGCTACGACCACGAGCGGCGCGAACGCGCACTATCTGAACGGGTACATCCCGTCGGGATGCGCGATCGGCCAGGTCGCCGCGACCGGGCGATTCGGCCCGTACGACAACACCGCATCGGACGGCCGTCAAACCTGCTACGGCCTGACGTACGGCGATATCCGCGCGGTGCGCTGGGACGGCTCGATCGCGTCCCTGGTCGGTACCGGTGCGGTCGTCAATCAGGCCGCGGTGTCGCTGAGCCACCTGCCGTTCCAGTCCGGGACCGGCTCCATCGACAGCGCGGCTCAGACCGATCTGCCGGCCGTTCGCTTCGAGGCGTGAGGAGTTAAGCCATGTCACTTTTCTTGGACGGTCCTCTGCCCCTCGAGGACACGATCGTTTTTGTGCAGGAGATTCCGCTCCCGTCGAATCTGAACCTGACCGCGATGTTCGGTACTCCGCACACCTACATGACCGATGAGATCGATTTCGCGATCATCCAGCGCACCAACCGGGCCGCGAAGTTCCGCAACTGGGACGGCAGCTACTGGGTGAGCCCCCGCGATACCGGCTCGGAGAAGCGCGTGCGGATGCTTCCCCTCGGCGGCCAGTTGGGTGTCGGCGAGTACGAGCGCAGGCAGCAGGAGTACTCCCGGTACGGGGGCACGATCCAGAACATTTTGGTCGAGGCCATCTACAACGACCTGGCGAATCTGACCAGGTACGTGCAGAACCGCATCGAATTGGCCTGGGGCGACGTTCTGACCGATGGCATCTTGTCCATCAACGAGAATGGCGTGCAGCAGCAACTCGACTTCGCGATCCCCGCCAACCAGGTGGTCACCGCGTCGACTCTGTGGTCGGACACCACCAACGCCGATCCTCTCGCCGACATGCTCGCCTGGTACGACGTGTGGGTCGCGCTCAACGGGGAACCCCCCGGCCGCACCCTGCTCTCGCTCACGACTGCCCGGCAGCTGCAGGTCAACAAGAACCTCATCTATGCGATCAAGGGCCAGCAGACCGGCGTCACCCACATCACCCTCGAGGACATCTCCGGGCTGCTCGCGAACTACAATCTGCCGCCGGTGACGATGAACAACGTCTACAACAGCTTCTTCGACGTGGACGGCGTCACCACCCGCCCGATCCCGGCGAACAAGTTCCTGTTCCTGCCCGAGGACATGTCCACTCTCGGCTTCACCGCCATGGGCACGCCGACGACCGTGATGGAGTTGAACTCCAACAACATTCAGGTCCAGGAGGCTGCCGGGATCATCGGCATCTTGGTCCGCGAGGATCAGCCGCCGTTCTCCAAGCGCACGTTCGTCGATGCCGTCGCGCTGCCGGTGCTGGCGGATCCGCGCAAGATCCTCACCGCGACGGTGGCCTGATGCTGTTGCGGGGAGCCAACGCCGTGCACCTGCACCGCGATGGCGTGCTGCATTCGTACTTGCCCGGCGACGACGTGCCCGAATGGGCCGTCGAGAAGATCGGAGACCCGAACGTGTGGGCGGACGAGGAAGCGCCCGTGGTACCGGGCCCGGTTATTGCCCCGACCGTCACGCGAACCGTTCCGGCCGTCCCGCAGACCGAGCTGGACTCCACGCCCGCCACCGCCACCGACAGCGGCCGGCCGCCGGAGAACGGGCCGGGCGCCACCCGGCAGGTATGGGCCGACTACGCCGCGAGTGCAGGCGTCGAGGTCGATGCAGCGTGGAAGCGCGAGGACATCATCGGTGCCTGCGCGGCGGCTGGCCGCTGAAAGGCGCTGAACCATGGGCCAATTCGCGCAGCTGCAGGATGCGATCGACCAGTACGAGGGCGTCATCCCGAGTAGCCGGCAGGCGTGGGTGACCAACCTGATCCCGCGTGTCGAGGCACGCCTGATCGGTCTCGTGCCGTCGCTGGCGACGCTGTCGCAGGCATCGGACCCGGCGCGTTTCGCGCGCGTCGGCTATCTCGTCATCGAGAAAGTCCTCGAGATCTACCGCAACCCGACAGGGGCGCAGTCGGATTCGGTGATGGGGCAGCAGACGACATGGAATGCGGCGATCTCGTCGGGCCGCATCGTGTTCACGGATGAGGAGCTTGCCACGGTGCGTCAGCGCACGAAGCGAGCGAACTTGGGCACCGCCATGGTGCGCCCGTGGCAACCGAGGGGACGGCGCGGTGTTCTACGCGGCCCGTGGTGAAACCGTCACCGTCACCGACGCTGTGACGCGCGACAATGACGGCAACCCGGTCACCGCATCGGGGCCGCGGCCGGTGGATGGCGTTCTCGTCCAGCAGGAGAGCACGGCGATGAACACGACGGAGAAGGGCGACGTGGCGGTGACAAACCTGCGCGCGCTGTTCCCGGAGGACGATCCGATTGCGCAGCTCGCGAAGGTCCAATTTCCCCGCCGCGGGATCTTCCACGTCGTAGGCAAGCCATTGTTGTGCCGTTCGGACCTGACGGGGCGTGTCTGGGGGTTGATCGTCGACATGGTGCAGATCGGAAGTTCCTGATGCAGACCAGCATTCCGTACCCGAACCCTTTCATCACCGCATGGAATGTGAGTGACGAGTGCAGGGACCTGATGCAGTCGGGGATCCTGCGTGCCCTCGCGCTGTGGAAGCTCACCGCCGGGTTGCATGCCCGCACCGGCCGCGAGGTGTCCTCGGCGCGGACCAGCGTGCATATCGGTGGCGTGCGCGGTGACCGTTTCGTCGGTGAGCTGCTCGTTGGCGGCGCCGATTCGCCTGCGCCTTACACACTCTCGGACCAGTTCGGAGCGTTTCGGACCGGACGACATTTCCAGGCCCCGGCACGGGACCTGAACAAGGTGCTGGACCTGATGGCGGCCGCGACATGATCGTCGGCCCCGAGTTCTATGTAGGCGGCTGGCCCGACAGGGAGAAGGTCTGCCAGGACGCATCACGGCCGTTCACGAACCTGCTGGAGGTGTGGACGATCGATCCGAACACTCAGGCCTCGGTCCAGGTGATGAACTCGGACAATACGCCGCGCCGTCCGTATCTGTGCAGTTACATCCCGGATAACTACAACGATCTGTTGCCCCTGGTGCGTTTCTACCGCGGCGGCGGCGCGGCGGATCGGGGCAAGCTGATGGATTCCGCGTCCGTCCAGATCGGTGTCATCGGCGCCACCCGCGACGACTCGGTGTTCATCCTCGAATATCTGCGCCAGATCCTTCTGGCTCTTCCGCGCTCCGGTGGTGCTGTCAAGCGTGCCGACGGCTCGTACACCCAGGTCGCCGACGTATACGAGATTGACGGGCCCGAGATCGCACCCGAGCTCAACCCAGACAACCGCCTCGTCATACACACCCTCGGCGTCGTATGCCGTCTGCCGCGTGACGTGCCCGACTACGGCCCGATCGTCACCCAGATCATGGCCGCCGCCTGACGCGCGGCCGCTCAATCACGAACCCCCTTACCTCCCTCTCGGATTGGAGAGATCGCCATGACGGCTGCAACTGGTGTTGCCCTGTTCCAGCAGATGAAGGACAAGCAGGACCCGCTTGTCCTGGCGCCCCTGAATTCCCTTGTGTTCGCACATAAGTGGAGCATCGGCGCCACATACATCCCCGAAACGATCTGTAACCCGACTACGGGCGCACTGCTGCCGCTGCCGCAGGGCTGGCACACGCTCGGGGAGTTGCAGAAGAAGGCTGGCGTCGACCTGACGCCGGACAAGAAGACCAGCGACGTCGAGGGCCTTGGGTCGCTGCCGCCGCGGCGCTCCATCACTACCAGCGAGGGCCTGGCGGTCGACTTCACCGCGCAGGAATGGCGCAAGGTGAACACCGAGCTGTACTACGGCACCGACCTCACGGGCATCTACGCCAACGAGACCTCCGGTGAATGGCGGGGCCACAAAATGGTGTCGGCGATGGACGATTACTGGTCGCTCATCGTGATGGCATTCGACGGCGTGCCCGGCTCGGAGATCTGGCCGTACTGGATTCTCCCGAAGCTCATGAGCACGAAGTCGGGCAAGATGTCCCTCGCGGATGGCAGCGAGATCGCGTTCC
>Ga0179596_10000204_pt1 | contig 33376 bp, 66 predicted proteins | sample CZODoug1_1_08_16_FD_155494 | JGI IMG/M metagenome (GOLD analysis project Ga0179596, IMG submission 155494) | Vadose zone soil fungal communities from Angelo Coast Range Reserve, California, USA - CZODoug1_1_08_16fungal (Illumina Assembly) | ecosystem: Environmental > Terrestrial > Soil > Vadose...
ATCCGCAGAAAGGCCGAAACTTACCCCGCCGCCGTTGCCAAACGCCCCGGATACTTCAGACCCAACAGCGTTTAAGGTATAGATGTGCCCTGAATTCCAGTGCTTGGGCTGTATCTCGTATGCAGGCTCATTCTGGGAGGTGGCCGAAAGGCTGTGGCTGACTGACAGACCCATCAGTTGACCTCATAGCCATCTTGAGTCCGTTTGATCTTGACCTTTTTCGGCTGTGCGGCTGCGCGTTCAGCATTTTTCTGCTCCATCAGGGCTATCTTCGCGTCGCTTTCCTGCTTATCAAGAACGCGCTGATCGTTGATTCTCTGCTGCTCAAGCTGGAATTCCTTTCTCACCGAGGCAGTTTCTAGGGCAAAGCGCGCTTCTGTATCTTTGCGATCTATTTCAAGCTTTGCAATAGATTCGTTCGCTTTCCTGACAATATCGGCGGCATCGGCTTTCATTGCAGACATGGCTTGAGCTTTTTCAATCTCAAGTCCTGCTCTCTCGATGGCAAAGTTGGCCTCGGCCTCGCGCTTCTGAATATCGATCTTCGCCATAGCAGCGGCTTCGCCAGACTTGGCCTTTTGCAACTCCTGACCCATTTCCTGAAGCTGTTGCTGCATCTGTTGCATCTGCTGTTGAACTTGAGGAGGAATCTGCGGTTGCTGCGTGTTGACGTAGGTCTCAGCGCCCTTCACCCCAGCGTCCTCGTACATATCGATCAATATCTGCGGAGCATTGAGGAGTGGCGCAAATAATGGATTGCCGGATGCGAAGGCCGTTACCGCTGTCATTTGCTGTGCACGGCGTTGCTCACCCAAGACTCCTTTGGAGCCTACGATCTCGAAATGCACAGTCTGTGGAAGGTCTTTCTTCTTCAATGAAATGAAATCAGGCAGTTCCTTCTCGGGGCAGTAGAAGGAATAATCCTTCATGTATTTCAGGTTGAATTCATGCTGCATGTAGAGAAACCGTCTCAGACCTGAAGGTTCAATCTTGGACACGAAGTCAACTGTCCTGACTTCACCCGATTGCTGTGTGTTAGTTACCTCTGTCGCGGTCTTGCGGTCAGCATCCGAGGCCCCTGATCTGATCGCATTGACCGCCGTTCCTTCCTCGATCTTCTGCAGTCCGAACTGGACTCCCTGCAAAGCGGCCTTCGGGTCGCCTACCTGCATGAACGTGACCTTGTTCGAGCCTTTAGATGGCGTCATTGAACCTGGGGCTAGATTAGGGCCTCCCTGCCTCACAAGGTAGGCGTCGTTCCCGTCATAAGTGCCCGGTGGTCTTGTCCATAGGTCCACACCATCTACGAAGAAATTGGCAAGAATCGTGGTCATCTTCTGCATCGGCGAGTTCTTTACGATGGGGCTGGTGAAATACGGATCGCGCACGTCCTGTCTTTCATATCCCATATAAATCACTTGCGGAAACGGCATCTCGTTTGGCGCGTAAAAGATGATCGTTTCATTCGCTGTAATACACTTGGAATTCGGGAGGAAAATATCCCCGTCATCACGCTCAATCGTTAAGTCTCCGTAATACGTAACAAGTTCGATATCGTCCGTATCGACATCCTTGCTAGTATTCTTACGTTTCGGAATCTTGGTGTTCGAAATATTCATATATCCGTCGCCCTTCAAGGCTAATACCTTGTAGCGAGGCATATACGACACGATCATCATGGACCCGGTGTAGAAGATCGCCCCATCAGGGATTACAGCTGGGCTGGAGTCCGGATAGCAGTTCCACATGCTGTGAGGCTTCCAAACAGGAGCTTCTAGAGACTCAACTCCCTTACCATCGTAAATCTTGTTTTGTGTCTCCCACTCACAGGTAGTTACAAAAGAACCGTGATGCAAAGACTCCTTGACCGAAAGTTCAACTCTGGCACGCAGGCCAAAGTCTAAGTGCTGTTGTGCAAGTAGAGACCTGTAAACTGCATCAGCCTTCTGCTGGAGCTTCTGATCTACTTGGAGAGCCTTCCCAGTCTGGGGATCAAGTTTTACCGGAGCCTTTACGTGACTCTCAAACCACGTCCTGTTGGCTGGAAAGATAAGTCTCATCACATCAGCCGTAATGATCTCAGAAGCCTTAGATAGTTCGCCTAATTCAAAAGCCGACCTCCAGTCACGCGGAGCCTCCTTGCCATCTGGCATATATCTCATCATCGGCTTCATGGAGATTTGACGATCTACTTCTTTCCAGATCGTTTCGTGGTCTTTTCTGAAGTCAGAATCTTTCCTACGACCGAGTTCCTTCTTGAGGAAATCTTCTACTTCCTGCCAATCGGAAGCTCTTATCTTCCGTTTTCTTACTGGCTGATTTTGTGTTTCAGCTACCAATTTGATGCTCCGATTGGGACCGGCTTAGACTTGATTTTAAAATAAGGCGTAATCGCGTGGCGGCGCATCATATAGGCATATCTGGAGGCTGAAATCACATCGTCTGCATATTTCACGATTTTCATGTTCAGGTCTCTGTGGTACATCCTTTTTTCCTCCATCCAATGCCTGCAAGTCTTAAAAACTTTCCACCGATCCGTGTGCATCCTCTCCAACATCTCAAGAAGAGGAGCTTCTACTGAATTTCCGCCCTTACCTTCATCATCTCCCGGAGAGGGAGGGTTTGTAGCCTTCTCGTGCCATACATTGACATGAGCCTTTCTGTAGGACTCGATCAAGGGTTCTGCACTGGATTTCTCTGTATTCAACCCATCATGAGGCCATACCACAGGAATCCACTCTCCCCAGCTATTTACTGTCGTGGCATGGACTCCAGGAAGGGCTTTGGACTCCCTGTAATCGGCTATGACGTAAATTACATCTGCATCCATGTCCCAAGCCAGTTTCGCCGCACCGAAAGGATGATCCCATCCGAAGTCGATTCCGGTGATTTGCCTCCAGTGCTTGGGTATCTCGAACGGATCAACTAACAGCTTCTCGTCAGGTATGTTGAAAATAACCCCAGCTCCTGCTAAAGGTGTTCCTTTTGACCTCATATCCCTTTCATGAGCTGGGATAGAGGCTAACTTATTAGCTCTTACCTCAACAGTCATGTGAGGGGCGTCATCCCAGGTAGCCGTCACGACAGCCTGACCCTTCTGAAGATCGTTCAGAAGTTGAGAAACCACCTGTGTCATACCCTCCTCAGGGGTAAGAGTAAGCATAATGACCGACTTCTTTTTAGCGAAAGTCGATCTTACTGCTTGGCTTAAAACATCTGGAGGAGGTTCTTCATCGAACCAAGTAACGTCTCTGGCCTTACCCATGAACTTCTTAAAACCCATTTCATAGGCTTTGAACTGGACCTTAGACCAGCCTCTGGTGATGTGTTTTACCAAGACTGAATCTATAGCATTAGGAACTCCAGCCTTTCTAGTGATCTTACCCACACATTCTATTGGTATGGTCCCAGTCCCTATAGCCCTATCTCCTTCGTCTGGGTCTCCAAGTAGAATCTTTTGTGGATGGTCCCTGGTGAGGTCGTTTGTAACTCCTGCCACTACACAGTCCACCGGATACCAGAAACGCTCGCCCTTCCACCATTCGGGATATTTACCTGTCAGGTGCATGGCAGTTTCATAGCCAGCACACCAAGTTTTCCCAATCTGATTGGCGCAGATCAAAGCCTTTAAATGAGCCAAGACTCCAGGAGTCAAATATCCTTCAGCGTGATGAAACTTGATCTGGAACTGGTAAGGCTTGTAACCCTCCAGTTTGTGGGTTTCGATCTTCCTGATGATCCCGGCTTGAAGTCTAGCGAACTGTTCAACCGGGTTCATGACAATAACTCATCCCGCTCGCTTCTCCATGTACCAGAAAACTCGCAATTCTCGTATTCCTTGAACCAAGGACCACCGTTGGTAAAGTGGATCATCCGCGCTTCTTCTGTCGGACACTGATTAGATTCGCCTACCAGATAGTTCCATTTCTTTGGAATCTCTCCGATCTTGTCATCTGTCGTCCAGTTGAAACGATGTAACCACAATCCAGGTTGAGTATTTATAGCTTCAGGAGTCAGGTTATGACAAAGAGCGTTGTTGAAAATCATCAACGAAGACCAGTTCTTTCTCTCGTACTTGGTCTGTGTCTGGGAGAGAAACTTCGTCTCTGAATTTGGGGTGTAGTCGTGTTTTACCACTTGTACGGCCTGATTCCAGCGATTGGCTAAAGTCATGTAGCGGGCAAGCTCCACCACATCACCAAGGCAAAGCATATCGCAATCAAGAAATACAGCCCAACCTTCATAATTGCAAAGATAAGGGACAATGAACCTCGAAAGACTGAAATCTGTGGATTCAAATTCCCCCCTTGGCCTGTCATAAATACCCTTCATTGTCCGCCTGTTTAAAGGCGTGAAACTGACAGGAACAGACGAACGCGAGGCTATGGAATACTGCAAAACATGGGCGGCAATGGATTCCCTGTCGTCCCAACCGATAAATACTCTGAGCATCAGTAGCCGTTATGCCCAATCTTGAATAGAGGTCTGTCCGTATCCCCGACTACATTTACAAGTCTTCTGAATTTCACTGATTTTCTCGGTGTTACTCCGTGGAGACTTCTTTCTGTATTCAGGAACATCACGTAAGTATTGGATTTGTATGGTATGGTCTTCACCAACCTTACGCATTCCTCTCCGACCTCAAGCTTCCCATAGAATCTCTTGGGTTTATCGTTCCATTCATACAACTCAAGATTCCCGCCGTCATCGTCCTGCGCCATATAGAAAAGACCCGCATAAACCTCTGTAGGGTTGTCCAAGTGAGGTCCGCGTACTTTTGATAAGACGGGAGAAGGGGTATTAACCCCAGGCTGGCAACGGGGAAAGATTTTGTCCACGAACCCGAAAACCTTTCTGGCTTTCTCTACGAACTCATTACCTATGTGATATTGGATGAAGTCTCTCCAGACTGAATGAAGACCGGAGATCGCAAGACCTGTTTTCAGGTCTATCCTTTGATTGGGACCGTATGGTCTGTTGAGAATGATCTCACTGGGACTGGGTTGCGTCCTCACCAGATCGTTGTAGAAACTGTCCTCAAGAGCATTCTCTATGACGACGTGGGGAAAGGGCCTCAAAAAGGCTTCAGAAACCCTATCCAGCAACATATCGCTTCTTCAATTCCTCGCTCTGAACATCCCGTTTGTACTTTCCCTGTAGGGGGACTTTAAATGCTTCGTTATTCTTCTTCCTGAATATAAAGACGTTGGAGACTTCGCCTCCAGACATGAGCTTTAAGGCGTTTTGCTCAAGAACTATGGGTCGTTTCTCTACGAAACCTTCTGGCCCAAGTTGTATGAATTCACCCAGTCTATTGCAGATAGCCCCGAAAACTATCTCGTAATCGTTGGCAAAAGCAAGATCCCTAAAGAGAATCGGGTTGTAGTTGTAGAACCCATGATTCAACCAAGGGGTGAATGGAAGAATATGAATCATCAGACTTGTGCTCATGTCGTGAGCGTTTTGAAAGATCGCTGCCTGATTGAAAATATGCTCCGAAGTCCCGTTATTCGTTACCAAGTCTGCTCTGTAGGTATGGCCTGTCTCATTCAAATCAACAATCACAGACCCCATGTTTTCGTTCACATCCAAAGCAAGATATGAAAACCCGAGGCTTTCATAAAACGCCTGTGTAGTGCCGAAGTCTCTGTCCGAGGTGTAACGCTGATTCCCAAACTCTATGACCTTCGGCTTTTCAGGAAGCAACGGTCTTACGTTCTCGACCGCCCTTCTCATCATCCTATGAAATGTCATGCCAATCTATGGGTGTTGGATGATTCCCTATCATCAGGCCGTGTTCTGAAACCCAGTCAGTATTTGGAAGCTCACCCGCTTCATAGTCGTAGTATTTGATCGCCGGGTGCCTCACAAAATTGCCAGAAACGATGGGTCTTGTTTCGTACCCATTCAAAGACCCGCCGAAAACAGCAAATCCATACCACGAAGATTTCCCTATTTCCTTCTGGGTCTTTAGCGGGAACCTTCTGGCATTGTCTCTTCTCACTTCTATGATCTTGTCGAGCTTCTTCATCTGTTCAAGGCCGACCGCGCCTTGAATCTCCGTGGGTCTGACGTTATATCCTGGAAGGATGAACTCGAAAGCCGAAGGTTTTACTTGAAACACATTCTCTTTTGGAAGATGTCTTGTCCAACCGTGAGACCTCAGACTCAGAAGCATATGATAGAAATGCTCGTCGTCTGTCGTAATCACTCCACCCTCTACGGTGCAAATATGGTGAGAATAGAAAAGGCTATGTGAAGACATGACGCCAAAAGCGCCCGTCCTTCTATTTCCATACTCAGCTCCCAAGGACTCGCAGTTGTCTTCCAGAATTCTGAGCCTCCTGGGGAAGCCACCAAAGTCGTTAGGATTTCCGAGGATGTTAATAGCGAGGAGCAGGTCTGCGTCGTCCTTTTCGTTTGCTTGCCATAAACCTTTAAGATCGTAGTTAAGAGTCTCGCGGTCGATATCGACAAATCTCAACTTCCATCCGTATTGCTGGAAAGGACTGTAAGACGTTGACCACCCTAAAGCCGGGACTATGACCGTGCCTTTGCCATATCTCAAGGTCCAAGCCGCTACCATCAAAAGATTGGCAGAAGACCCCGAGTTCACCATCACCGCATATTTGGTTCCGATATAGTCTGCAAAGACACGCTCAAACTTTGCGACCCTTCGACCCATCGTGAGGTCTCCGGAATCCAGGGTTTCAAGAATTGCCTGACGTTCTTCCGGTCCCCAGCTTGATTTTGCCAGCTGCAAATTCGGCCTCTAGTTTTTCATCTCTTTTGATGATGTCGTCATTAACCATTGCCCAGTACAGACAAACATCCGAATAATCATACTTTGGCTGTTTTGTGGTAGGGGTGTCCGGGGGAGTATCCATATTCTTTTCTTCCACCCTTCAGGTGATCCAGATATTTCGCCAGTGGAGAGGTAAGGATGACATGCTCCATCCCATGCCCACCCTTGGTGAGGTTCCTTCCCTCAACGTCCTTGCGAGCAAGATCGAAAGCGATGCAGTCATGCCATTCTCTCTGCCTGAAAATCCTGCCCTCGGTGTATTGAACCACATAGTTATCGCGGAACTTGCCAAAATCATGATGCTCGGTATTGAATCCAATGAATCCAGTTTCGGTGTAGCTCGAACGCCCCATAAAGCAAATGGCAACATCATGGACAAGTTCTTCCAGAAAAGACTCCGCCATAGGCAACAGGCACACGCAATCGGCGTCGATCCAGAATAATTTGTCCGTTTCGTCAAAGAGCGCGTTCTGGGCGAATACTTTTCTGCAAAACTTGTAGGCGTTGAATCTATAGTCTCCATCCGACGAAGACCTTATTCTTTTAAGAGCCTTTGTCTCGGGTATGTCGTAAAAGCTCCGATACTCGATGAGCGGATGAGAAAACTCGGGCTTTTCTTCGTAGAAAGCAATGAGCTTGATCGGCCAGTATCTGGCATAGCTCTCAAGAAATGTCTGCGCATATTCGCAATAGCCATCGGCTGAGAATGTCGTAACCGCTAACACTTTTCGATGCTCACAGACCGGAAATGCTCGCCGATGAACTGGAGTAATTTGCTCTCGCAAGCCCAATCATGCCCAGTATCTTTCGTTCCACCGTTATTGAATGGACTGGGAACGGTCGAAACATAAGGAAGCGCTGGATTAAAAAGGACATCGAACCCGGCTAACCTCAATACGCGCGGGTTCAATATCTCACACACTGAGATAATCGCAGCCATGCCGGTAGAGACATTGTGATGTTTCCCGCCCATGTCCCTGAAGAGCTTGTTCCAGACCCTGGACTGTTCGGTCAGGACTCTGACTCTTGCCCCATTTACATTCTTCCTCAGCTGGTCTATGAGGTCGGTGTTATAGACATCGTACTTGGGGAAACACCAGTATTCCTCGGCCAAGACTTTATGCAGCTGCCAGCAGACCTCTGTGGAGGAAAACATAATAGTTGTTTTCGTACCGAAGTCTTTGGGTGTTTCTAAAAGCTCGGAACAGTTCTTCAGTCTTACTATCTTTTCGTGTTTGTCTATTTTCTCCCCACGACCAGCGCCTTTGAGGGAGGGACCGTGACCTACTATTACAACGTCGATGGGATCACCTCGTAGAAGCCTTCTAGTTTTCCAGAGATGAACCTGTCAACGATCTTGAATCTTTCCTTCAGTTTCTGATCCCACCATTTGTGACCCTCGATACATACATGGGCATTAGTCCCATCCGGGAGGATGTCTTTGGACTCATGAAATACGATGATGAAATACGCCGCTTTCAGAGTAAGGGCTTTTATATGGTTCAAGACGTTGTCCACGAATGGAGGTTCAATGTGCTCCATCACATCCAGGCACACCACCAGGTCCGCCGGTTCAGGCAGGCTTGAGAATTCAGGTATGGCAGGATCGTAGTTCCTGACGATCTCCCCCATGACTTCTTTTAGGGAACCCTTACCGCTTCCATAATCGAGAACGCTTGCAGCCTCGTACCTATCGACAAGCTCCTTGATGATGCTCTTTCTCTTGGCGGCGTTGTAACCAAATCTACGATTCTGTAGATGTAGTTTTGCGTTAAGGTTTATGTATTCTTCCGTGAAACACTTATTTGGGATAATCACTTTCTATCTCCAAAGAAGCCTGAACCACCAGCGGTAAGGTCTGAAAGAGGAAATATCCTCAACATGACCTCCAGCTTTTACCAGATTGAACCTGTCGATTGACTCTATGAGCAGAGGTCGTGGAAACCCTATGACAATGCCGAATTTGAAAATCCACAGACTCAGATGCATCTGCCAACAATCGTCGTCCCGGATGACTATCCACTCACCGCCGTAAAGGCGCTTCCCATAAAAGGCTACGCAGTCGCCGACTTCCATTCCTTCATTTCCTGAAAGACGTTCACCGACTTATACCAAATCATTGGGCCGTTTTTGTCCCCGTACCGATACTGATAGCAATCTCTCACCCGTCCCGAAGAGACCGGAGGAATGACAACCTCGACCTTAGTCCCTTGGCTACCTGCAATATGTACGATTGTCTGCGGGACTGTGACCACTCGTTCCAAGTTGGCACAGATTCCGAGAAGGTCTTCCACATCGTTATGGAGGTCGATGCGTGGGACTTCCATTCCTTCTGTTTCTGAGGGCCATGAATCATATTGAAGACAGACGGGGTTTTCTAATGCAAAATCGCTTGGTAAGAACTGACCCCTTCTACCCCGATAAGCAACGCCAGTTCTTCCCCGGTAATGCTTCCATTTCTCGACCATAGCTGGTAGAGGGTGTAGGTAAGGGGTTCCTGGAAAGTCGGATCGTTTCTTTCGGAAAAGACGAGGTAGGTCTCCGATGGGTATGAAGGCATCTTCAGTCCTCTTCCTCGTTAAATATTCAGGTTTGGTAACTTTATCCCCGGTCCCATCTCTTACCCTTGTTTCACACCCGAAGGACCTTTTGAAGACCTCAACAAGCCGAGAATCGCATTCGATGACTGGTCTAACAGAAAGTCTGTGTAGGTCGGGGATGACGCTACTCCACATAATCTCATCACCAATCCCCTGCTCTCCAAGCACAGCCAGAGTCTGGATGGGTTCGAGTCTCCACCTTTTGTTAGGCAGAGCCGGGTGGTAGGAATTTGTAGCCCACTCGCTCCTATACTCCCAGCCGGTCCAGTCACTATAGTCTCCTCTTAAAAGACGTACAGCGCACATCCTGAACATCCACTCCTTGAAGTCTCCTTCAAGAAGCTTGCAAAACTCCAACTGGCCTTTTGAGTTTGGATCAGCCCCGACCCTTTTACACTCCAACTCGAAGCGATTTATTTTGCGGAGGAACGTTTGACGCCTAAGATTCGACCCTTCTCCGCGAGTCAAGACCTCGCGAAGGTCCTGCAATATGTTCACCGAGGGAGGTTTTTCCAGTTCGTCTGAGTAACTTTTCTTGAACTACCTGAAGTCTGCTGTCTTCCGGGGTTTCCGTCATCAACCTTCCCAGCGGGGAGTTGTTGGGAGACCCCGCCGGAAGTCCCTCCACCTAAATCCTTATTCACCCCACCCATGGAAAGGCCGTTTCTGGCAAAGTCTCCAGGATTAATCCGACCACTACCTTGAGGGACTTGGCCTCTTTCAAAGAAATAACCCTTACCGCCAGCTTTGACCATGTTAACCCCTTTGAACAGGTGCTCTAGACTTACCCAAAGAAGACTGTCTTCCAGGGTTCCCATCAGAAGCCTTACCAACCCCTAAAGGCTCACCTTCGGCTGAAGTCGCTCCACCACCCAGGTCTTTGTTAACTCCCCCACGGGACATTCCACCCCTTTGGGTAGCGTTGTTAGGGAAACTCCCAGACTTGCCGTTATTTTGAGTTCCCATCCCACCTAGATACTTATTGGTACCACCCATTGTTCTCATATCAAGCCTTTCCTGAAGGTGTACCCTGCTTTTTAACCGAATCCCAGTTAGCTGAGATATCCATATACGGTGAGGCTTTGGTCATAGGTCTTTCAGTGTCCATAACAGACCCATTGTCAGTCGGATCGTCAATCGTAACCCGATACTTAAGACTTGAGACCGTATTACCACGACCCCTAACCGTCTTGTTCTTTGAGTAGTCATTATTCATGGCACCACCTTTCTAATTGGGAAACTATAGACCTTGCTACGATCAAATGACCCAAAGCTTCATGTTTGTGTTTATGGTCCATGTGGATAAGTCTTAACTGTTCCTCAGCCTTACCCAAAGACCCGTATAACTTCGACATCAATTCCGACCAGTCAGTCACCGGGTCTCAGCCTCATAAGTCTTTTGGCATAAGACTTTCTGGGTCTTCGCTTCTTCGGAGACCGGTATTTAAAGAACGGACCCTCTCCAGTCCACAGATAGATCGAATCACCCTTGAGCCACCTAGATTCTGGCCTTTGCACGGTACTTTCTCATGTACTCTCTTTGGTAGGCTTTACGGTCGAACCCACCCTCACTTTGAACTCTGGGTTTAGGAGGATTACTTTGGGTTGCAATACCCTGATGGTCAACTTCTCGCTTACTTTGTAATCCCCTGGCTCGCTCAGGATCAAGACCTCCACAGACATGCCTCCACTCCTTCTTATGACAGAACTGACACTCCGGCGGCTCCATACTGTTAGTCTTACACGTTAGTCTTACAGATGCAACACCTACCGAAAAATATGGGGATGGGAATACGAATTCTCTCCAAGCCACATGGGGTCCCACCCCTACCGTCAAATTGTCCTATCAGGAGGTCCCAGGAAGCCCTGGGAAGGCTCATTACACCCTGGCATATAGGCTCTACAGCACCATACGCATTGTAAGCCTAAGTGCCTGTATCCTTAATGGATTGTTCAGTGACTGACTGAGATAGTATATCCCCAGTTTGTTGCACCACAGCAGGGTTGGGAATGAGGTTTAGAGCTTGTATGATCTCAGGGTGAGAAAGGATGAGAGCCTTGCACTGTTCTACCATTGTTTCTACAGACATATCTTCAAAAGGATCAAGCTGACTGAATTCAGTACTTGAGAGCATAGGTTTGCCGTAGGGAAGCAAAGCCTTAGCAGCTGCACATTTATCGCTGATTGAAGCCTTACGACTACGTGTAATGCGTTCTAAGACCCTTGCTGCGTACTCGGATCTGAGCTTATCCCGCGTGCTTTCGTCGTGAGTTGTACGCTTACCAGTGGTGAATTGATTAGCTCCGAGAGGCTTTGGAATGCCCTCAGAAGCAGCCTGAGTGAATTGGTTAGGCTGACCCACGCTTGACCCTCAGAAGCCTTGGATTAGACCTTACAGCGCCTTTAGAAGCCTTCCTAGAAGCACTTGCGAGGATCGCCCCAGCTCTAGCCTTAGAGACGCCCTCTTTACGCGCGATCGAGGCTTGGACAGAGCGGAAACCAGGATGGGCTCGCATTTGATCCTTTCGGGAGTGTAAATCGCCCTAAGCGGGCGACCTCGACGGAATGTCGGAAAGACTTAAATTATTGAATCTTCCGTGGATAGTGGGCGCTAATTTGTGTCTTGTCAAGTTTAAGACAATCTGCCTGGCAGTATAAAGCAGCTGGTCATACTTATCGGGGTGAAACCTAAGCCTTTGAGAGGTGAATTTCTTATCAGCCCTGGCTACGTATTTGAGTTTGAGAATCTTCTTGCTGACTTTCGGGACTATTCTCATAAGTCCCTCAATCATGACCGCTATTTCTAAGTTAGGCTCCTCAGGTCTTGGGTCTCTGTCATTCCAACATTGAGGACTTCTATATCTATGTTCCATGCTGGCACAATGTCCCGAGACCTTATGACTTACAGCCCACCTTCCCCATTGTGTGAGGAAATCATGTATCTCCCGGTGCTCAGTAGGCACGTATTCCGTCACGCGGGAAGGCGCTTTGCAGTAAGTTGAGCCTGCCTTGCCTTTACTGCGATCTCTTTACGCCGAGCTGGCGTTAGTTTCAAAGCCCTGGCTTGACCGCCACGCTTCCCTTGAGCGATGAAAAAGGCCAATGCCGAACGAGATAGCTTCATGTTCCTAGTATAATCTAGCACTTACCCGGTATGCAACTATTTATTAGTTTCTTGATCTAGATCAATCATAGCTTACCCGGTATGCTCTATAGTGAGGGTGAGCAGTCCAACACGACAGGAGAGGGGTTATGACAACAAGCGCAAGCAGGTTACTAGACGCCGGTCGCATCGCCCAAGGCTTTAGGTCGCAAGCAATGCTGGATGCGTTTTTCCTTCATTATGACCACACCAAGGCATGCGCCGAATGCCAAAAACCGGGGCGAGGTGTTGAGCTTGACGATGGGATACAACCGACGATGAACACCTGCGCAGAAGCTGATCGTCTTTATGCGGCGTACTGCAAGCTCTAGCGCCACCGGTCGCTCCACCGGGGATGATTTCCAACGCAAGGCAAACGGGAGGGATGATGAACTACGATGATCAGGAAGGGATGCGCTCTACGCCAGCCACGGAATATGAGTTTTATCTTCTACGCAAGCACCGCGATGCCGGAACCGCGCCGTCGATGCCGAAGTGGTATCAAGCCCATTGGCGTCGCTGCATTGGGCGAGGCTATACCGCAATCTGCGAGGCGCGCGTGCTGTTGTTTGACGCGCTCGCTGATTCCAAGCGTAGGCTGTCAGCGCCCGTTATTTACTCGATCCCAGACGCGCGCACCACCAAATGCTATGTGCGCGAATTTTGCAAGCTCAACAATTTACGCTAATCACATGACTATAGGCGATCAAAAATACAGCCCGAACGAGCGCGAGCAAGTTTTTGCCCTGGGATCTCATTACAATCTTATTCGCGAGCGGGACATATTCAGGGACGCACTCAGGCAAATTGCGCTCGAAGATCCAACGCGAGAATATGCGGGGAAAATTGCTCGCGAAGCTCTCGCTAAAACTGCCAGCCTACCAGCTCGACCGACAGGAAAGAATGATGAGCACAACGACAACCACCCCTAACGCAAAGCCCCGCGCGGGAGAGCATACGAAGGGGCCGTGGCGCACGCACGATGCGCTAGTATTGTTCCCTGGTGGCGGGGGATGCAGCTTGCAGAACTGTCCATCACCCGAAGCCAACGCCCGGCGTATCGTGGCTTGCGTCAATGCGTGCGAGGGACTGACCGAAAAGGAATTGACCGATCTCGGCAATATTGCTGCCTTTCTTGACAAAGCCGCAGCCAGCACGGGGCCGATGTTGGTGGACCGCGAAAGGCTCAAGAAGCAGAACGCGGAACTGATTGAAGCGCTGGGAGATGGCATCCGTTGGGTGAGTGGAAATGGAAAACCGCTAGTGGATGAACTCCAGATTGGAGCCTACAATAAAATTCGCACCCTCCTCGCCAAACATGGGCGCTAAACGCGACCTGAATTCTTGTAAGTCTTGTTCATTTGAGCTTGCTTCGTAGGAAAACAAGGAGGATTTATGACTCTAGACAACCTAAAATTCCGCAAACTTGAGAACGGCTGGACAGTGAAATATCATCTTGCCGAGAGCCAGGAACCTGAGGCTAAGAGATTCGGTGGGGAAATCTTCGTCAAGGATCTGGCCGACCTCAAGGATTGCGTAAACCAGCTTATTGAAAAGCACATGCCATCCTAGGACGGCAAACCCTCAAGCCTTGCTTTGTAGTCGGCTATCAATCCTTCGATCTCCTCCCTTTTCCACTTCTTGATCTGTCTGTGCCTCTCTTCAAGCTCCTCAAAGACTACTAAACCATATTCCTTGATGATGTAAGCAGAATGCTCAGCCTCAGCTCCATTCCGATAAAGATTATCCCTAGGACATTGAGTGTGGACGTTCCTGGGGTCCCAACGCGTGGCGAGATTTGATCTTTTCCAGAAATGACCGGCTTGGGAGTCTTGCCACCTCATTTCCACCCCGCACGTACAGCAGTTCACCATACCCCTATGATCCGCGTCCTTGCGTCTGATCCACTCGGAAAACAGCTTGTCCAGAGCGGCTATTCTTGTGCGGCGCGTTGACTTTCCGCCCATTTGATAGCCGCACGACCGAACGTAGGAGTCTTTTTATGACAGGCAAGACACAAAGTGCGCCCGTTAGACAATTCAAAACGGCTTTCAGGAAAGAAGGCAAAAGGCTTGATGTGATCTGCTTGGAGATACCCTCCTTTTTGACCGCAGCCTTGACAGGTATAGTCGTCACGCTCAAAAACGGCCAGCCTCCAGTCGTCCATTCTCTTGGAATATCTGAGCCTGCGACTTAATGCAGCCGGGGTAGGAGGGTTCCACCTTGCATTCAACTCGGCTCTAAGAGCGGCAACTTTTGACCTACATTGAATCGAGCAAGAACCCCTCGCCCTGTGGATAATCTGATACGGCTGGGTAAAAATCCTCGTATGGCAGATTACACATGCAAAAGAGAAAGCCCCTTCCTTGTCCTCCGCTACAGAACACTCCATCGAGCAAAAAACCCTCTTGGAGTGGCAAGGACCGGCATAGAACTCTTTTCCACATTGACGGCAAGTCTTTACCGTCCCTCGTCTAGGCTTAATCCCCTTGGATTGAAGAAGTGGATGAGTCTTGAGGGTGGACTTACCTCCCATCGGAGTTAGAGGCTCCCAGACCCCTTAGAACGCGTTCTAGAGCCCTTTGGCGAGCTTCGGCCAACCGGGAACGCTCTTTGACTTTGTAACAACCCCGGCAGATGTCTTTCCCGTAAGCTCGTTTGAATAACCCACAAGTCTTGCAGTTGGCCTTGGGCCAGGGGTTAGGATCGTGTCTCACCGACATCTTTCGCAAAGACCACCGGAAATAGAAACCCACTTCTCAGAGCTACAGTTTTTACATTTGATCTTACCTTGTAGCTTAGCGTGCCCGTTCAGAAATACCCCTCTCCATGATTTTTCGATGGACTCGTTTATGATCGAGATACAGTCCGCGCCTTCCGTATGCCAACGGTCTAGCTTGTCGAGGATCAGTGTTTCTGCGTAATCGGTCATCGGCGCTTTTATTTTCTTCCGAGTCTTCTTGAATTCATCCCATAAGGATGAAGGTAGCCAGTCAGGAAGCATTTTTTTGTTGCGCCTTCCAGAATTTGCCTTTAGTGAGAACGTAGGTAACTATCTCGTGCCCGTTTCTCAATTCTTTCCTAACCTCTAGCACTTCGTAGAGGGGTTCCAAGTCTTCGTCGTTGAATAGGTCTTTCTGCATGGTCAATTTCCCCCTCCGTAGGGCACGCCCCCCCCTACCCCCCCGCACTTGGAGGGCGACTACGGGGTCACCTAAAACAAAAACCCACAAGTAGGCGCGTGGTTACAGGGAGGATTCCTGTCCCCTCTCGGGGCGCGCCCGCTTGTGGGCTCTTTATCCTACCGTAACCATACGGCATCTAGGATCATATCAAAACTGGTTCCATTGTCAACTAGGCTAACGTCCGGGTACTGGTTCACTTAGTCTGATTTTCCGTTACACCCTGCGTATCGGCCATCATCACGACTTCTTCCATACTCCAAAGGTGGTCGTCAATCCCTGCGGCCATCGCGGGGCTGACTCTCAAGCTGGATAGAGCCTGTCCGGGGTAGAAGCCCGGACAGGAAGCTTTGAGCGAAGTCACATGGGACTGGGAAATCCCATAGAAAGCAAGGTGATGAAAGTGACCACCATATAAGCGAACCGCCCGCTTTCAGGGGCAGCCCGGTCTTAACCGGCCGGGCTTTTCTTGACTCACTTAACTCCTTCAGTTTACACGTTAACTTTTGGAAATGCAATATGGATGAGAACAAACAGCCTATCGACTATGAGGCCGTGCTCGCCGACATGAAACGGCAGCGCGACGCACTCGACTCCAGATGGTGACCCAAACAACTGGCGGTGTATTCCTCTGGAGCGTCTATTAAACGTGACGACCAGAGCAGGCGCGTGGCATACCGCGCCCAATCATTCTAGGCCGCAGACCTGCGTAGCTGAGATTGACGTTGAGGTGAGCTGACCACCGCTAGTTTCCACTCCGTATATTCCTTGGCCCGTTGCTCAGCGGCCGGACCAGTGAATAGCGCGCGGTAAACTTCGCCGTCTTTGTCGAAGTCGATTGCTTCTACAACCCATCCGTGATCGCGGGCAGAGAACAGACACTGATAGTCCATAAGAACCTCCGATCCTTGTGGCGGTGGGATACTACCCCTATTTACTCCATCTAGCTTTAGCTGCTTTTCTGGCTATCTGGCGTCGGCGCTTCGGTTTTAATGCCTTGTTCCTAGCTATGCTGCCTTTCTTGCCACCGACCCTTCCAAACTCCGCAGCGGCGATCTGATACGGCGTTCGCTCATCCTTTGCGGGAGCAGCTTGTCCCGTAGCCCGCTGCACTATCGAGAATGCAATTTCATTAATATCTTTCCGCGTCATTTCGGCAGGCTATCATAGGCGCATACTTTGCTCCACTCAGTTGTAACTTTTTCGAGTTCATCGTGAACCACTACCAAATTCGGGGATTTCTTTTGAATCAAAGCGCAATAGCTTCTCCCCCCTCTCGGCTTTCCAAGCGAGGAAATCTTCGGACATTGGTTTCATATGTTCATCCATGAATTTTCGCCAAGTCTCTTCTAAGTCGAACCCCTCAAAATCAAACTCCACCTTCCCGGCGCGGCCTTTGCGACCCTGCCATTTTTTCAGTGCGAACGCCTCAACCCCGTTTTGAGACTGGATCACTAATACCCCGTCGCTTTTAAAATAGCATTTCATAAATCCTCCTCGTCTTCCCACAAAGTGAAATCACATGAACGAACTAGCACGAGCCCTTTTCTGTCTTTGCTTCAAGGCTTGTCTTTCGTGTTTTTCGATCCTTTTCCTCTTGTTGGACTCCCAACGTTTCTCTGCGGTGTATCTCTTATCGGATGGGCTTGGACGACTCATAAATCCTCCTCGTGGTCCTACAGAGTAAAAGTCAAATGAGTAGCTTACGAAGTTCTGCAATGCGCTTTTCATCGAAGAGCCAGTTTTTCTCAGGCTTATCAGCCGCAGTCCAAGATGCCCACCCCTCTAGAGCTTCCCGTAAGGCTGCTTGTAGGGATTGATAGTCTTCATATTTGACCATTTCCTCATTTTCCACTCCCAGAAGGTCATTAACTGTGTCGGCGATGTGGTACCGCTTTACCATTCGGTTCTCCTAGTCCTACGAAGATGGATCAAATGGACAAATAAGTCGAGCCCCGCCCGTTAGTGTAGCTGCCGGTAGGTTTAGTGGGGTCGGCTGCTGGGGACCTCGGGCAGGGCATTGCTTATTTCACCATGGCATGATATTGTTGTCAAGCGCTATATTGGAGACGCTATGATATCAGTACCAGAAGCCGCCCGTAGATGGAATATCAGCGAGCAACGCATCAGGCAATGGCTTGCAGAGGACAGAATTCCTGGGGCTGTCAGGCTCAATCGGGACTGGGCAATACCTCCGGATGCGAGAAAACCCAAAAGAATCAAGCGAAGATAGTTCTTGCAAAGCTATTGCGCTTTCACTAGACTCTAGCACTAGAGAGCCTTGGGAAGAATGAACCATAGAAAGGAAATCAAATGAAGAACGGCGAATTCAAGATCGAAAAAAATAAGCCTATGCCTGCTTCCAGGAGTGGTAAGAGCAAGTATCCATTTGCCCAAATGAAGGTAGGAGATTCTTTTCGCGTAGAAGGCGTTATGGCAGCAAAAGTTTCTCGCTCGATGACTACCTATGGGAAATTGCTGAAGATGAAATTTTCCCAGCGTCAGGAAGGCGAAGGCTATCGTATTTGGAGAACCAAATGACTACTGAACTCCCTCCCGAAATGAAGAAGTGCAATTCCGTTCATTCGAGTTCGCTGCGTAGTTGAAAGGGGAACCTTGTGAATCTCGCACTCTTGACCTTCGCAATCTGCTTCACGATCACCGGATTCGGCATACCGCTCTATGGGATGCAACTAGTTTTTGAGTCGAGCGAGCATCCCTTACTGCGTCTTTTAATCGGCGTTCTGGTTGTTCTATGGTGCATGGCACTATCGGCGTCAGTTTATGGGCTGCTTGGATTGGCCGCGAAGCAATAACTACGGGAGCAAGATCAAATGACAACAGAATTACCCCCAGAAATGAGAGCCATGAACGCAGCAATGGACTTAGTATTCAATGCGGTTACGAAGCCAAAAGATGTTCATGCGAGCGAGCTTTGCAATCTGCACGGCGACCAAGGCGTTCACCTGAGCACTCCGGAATATGAACAGCTAAAGGCCCAGACCTCCAAGAGGCAGATAGACATAGAGTCTGCAATCATGACCTGTCCGGGATTCGATTATCTACTGGCGAGCGAAATCTTCGCAGCTCTGAAACGCAGACTTGAACAGCGGTACGAGAACATGAGTATAGAACTGGAGTATAGGCTTAAGAAGCTTTCAGAGGCATTTGACCTCGTTTCATAGTTACTAGGGGAACCAATTTATGAACCTCACTGCCGAGCAAGTAAAGAACCTGAACATCCTCGCGAATTTCATGGATGGGCTGAATGATCCGAAGTTCACGATGCGGAAAGTGTTTCATGGCTGTGGAACGCCAGCTTGTGCATTTGGTTATGCGCTCGTTCATCCATATTTCAAGGCGAAAGGGCTGATTGACCATAGGACAATCTCTCGACCGATGTTCGGGCCGGAAGCTTTCGATACGCTCTTCTATGTGTATTTCGTGAAGACCCCTCAACAATGGGCCGCTCATTGCCGCGCCTTCCTCAAGTCTAATGGCTATGAAGTCTCTGACGGCTTCAAGACCTTCATGGATCGTGTCATGGTTCCTGTGCAGTTCTGCCCTGAGTCAGTTCAAATGCGATGCCAATAACAAAATGGTCAAATTATATTGGGCGAGTTTTTCAAGATGGAATGCTCGTGGCAACGGTTGAAGGAAAAACCAAAAGATGGGTTGCTCGTGAAGTTGCTCATTATTGCTTGATGTATAGCGAAGATGGTCCTGTCAAGGGTGAGATCGTAAGGAAACGCGCGAAGCGGAAACTGCGGAGGAAAACCAAATGAACAATGATGAAGACGGTGGACTTCAATTCCATCAAGAATACCAACAATGGAGACAAGAACAAGAAGAACAGGACGAAGCTCTAGATGCTTATCTTGTAGCACTGTGTAGTTACTACGGGAACCAGCGATGTGGATGACCTTGGACTTACCAGAGAACGAAGACAAGAGCTTTCAAACCTTGTCGTTGCCATGCGACGTTCTTGGGACAAAGGGAACGAGTGGGGCTGTTACGTTTACTACAGGGATATCACGGACACTTATGAACAACTCTGGATTTCTATTCAACTAGAGGATGCACCAGGATTACGGGCTTCAATCAAACGATTTCAAATAGCCGAGAGGAAATACGATGCCGAAAACGAGTGAAATGATCTCAAGCAAATACCTGAAGGGCGCGGACGTTCCCGAGCCTGTACTAGTGACTATCCGAGGGGTTAAACAGGTCAACATCGCCAAAGAGGATGCTGAACCCGAGTACAAATGGGCGGTCAAGTTTGCAGAGTTTGACAAGCCCATGATCCTGAACGCTACGAATATCAAGATCGCCGAAAGGAACTTTGGTTCCGACGATACGGATTCCTGGCTGGGTAAGGAGATCGAGCTTCACTTCGATGAAAGCGTGCAGTTTGCCGGAGAGATGGTTGGAGGTCTGAGATTTAGACGTAAGCAGGCCCCGGCCAAGAAGCTGAGTCTTGACGAAGCGAACAAGAAGCTAGCCGGTCTGGCGAATCTTGAGAACGATATACCGTTCTGATGATCTCAGACGATGACATAGACCGAGCTTTAGCTTTTCTTCGGGATACCGCAACCGAAGCAGCTCAGGCTACGGCTAACAGACAGCACTTGGAAAATACCAAGAACGTCATGAAAGCAATGGTGATGTCGGAACACTTAGCAGAACCTGTCAACGCCCAAGAGCGTTTTGCCTATGCAGATATACGGTACAAGAATCATCTTGAAGGCTTGAAAGTGGCAATCTACGAGGATGAGAAGTTCAGCAATCTAAGAGCAGCAGCAGAAGCAAAGATTCGAGCTTGGCAAACGATGAAAGCGACATTGAGAGCGGAAGCGAATATAAGGTAAGGGAACCTCGTGAAAGCTACGAAGGATAACCAAATGAACAGGATTGAAGGGAAGCCTTCATGACCGCCTCCGCCAAGACCTTGCGGGCGATCGAGAGGGCAGTGATGAGATGGTATCGCCAGCACAGAGCGCAAGAAAGCGATGCTCTCGAAGGAACATTTGCGACTGAGATAGTTGCAATTCATCGCGCAGCGGGCCGCCACGCCGCCGCTCTCAAGCGCAAGCGCACTGTGAAGAAAGCCCGCCCCGATGGCCGATGACGCACCGACGAGAAAGGAGGCGGAGATGGGGAGGCTGACGCCGAGAGTTGATGCACTGCTCGGGGAGATTTGGAGCAGTCTGCAGGACACTGTTCATTATGTCCCTCCAAAGATGATTGACTTAGCCAGACAACTAGAGCGTGAACTGCGCGCCCTTTCGTTGGGGGAGGCTCCAAGCTATGAAAGCATCATGGAAACGCTGCCAAGCGTTCTTTCAAACGCAAGCGCGCAATGTCCGCTGTGTGGACAACTTGGAGTACATCAGCACACTCCGCAGGAAATTGTAATTTATCGAAACGGGGTCAAGTACGGTCGTGCCCTCCAGCACGCGCCCACTAGGGTGGCGGAGGCGGAGCTAGGTTCAGTTGTGCTTGTCCGAAACGAAACCCTGGAGGAGGCGGCGAAGGTGTATGATGGAATACAAGAGCGCGAACAGAAGTACATAATTTCGCTTCGCGTTAGCGGAATAGGTATAGCGAAAGACTGCGCCAAAGCCATCCGCGCCCTCCAGCATGGAGACCAGCACGCCCCCGCTAGGGTGGCGCAGGCCCGCGTCGCGGAGCTGGAGAAGGCGTTGTGGCATATCCTGTGGATCAAGGATTGCGGCATTGATGGAACGGATGAAACCGGAACGTTTCGCAACTGGCCTGAAACGGAACGCGACACAATGTACGACATCGCTAAAGCCGCCCTCAAGTCCAGCCCATGACCGACGCCATTTCCCCGCGAGAACGCCTAGCTCGGCTCAGTCCGAATGTCTGGCAGTGGAAACTCACAGCCTGCTTCATTGCGGCGGCGTATATTCTTGGGTTGATGATGACGTGATTGAGCGTCTCGGCATTGTGTCTGGCATTCCACTGCGACCCTGGGTGAGACGATCGAGGGTGCGCGATCAATTGCAGGCTTGCAAGGTAGGTGATTCGTTCCTTGTCGGCACCCGTAACGGGCGCAAGTCTGTCGTCTATTATTTAGCTAAACAGCTCGGCTTCAAGATAGCGACGAGACAATTAGGCGACAGGAGAATGCGCATATGGCGAACCGCATAATCTGCCTCCTCCTCGCGCTGATGTGCGAGAATGTCAATGCTGCGCCGGGCGGAGGTATCCAGCCCGTTGAGCGCGAGAACGTGGATGCCAGCGTGGGTCACAGTGGCTTAAGCACTCAGCCCGGAATACGCGCGAATCAAAGCATCCCGGCAATCCCCGCCGTCCCGGCTGCAGCGCCATTCACTATCGGGCATCCGATGTGTCAAACCGGCTTCACCGTGGCCCAGCGCTTCGACCAGCGCAACTCCGCCGGCACAATCATCAAGAGCGTATGGGTGCGCAAATGCGTGAGGGTGCCTAAAATTATTTATAGGAGAATCTAAGTGCCATATGATCCGAGGCTAGTGAGCGAAGGCGGTAACTGTGGAATTGATGATGTCTTCTCGCGCAATGCCGAGAAGGGAAAATTTCGCGTGGTAGGTGTAGATACTTTCGATGGCGGAGATTGGGTTGAAGGCGAATTTTACACTCTCGAAGAAGCAAGAAAGCATATCGCAGAGAAAACGAAAGGGCAGCAAATGCTCAAAATGTATATCTACGATAGCAATGGGAATCCACTTGGAAGCGCGGGATCATTCTGACTGCGTGAGGGTGCCGAGGATTGTTTATGGGAGGAAGGTGTGAGCGAGTCTAGATGGATTCCAGTGGGAGAGAATTTGCCGCGCAGATACGACACCGTGCTTGCAGCGGACGAAACGGAGAGGATCACGGCATTTATGGACGGCAAAGGGAAATGGTGCCGTCACGATGCTATCGAAGCAGACTGGACGCCGACCCACTGGATGCCGCTACCTGACCCGCCTGCTAAGGCACCCCCGCAATAGCCGCCCACGATCCGCGCCACTGCCACCAAGTACCACTACTCTGGTGCGCATACATAATCTTGGACTTGTACAGAATCGTATCGAAGCCGCTCCCTCCGGTATCGTTCCCGTTGATGAACGCATGCGTGCCCTGCTTGGTCCATATCTCGCCGATGGAGTTAGTGATCTGCGCGAGGGGCGGGATGGAGGACAGGTCAGGAGACTCGCCAGTGGTCGGAGGTGGCGGCGTCGGTAGAGGAGGTGGCGTCACCACTGGAGGCGGCACCACCACAGGCGCCGATGACGAAGCCACCAGCGTCGGGCTGAACGACAGCGATGTATAGACAAGCGTCGGAGTCGCGCCGGCAGGGATCGCGTAGGGCTGCGGCAAGGTGTAGATCGCCGACCATGCGACGTTCAGGTCCTGGACCGTCCCAGTCGTGCCAATCGCAGTGAACCCGACCTTCACCTTCATCACCGTTGCTGCTACAGACTGCGGCTGGAAATTGATCGTGATGGGGTTGTAGCTCATCAGCGACCTTAAAGTCGTCGCGTTCTTATTTACCTCCGCTCCGTTCGCGTCGAGGAGTGAAACCGACCAACTGTAGGCGAGGCGCGGGTCCCACGGAGCCCAAGGCGAGTAGACGTTCTGGTAATTCTGAGCGTGCGCGGTCGAGATGCCGAGCAGAGCGAGACTTGCCAGCAGCGTTTTCATGGTTGCGGTTTCCTCACCCAGACGCCGTATTTCCCGTCTGCATATTTCCTCGTCGCCACCTTGACCCCGACGGCGCGCGCGGCTTCATAGATATGCGAGCTTCCCGAGCCGTGGGCGATGAAAAAATCTCCGTCCTTCGCCACTCTCAGAGTTTTCCTTATCGCCCCCTCTTCTCCGTAGAATTTTCTCTTCGGGATTGCCACCCCTTTCAGTAATTTAAGAACCTGCGTACCGTTCTTCTGCGAGGTCGTGCGATCCTTTACAAGGACCAGGGCCGGCTTCATTGACTACTCAGGAATTCTTCATGATAGCCGCAGCAAGCGCGGCCTTAGCTACATCGTCGGCAGCTGCGAGGCCGTTCAGTTCCTCCATCGTTACGTCACGGTTCTCGGCCTTGGCCGTGGCGAGGAGGGCTGAGATTTGCGTTGCCATGGTCAGGGACTGCTGGAGGATTGCGAGTGCTGCGAGGGTGCCCATTGAGTTCCTTTTTAGGTTATACTGCGTATATGAAAGTCAATCAACCGCGACCACCGACCGCTGGGCGTAGCTCAGCTTGGTCAGAGTCCTCGGCCCGGAACCGAGATGTCGCTGGTTCGAATCCAGCCGCCCAGACCATCTTACGATTGCGATATCGACTCGGACGATAAGTCCGGGCAGATGGCGTAATTGGTAAACGCGCCGTCCTCAAAAGACGGAAGTTCTGAGTTCGAATCTCAGTCTGCCCACCAAGGAGCGGACGCCCAAATGGTAGGGCACGTGGCTGTAACCCACAGGTCGGCAAGTCCGTGTAGGTTCGAATCCTTCCCGCTCCACCAAAAGCCCTGCTGGTGTAATTGGCAAACACGGCTGCCTTAGAAGCAGCTTTTCCGGGTTCGAATCCTGGGCGGGGCACCACCACTACTTTACCCCCTTCGACAGCAAGTAAGCCTGCAGAGCAGTCAGCGCGGCTGTCTCAAGTTGCAGCTGCGCGTTCGCCTGCTGCGTGTTCCCTGCAAGCGCATAGCTCTTGGCGAGATCGAGACCCTGCCGAGCTTCGTCCGCCATTGACTGAACGTGCTTCCCGTCCGCTACGGCGTTCTGACAGTCCTGCGTTCCCGGCGTCTGGCAGGAGGCGGCGATAACTGAAGTCGCTCCCTTCCGCGCTGCCGTGACCTGTCCGTAGGCATAGGCGAGCTTCTGATTGAAGGTGTCGGCGGTCTGCAGGCCGAGCGAGGCGCAGCCCCATATGACACTCAGAAAGAGCAAGAACGGATAATGTCGCTTGATGAACCTAACTGCAAATTGCATTTCATTCTCCTATAGGATTTTTCTCTAGATAGCCGTCAGCCTTCGCTATCTCAACCGTTACTTCGTCGCCCGCGTTGATTGCAGCAACGATCTTCGGATACAAGAGGCCAAAGGCTGCTCTGGACTCCCCAACAAAATCTGCACCGCGGCGGCGACCGACTAGCAAGCAGCCCTCGGTATCGACAGATGTGTTGCCGGGATGGATGCGTACCCCCGAGAATCCGGGCACATTCAGCAGCAGCGGCAGATCGCGGTTGAAGCGCTGCGAGTGGTTGATGATGAGCTTGTACGTACCATAGGGGATCGCGGTCAGGTGAGGGACTTTCCACTCCTCCACTGGCTGATCCGGCACCTCGCGCACCTTATCCTCAAGCACGTAGCACTGTTCCACTCCGTCTATTAGCAACTCCCCGAGCGTGGACTCATCATCGAATATCTGGCGCTCTACGCGGATTTTCATATCGGATTCTCGTCCTGTTTGCTGTCAATCCACAGTTTGAATCCCGCCCAATCGTTGAGGCAAACAGACCATTGCATGCAGCGGTTATAGACGCGGTAAAGAGCGCCGTGAATTCGCTCCGCCCATTTATCCTCCACGTCTGGAACTAGCCTCATGAGGCGGCAAACACTGTCGCCAAACCAGAACACCGCATACATCGGCAACCACGCTACTATTTTACGCATCACGCTGGCTTCACCACTGGCGGCACAGGCGTAACAACCTTCGCCGCCCGCTCCTCGTCAGTCCATTCCTTGCGCGGCAGAGGACTTTGGATCAGTAGTCCGCCGAGCGTGGTGCCGATATTCACCAGCACCGCGACTGCGATAACCCACGGATCGTGCGATGTCGTAGCGACACCACCGCCAGCGACTAGAGCAGAAGCGACGATAACAAGAGCCATTTTTACATATGGGTTCATTCGATTATTCTCTCCCTTCCTACTTTGTACATCATCTCATGGTTCGTATACACGCCGAGCTTCAGCCGTAGCCTCTCAAGCACGCGGCGTATTGCCCTCAGGCTCGTCCGTCTAGCCTCGGCAAGCTCGCGCGTTGTCATACCCTCAGAGAATGCGCGCAAGGTGCCAAGCTCAAGCGGAGTGAGCGGGCGGTACTCAACGCCGCGATTCTCACCGCCGCGCCTCATTTCGCACGGATAGGCCCGGTTGCGTAGCCACGAAGCCGCATACACTTTGCGATCTCGTCATTCTTGATCTTGACGACCTCGATCGGAGACTTCACGGGAGTCTTGGCTACAGCGGCATTGCCAGCTGCCATGCACTCCTTGCGGTCCTTGCGGTCCTTGGCGTGCTTGGCATCGTCGGCGAATGCGGATAGGGCGACGAAGGCGAGTAGCAATATGGTGAGTTTCATGATTTTCTACCCCTTGAGTTTAACGTAAGTAAGTATGACAGTTCCCGCCCCAACAGCCGCCGAGCAAGCAACCCATACCAATAATCTGAGGAACGCTCGCCCCGCGTGGACTTCCGCCCGCTCGTCAAAGAGCGCTTTGATCCGTTCGGTTTGCTCATCGGTAAAGGCTGATCCATCGTCACCACTGCTTCTATCATGATTCTTGTGCTCCTCAAGACCTTCTATTCTGGCCTCAAGGAGCCGCATCGCCCGTTGGACGTATCCAAGGGTCACGCCGCTCTCGCCGCCAACACTACACTAAGACATGCTGTCAATGTCACCGCAAGGGCTGGAATCCAGTGCACCAGATGGGCTATTTCCTGACCGCTTATGACGACTAGGATCATGAGAGTGAGGCCGAGAGAGGTTTCGTGTATCATGATTTCGTTAGGTGCGCGAGAGCAATCCGGTGAGGCTTAAGCGGTGATTCCGCGAATGGTAAGTCCGGACGCCTAGCCGAGCAGCAATCGTCAACTGTTGCGGCGGCTGGAGAAAATTAGTGCCAGCGTTTGAGGGTACCGTATAACCCCCTTTATGTTGCATAGACTTCTATGGTCACATCGTCACCGTTCTTGCAGAACATAACGCCGCCTCCAGAAATGGGAACGATACTGTTGAATTCCACAGGGATGATCGGCTCAAGCGTCAAGGCTTCATCCACGCTTTTCTGACTGAAAGCCTCGCAGCCATAGCTGTCCCAATTGGGACCCAGTTTGCGAAGCTCCTCAATCTTCTCACGCCGTGTCACGTTTCCTCCACTCCTTCCCTATCGCCCAGCAGACGATGCCGAGGTACAGGGCCGTCATCGTTGCTCCGATGGGTAAGCCGGTTAGGGTATCGCATAAATTCTGGCCTTTAGGGACTTGGCTTATGTCCGCTGTCATCAAGCGGCACACCGAGAGTTGCGCGCCCTCCAAGATTCCAATCCACAGGGCTGCTATACCCAACGGTATGGTGATAAATCTCAACAGGAGGAAGCACAGCACAACCTCCCACAGCCCCCCGAGAATATAGAACCACGCCTGCGGGTTGTAACCCGGCAGTGAAAACGAGGAGTTGTGGCGTAGGAACACACCCACCAAGAGGATAGAGCCTAACCATTTCACCTCCCAAACTTTTTCGCGCGAACAAAAATGTAGCTGCGATTTTTCAGATAGCCACGACGCTTTGCATAGCGATACAGTCTCGGGCCTAGGACGATCATTGGCCGTTCAGGCTGTCGCTCCATAATGTCCCGCGCCCTCCGTAAAATTTCCAGCGTAAGCATCTACCGCTCCTCGCCCGGTCCGCCGCCAGAAAACGGGCTCGGCAGCCCCTTGTCCTTCACCTTCGCCAGCAACGCCGCTAACTGCGCCTGCAATGCTTCCAGTTCTGCTATGAGTTCGTCGTGGGTCATGTGCGCTCCTTCTTCCTCATGTTAAGAATCGCCTTGATCTCAGAAATATAGTTCAGGGCGTCGTGCATACGCTGCCGTAGCTGCTTGATCTCTCCGTCAGCCACATCGAGCTTCGCCGACAGCGCAGTAATAGTAGCATTCGCAGTAGCAAGTTCCACCCGCGTGCGCCATTGCATCATGAGCAGCGGGACCAGCAAAACGTTCAGCACCAAGTTGGCTATCGGAATGTACTCGTTCATTCATGCGAATCTCACTAAAGTTGCTCCCATTATGCGCCTGTAGCTACCCATGCGCCTGCGCGGCGTTGATAGATACAAGTTCCTGCTCCGCCATCTGAGCGGAAGTAGAAGTCTCCGTTTATTCCGTTTGCGTTGTTAGGGACTCCCGTACCGGCATAAATTGTTGCTACTGCTTGAAATGCACCCGCATCAGTACCTGGTCTGATGCCAGCCGCAGTCCGCAGGATCTTGGAGTTCGCATCGCCGAACGTGATCTCGTTGTTCGCTCCAGCGGCGGAAGGCTGGGCATTCTGACCAATACAAGTGATATTCGCCCCAGTGGTGACACTCGACCCAGCGGAATCGCCAACAGCGGTATTCGAGCCTCCCGTTGAACTTACCAGTGCTGACCGGCCAACTGCCACACAGGAACTAGCGTTAGAGGAATTCAGGGCATTCGTGCCAACGGCAACATTGTTCGAACCAGAGGTATTTGTGAGCAGCGCGTTCGGCCCTACCGCAACATTCAACGTCCCGGAGGTATTTGCAGCGAGCGCAAAAGCACCGAATGCTGTAGTGTTATCGACGGTATTTGCAGCCCCCGCTGTATATCCGGCAAGAGTCGTAGAGCTGAAAGTTCCAGCAGTTCCTCCCGCCTGCGATCCTATTGCTGTATTTCTCTTACCCGGAGAGGCGACATTTCGCAGGGCGCCAGTTCCTACAGCTGTGTTGTCGTCATTGTCCGATGCAGTCAGCGCCGCATACCCTACGGCTGTATTGTTGTCTCCACCGATATTCGATTGAAGCGCGTCGGCCCCTACTGCCGTGTTGTTGTTTCCGGATGGGGTATTCCCGGTATTCGCCGCGAGCGCATTGATTCCCAGAGCGGTGTTAAGTTGGCCGATAGTATTTGCCGCAAGAGCACCATCGCCCACTGCGACATTGAATGAACCAGTGGTATTTGCAACGAGAGTTCCGTCCCCTACCGCGACATTGCGAATGCCAGTGGTCACGGCAGTAAGTCTCGTAGCGCCGACCCCTACGTTGTGGATGCCGATCGTTGGTTTGTCGGCAGAGTTGAAAACCTCACGCAGCTTATCCTGCACCGAGCGCGCGACTGCGCCTGCGCCAGCGGCGAGGAAGTTGATATTGGCCGCCCCGCCCGTAGGTACTTGTAGGCCCAAAGCTCTCCTAGCGGAGAACGGAGTAGTCCCGCTTGTGCCACCTGCTTCGATGGGGAGAGGATTCCAGGGATTACTCATGTTGACATCCATGCAGCATTATGCTCCAATAGCTCATGGGCGCTCGCCAATCAGCAGAAGTTAAGAAGGCCATGCTTCTAGTGAAGCGTGGCTGGTCAATTTCCAAGGCCGCGCGCCATGTTGGGATTTACCGATCTACGCTGCAACGAGCTTTGAAGAAACCGTAACCAATCAAAGGAGGCTTCAATGGAACTTATCTTGCTCGCTATAACTGCCATAGTATTTTTCTTTTCCCCCGTTGACAAGACAGCGACCGTCGCTTGTCTCGTATCATACAATGGAGAGTGCGTGTATACGGATATGGCTCACGAGCCAATGGCTCTGATAGGGCCTTATACTTGTCACTAAGATTTTCACTAAACTCTGAATACGACTTTCCCAACTAAATTTGTGGTATTTGCAAAGTCGGTGTTGGCAAGATTAGTTTGCGATGATGTGGCTGCCGCAGCGAGTCCAAAAATATTAGCTGTCGTAGTGTTTGCTATCCCCTGAACTTGTGTAAGGATCAGAGAAGTAGTCATGCCGGTCCACGATGCAGCCTCCACTCCGCTTGACCCAGAAGAATTATTGATTGTAAAAGGAAGCCCAGTTAATGTGGCGCTTCCGGTCGAACTACCCTTATTTGTGAGAGCCATGGTGAACCAAGCCGTTACCATATTTCCTATCTTTGTGTAATTCCCTGCTTGTGTTCCATATGTAATTCCTACGATCCCACCACCGAAAGCAACTCCAGGCGTCCATGTCCCTTCCTCATAATCGTCCAGAGTATTTACATCAGTCGATGCGGATTGCGCTGCTGGGAAAGCCACGCCAGCACCGCTTGCAGGAGAAGCACGTCCGCCAATAGCTATGGCACCGTTATTGTCCCATGTTACCTGCGTAGAACCATTATTCGTCTTGAGCGCACCCGAGCCAGCGATGCCAGTGTCAACGGAGGAGGTAAAGACGTTGGCAATACGGTTGGCAGTACCGCCAATATTCAACGCATTGTCTGACGCTGGCAATAAATGGCGAGATGTAGAAATCTGCCAATCAACGGCGCTCGCGTTAGCTCCAAAAGACAATGCTGCCCCAGTTGCCGCTTGCACCAGCGGCGTCACCACGCTCGTCGTGGCGGTGACTGTCTGCGGATCATAGCCGCCGACAACGTTATATCCAGTCAGCGCCTGATTCGTCCTGAATATCTTGGTGCCCTTGATCGAGACTGTGACGCTTGCCGAGACTCCATTGATGGTATCTGAGGCTCCTCCGGGCGTTACCGTTACGACGCCTACGCCTGCATTGAATATTCCGACTTCATAGCCCGCGCCCATTGAAGCGGCGGAGGAGAGTGTGATCGCCGTAGTGCCGGTGACTTGCAGGGTCCGCCAATGGTCGGAAGCAACTGCTGTATCTGGCGTTGAAATGGCACGCGCAGAAAGGTCCAGAGCGGAAACTAGAGCGGTATTCTCTGCATCGGCAAGTGTCTTGATCGGGTCTGCGAGTTTCGTCTTGACGCCAGCGTAAGTAACAAGATTGGAGGCAACTTGCGTTCCGTCATCAGGCGGCGGAGATGCGTTATATCCTGACGCGGCTTGCGTTGTATATTTAGTTCCCACGATTTACCTCGCTATCCTAGGAAGTCTGCTTTGAAGTAGCATCTGAATCGCCTGCTCATCGCCGAATTGAGCCTGCCTTTGCGCCAAATCCTCATTGCCTGTGCCCATTGAGCCGCCAATGTTGACAGGCATCTGCGGCCGTAGTTGTGCTTGCGCTGGCTGTTGTTGCTGCATTGGTGGCTGATTTGGAAGAGCATTAACGCCCGCTGCCCCTCCAGCAATACCCAAAGCAGTCTCGGGAATTTTCTCCGCACCAGCATTGATGACGCGGGCCATGAGAGATTTAAACAGGGCGCTTTTATCCGCCATATAGGCTGCAAAAGCAGCGGGGCGATGAGTAAGCCATGACAAGCCTCCAGGATTATTGTTCAAATCCATCAATGCACGCCGCTCAGTCACATTGAGCGCATTGAGAAGCTCGGAGTCCTTGAGGTTCAATTCTGATATGCCTGGAACGGAGGAAGCTATTTCGTCCTTCAATCCTCTGGCAAGCGCCTTTTGAGATTCAATTTCTGCGCTACTCAGTTCACCATATTTGCCCGCAAGCTGCCTGTATGTACCGACTTTTAACTTTTGCGCGAGCTGTACTGGAATATCCTCCGCACCAGCAATCAATGGATTGGTCCTGAACATTCCCCATGCATTACGTATTGTCGCCAAATCCGTCTGTGGCGTTACTTGATTGGCGAAGCGATTGAGGGTATCGAGCAGGGATTTCCCGACATTGCCAACCTTAACCATTGCATCAGAGTTGGCTATTGTTTCTGAGATGCTGTCATTAAGTTCTCGTATCTTGCTCTTGAGTGTTTCTATGCCACCCTTGGTCGCGTTCAAGCCTTGATCCAGCATTGTGTCTATGGCCCGCGCCGCTTCGCCGCTTTTGCGCTGAGACAGAGTTGGTTTTATCGCCGTTCCCATCAGCCATTCCGCCGTACTTGTAAGCGCTGGAGCTGCCGCTTTCCCGACAGAGGCAGCAATAGAGGCAGGCCCGAATCCCATGCCAACGTCGAGAGCTTGGTTCTTGACGGATGAAAGCATGGCTTGGCCTTGGGGGCTTTGTGGATTGACTCCATAGCCTGGTATCGCATCAGAAATAGATGATGTCGATTCAGGTTGCAATCTGAGCCTAGCGCTTGCCAGAGCAATGGCTTGCTTCTGCTCTGTCGTCATTTCTTCCACAAAGCCCTCTCTTCTGAGGTCATGACCGCCCAAACCTTTGGATCAACTCCAGTCGGAGCCTCCCCTGCATTCTGCGAGGAGGATTTAGACTTAACGACATCTCTAAGCGTAATTTTCGGATCGGTTCCTTGTCGCTGTTGAAGCTCAATTAGATCGCCTTGGGTAAATGGGACGGCCTTCTCAATCTTGGAAATAATCCCCTTGATATGCTCCTTGGTGGCATCAGGCACACGCGGATTCGATGTAATCGTTTCTAGTCCAGCCTCAACGATCTGTCGCGTCTGTGCGAGTTTCTGCAACTTAGTGAAGTTGGAGTCTCCAGCCTTGAATGTTACAGCGTCCATCTGATGCGACAATTGCCCTGAAGGCGCAAGTCCTGCGGATTCAATTGCCGCCAGTGAACGCTGAAAGCCGGTAGCCAAAACGTTGTAGCTCTGCACTTCCTGACTGGTCATTTGATTGGCAAGAGTCTCTTTTCCAGCATTGAATAGACCCTCTGGCTGCCCGCGACCTCCGAAGATTCCACGGCTGGCGGTCATTGGGAACTTTACTACGTTCTCCAAGTCCCTAGCCGCCTCATTTCCCGAGAGAATGACGCGATTGATAAAGACCGATTCTCGATTGCCCAACTGACCACCTCCAGCGCCGAGCTTAACGGCACTCGATGGAACTTGAGCGAATGGGATCTCGTTCCACGTTCCGTCCGCTTGCGCCATGTAAGCGGTTCCGTCTTTGCTGACCTTGTATTTGTTCCCGGTATTTGAATCTTGAAGAAATTGAACTCCTGCTGGAGATTCATCGCGGCGCGAACGAGCTTCTTGGAATCTCGCTTCGTTAGAGGCTAAAGCTGCGTGCCGAGTGAGCCATGCACTTGGGGGAACGTTATCTCCAGACTTGTCTAGTTGCTCCTGAAGCATCTTCGCTTCACGACCAATATATGGATTTTCGCTTTGGGATAAGGTAGAGAAAAGACCGGGGTTGTTTGCTGACGATCTATACGTTGCAAGTTCCTCCTTCTGGCTGGCGTCCTTCCTAAGTCGTTCTGCATGCGTAATGAATTCTGGCCTTTGTAAAGCAACACCTAGCTTTTCAAGATATGCCGGGTCCTGCATATTTGCTCCAGTGCTACCTTGGAGCATTTTCAATTGGTTCATTTTCAATTGCGTTTCTGCGCTTGGCCCAAGCAATCCCTGGAGTTGCGGCGGAAGGCTCTTGGGATCAACAGCACCACTTTCGACCCCCTTAATAAGCTGGCCGAGCACCAATTGGCCTGTCTGCTGCTGCTGTTGTTGGCGCAGCAAATCCTCTTGCTGAACCTGCTGCATGACTTGTGGGTTCAGAGCGGACCCGAGTCCACGCAGTGTATCGCCTAGACCGGCCATGGTCCCCCCAGAGAAACGTCGCCCCCATTCTGTCCGAGCCAGTCAAAGAGGCCATTACCAGATGTGCCGGATGTGGCAAGAGAGGGGTCATTGCCGAAATCAACCTGACCACCAGGATTGCTGTCCGGGTATGGATTTGTGGTCGTATCAGTTCCTGTACCGAAGAGCCCGCCGATGGAGTTTCCTATGCCACCTAGCCCACCGATCAGACCAGCCAAG
>Ga0179596_10000205_pt1 | contig 33263 bp, 30 predicted proteins | sample CZODoug1_1_08_16_FD_155494 | JGI IMG/M metagenome (GOLD analysis project Ga0179596, IMG submission 155494) | Vadose zone soil fungal communities from Angelo Coast Range Reserve, California, USA - CZODoug1_1_08_16fungal (Illumina Assembly) | ecosystem: Environmental > Terrestrial > Soil > Vadose...
GCCCATTTTTGAGCTGATAGGAACGCCATGACGACCTCCGCCTCGCGCAAATCTTCGGTGACAGGCTCCGGTGCCGATTTGCGTCTGGTCTCGCCGCAGCCGGTCGGACCCGCCGATACCGCTGCTCGCGTGGCGCCGCAGAACGTCCCGATCCGCGTCGAGGGAAAGTTCTTCTTCGCCGGCGACACCAAGTTTTTCGCCAAGGGCATCACCTATGGGCCGTTCCCGCCGGGGGCCGATGGCAAGCAGTTCCCCGCGCCGGAAATGGTCGAAAAGGATTTTGGCCTGATGGTCGGCGCCGGCGTCAACACGGTGCGCGTGTTCACCGTGCCGCCGGTCTGGCTGCTGGATATCGCCGCCAATCACGGCCTCAAAGTGCTGGCCGGCATCCCGTGGTCGCAGCATATCGCCTTCCTCGGCGATCCCGCGACCATGGCCGAGATCCGACGCACGGTGATGGCCGGCGTGCGCAGCATGGAACGCCACCGCGCGCTTCTCGCCTATATGGTCGGCAACGAGATCCCGCCGGACATGATCCGCTGGCATGGCGTCGATCGGGTGCGGGCGTTCCTGAAGGATATGGTCGCCTCCATCAAGGAACTCGACCCGCAAGGGCTGGTCAGCTATGCGAACTTCCCGTCAACCGAATACCTGACCGTCGATTTCACCGATTTCCTGTGCTTCAACGTCTATCTGCACAACGATGACGCGTTTCGGCGCTATGTGGCCCGGCTGCACAACCTCGCGGTCGACCGTCCGCTGGTGCTGACCGAATTCGGCATGGATTCGATGCGCGAAGGCGAGGCGCATCAGGCCGAGACCTTGTCCTGGCAGGTCAAGACGGCGTTCGAGCTGGGTGTCGCCGGCACCTGCGTGTTCGCCTGGACCGATGAGTGGTTCACCGGCGGCCACCTGATCGAAGATTGGGCGTTCGGCCTCGTCGATCAGGCCCGTCAGCCGAAGCCCGCCTTCGCCGCGGTCGCTGAGCGCTATACCGGGCAATTGCCACCACCGCTGCCGCGCACGCCGCGCGTGTCGGTCGTCGTCTGCGCCTATAATGCCGAGCGGACGATGGACCAGTGCCTGGCCTCGCTCGAGGTGCTGAATTATCCGGATTACGAGGTCATCGTCGTCAATGACGGCTCGAAGGACCGCACGCTGGAGATCTCCGAGCGGTATCCTTATTGCCGCATCATCACCCAGGAAAACAAAGGCCTCAGCGTCGCGCGCAATGTCGGGGCCGAGGCCGCGACCGGCGAGATCGTGGCCTATACCGACAGCGATTGCGTCGCCGACAAGGACTGGCTGACCTATCTGGTGGCCAAGATGGTGGCGAAGGATCTGGTGGCGGTCGGCGGACCGAATTTTCCGCCGCCGGAAGACAGCTTGGTGCCGGCCGCCGTCGCCGTATCGCCCGGCGGTCCGACCCATGTGCTGGTCGGCGACGAGGTGGCGGAGCATATCGCCGGCTGCAATATGGCCTTCCGGCGCGACGTGCTGCTGAATCTGGGCGGCTTTGATCCGCTGTATCGGGCGGCGGGCGACGATGTCGATATCTGCTGGCGCATCCAGGATGCCGGCTACACCATCGGCTTCGCCCCGGCCGCCGTGGTCTGGCATTTCCGCCGCAACACGGTCAGCGCCTATCTCAGCCAGCAAAAGGGCTACGGCAAGGCCGAGGCGCTGGTCTATGGCAAGCATCCGTTCCGCTTCAACCTGTTTGGCCAGGCGAAATGGCTGGGCCGGATCTATGGCGATCTCTCCGCGGCATTGCTGCTGTCGCGCCGGCCGGTGATCTATTCCGGCGTATTCGGTCGCGGGTTGTTTCAGACGCTCTATGAACCGCCGTCGTCGATGGCGGTGTTTCTGCCGCTGACCTTCGAATGGAATGTCATCGCCCTGATCTTGGCGGTGATCGGCGTGTTGGTCGGTGGCTGGACCAGCCTGCTGACGGTGCCGTTGCTGGTCACCTGGACGATGTGCATCTCCGGTGCCTGGAAGGCGCCGGTCGATAAGCGGTTTCGCGGCCTGAAGGCGCGGGCGCTGATCGCCCTGCTGATCTATCTCGGTCCGATCCTGCGTGGTCTCGAACGGCTGAAGTGGCGGGTGCGGGAGATCAACGCGGTCGACCATATCGGCTTGGGTCCGGTCGAGCAGCATGCTCGGATCAGCTGGCGCGATCGTGCGATGTTCCTCTCCTATTGGAGCGAGCGGAGCGACGAGAAGGAAGTGCTGCTCGCCGGTTTGATGAATTTCCTCACCCCCAAGAAGTACTTCCTGATGACCGATCAGGGCTGGAGCGATTGGGATCTCAAGGTCGCCCGTGGCCTGTGGAGCCGTGCCACCGTCTTGGTCTGCGGCGAGAATCACGGCGGCGAACAGCGTCTGCTGCGCGTCCGTTGCGCCTTGCGCCTATCGCGCCTGTCCTCCTTCTTGCTGCGCGCCTATGCGGTGGTGACGGCGGCCTCCCTGATCCTGGGCCTGCCCTGGATCGCCCTGGTCTTCGGCGTCGGCGGTCTTGGTCATGCGATCCATATCGGCGGGCAGACCGTGCTGTTCGGGCGCATGATGCACCGGGCGATCGAGCAGGTCGCCGGCGGTGTCGGGCTGACGCCGGTGACCCCGGCGCGCGGCGCCACCGCCGCCGCCAACAACCCTGCTAAAGCGGCGTAATGCCGCGTCCTCTCGCGATCGGCCGGCGTGATGGCTGAGGTTCGCGCGCAGCACGGTAGCGGCTGGAAGCTGGTCAGCTTCGCACGGCCTTACCTCTGGCGGGTGCTCTGGGTGTTGGCACAGGTGCTGGTGATAACCGGCTTCGAGCTGCTGAAGCCGTGGCCGTTCAAGCTGGTGATCGACAATGTCCTGGGCGGCCGGCCGCTCGGCATCGATCTGGCGGGGTCGGGCCTACCGATCATCGCCGCGATCGGTGGCGGCGGCTTGCCGCTTTTGGCCGCCGCGTGTCTCGGCCTGGTGCTCGTGCATGCGCTCGCCGGCGCCGTCACCTTGCTGCACAACTACTCGGCCATCGCCATCGGCCAGCGCATGGTGAACGATTTGCGCGGTGCGCTTTACGCTCATCTGCAGCGCCTGTCGCTCGCCTTTCACAGCCGGCAGAAGGTCGGCGACCTGATGTTCCGGGTGACCTCGGACAGCTTCGCCGTGCAGACGATGATCATGAACGGCGTGCTGCCGATCGTGTCCGCGGCGATACTGCTGGCCGGCATCATCCTGGTGCTGCTGCCGATGGATTGGTTCCTGACCGTGGTGTCGCTCAGCATCATCCCGGCGCTGTTCGTGCTGATCTCGTTGTTCAACCGCAAGATCGCGGTCGTGGCGACCGATGTGCGCGACAAGGACAGCCGGGTCTACAGCCTCGTCCAATGGGCCATGACCTCGGTCAAGATCGTCCAGGCCTATACCAAGGAGGAGGAGGAATACGCCCGCTTCATGCAGGCGAGCGGTCAGAGCCTCAAGGCCACTCTGCTGCTGTATTTCTGGCAGACCTTCTATGGCGGCGTCGTCAACGTGCTGATCGCGCTGGGCACGGCGATCGTGCTCTATGCCGGCGCCCTGTCGGTGCTGGCGGGGCGGCTGTCGGTCGGCGACCTCACCGTGTTCGTGGGCTATCTGGCGCTGCTCTACGTGCCGATCAATCAGATCACGCAAAGCTGGGGGCTGATCGCCGGCGCCCGGATCGGCGCCCGGCGCTGTTTCGAGATCCTGGACACCGAATTCGATCTGGTCGACGGCACGCGGCTGTTTCCCCAGGAGCGCGCCAAGGGCCATATCGAATGGCGCGGTGTCAGCTTCAACTACCGACCCGAAACCTCGGTTTTGCGCAGCATCGATCTGGTCGTCGAACCGGGCATGATGATCGCCGTGGTCGGCGCTACCGGTGCCGGAAAATCTACCCTGCTGGGCCTGCTGCCTCGGTTTTTCGATCCCAGCACCGGCAGCGTGCTGATCGACGGCGTCGATGTCCGCGAGTATCAGCTACGCTCGCTACGCCAGCAGATCGCCATGGTCTTGCAACCGCCGCTCATCTTCCCGCTGACGGTCTATGATAACATCGCGTATGGTCGTCCTAACGCGACGTCGGAGGAGGTCGTGGCGGCGGCGAAGCTCGCTCGCATCCACACCATGATCGAGGGATTGCCGCAGGGTTATGAGACAGTGATCGGGGAGTCAGGGGCGACCTTCTCGGAAGGTGAGAAACAACGTTTGACGATCGCCAGGGCGCTGCTGCGCGATGCGCCGATTCTGATCCTGGACGAGCCGACATCGGCGCTCGACACCGAGACCGAATCCCAAGTCATGGCGGGGATCGAGCGGCTGACCCAGGGACGGACGACCTTCGTCATCGCCCATCGGCTGTCGACCGTTCGCCGGGCCGACAAGATCCTGGTGCTGGCCGACGGTGTCATCCAGGAAGCCGGCAGCTTTGCCGAGTTGATGCACCGCGACGGTGCCTTCGCCGCACTCTATAACACTCAATTCGAGCCTGCCGAGGAGCGCGCCATTGGCGTCAGCTAAGAAAACCGTCATCGTCTTGCATCTGGCCGGCCAGATACCGCTGGCCGGCATCGCATGGCAGGCACTGCACTATGTGCTGGGGCTGCGCCGCCTCGGCTATGACGTCTGGTATATCGAGGATTCGGGGGCCAATCCCTATGATCCGCGCCAGATGAGCATCGTCGAGGATTGCAGTTACAACGTGCAGTTCGTGCGCACCATGATGGAGCGCTTCGATCTGGGCGACCGCTGGTGCTATTGGGACGCCGCCAACGACACCTATTACGGCATCACCAAGGAGCGCCTGATGGCGCTCTATGGCGAGACGGACGGCTTGATCAACCTGTGCGGCGCCACAAGGCTGCGCGAAGAGCACATGAAGTGCCCGGTGCGCATCTTCGTCGATACCGATCCGGTGTTCGAGCAGGCCAAGGTCGCGGACGGCAACCAGGATTCGCTGGATTACCTCGGTCGCCACACCCATCATTTCACCTATGCCGAAAACCTCGGCAGCCCGGATTGCCTGGTGCCGGTCACCCATTTCGACTGGAAGACGACACGGCCGCCGGTCCTGGTCGACCTCTGGGATGCCGGCTGCGTTTCCGCCGGTCCGTTCTTCACCTCGGTCGCGACCTGGGAGAACAAGGGCAAGGACATCAAGGTCGGCGGCGAGACCTACCGCTGGTCGAAGCATGTCAATTTCCTGCGCTTCCTCGATCTGCCGCGCCAGGTATTGCAGCCGTTCCGCCTGGCGATGGCACCGCCGACGCCCGAGGTCGAAAGCCGGGTGCGCGAGGGCGGTTGGGACATCGTGAGTCCGGTCCCGGTCTCCGCCGACATGCAGTCCTATCGCGATTTCGTGGTGAGCTCGCGCGGCGAATTCACCGTCGCCAAGGATATCTATGTCCGGCCGAAGACCGGCTGGTTCAGCGATCGCAGCGTCTGCTACCTGGCGGCGGGCCGTCCGGTGATCACCCAAGAGACCGGCTTCAGCAAGTTCATCGAGACTGGCCGCGGCCTGTTCCCGTTCGAGACGCTGGAGGAGATCCGCGACGCGATCGCCCAGATCAACGGCAATTACGCCGCCCAATCGATCGGCGCCATCGAAGTCGCCTACGAGTTCTTCGACGCCGACCGGGTGCTGCGCAAGCTGGTCATCGAAGCGGGGCTGTGAGGCGTTAGCTGGGAGACCGTGGCGAGCATCATGGTGGAAGCGACCCGAGCGCCACAGGTGCAGGCGTTCTTGGACGCGCTAAGCGCTTGCTTGGCGGGGTGCCTGGTCGGCAACTCCGAGGATGCCGCTTTCGCCGAGCGGTTGTTCTCGAAGCTGACCTCCCCGGCTCTTCCCGGCAAGACGGTTGCAGGCAGCCGCTTGGAAGCGTGCCGCTACCTCAAGCCCGCGCTTGACCGGTTGCGTGACGCACCTTTGTCCACCCAGCGGCTTGGACAGGCTCTAGCGGCGCTTGACCCTTTTATGCCGTGGTCACAGCGACCTTATCATGGGCCGGATGCCGATCGCTTCGCGGCTGGACATGCCAACGGCCTCATCGTGGGACCTGGCGGCATGGAAGATCGAGACGATATCCGTGTCGGCGTCAGTCTCATGGCGCCCAACATCCGCTATCCCGACCATTCGCATCCGCCCGATGAGCTTTACTTCGTCTTGTCCGACGGAGAATGGCGCCGGGGGGAGGGAGAGTGGTTCAGGCCAGGCGTGGGGGGCACCGTCAGGAACCCGCCCGGAATTCTTCATGCGATGCGCTCCGGCCCCGCGCCGCTCCTGGCCGTCTGGGCGCTGATTGCCTGAAGCCTTATCGGCTGATTGCCGTCGTCCCCGGGGCGGTCGAGGATCGTCTCGCATCGAGCCACTGGCGCAGCGCGTTTGCCGTGTGTCGGGCCGTCTCCTGCAAATCATCGGCGAGGCGTGCCGCATCGGCGAGGTCGCCGCGGCGGCAGGCGGCTTCGAGGTCGCGCGCGCAGTGGCTTAGTGCCAGTGCCCCGACATTGCCGGCGGTACCGATCATGGTGTGAGCCGCCTCGCCAAGAGCATCGAGGTCGCCGCCAGCGGCGAGGCTTGCGATGAGAGGCGGATGCTCCTCGGCGTGGTTGACGAACAGCCGCAGGATTTCATCGAAGGGCTGGGCTGGGATCGCGGCCTCGACTGCCCGAAAATGGGTGATGTCGAAGGCGCCGGCCAAGGCCGCGTCGGCGGAGGCATCCGGTGCCGCGGCGGACGTACCAGGCGGAGCGCCCCGGCCATGCGCCGCGAGCTTCTTGAAGAGTTCCGCCGCGTCGAGCGGCTTCGAGACATAGTCGTTCACGCCGGCAGCCAGATATTCTTCCTTGGCGCCGGCCATCGCATGGGCGGTGAGCGCGATGATCGACACGCCCCCCTTGGCGCCGCCGAGCGCCCGGATCCGCTTCGTCGCCTCGATGCCGTCGAGGACCGGCATCTGCACATCCATCAGCACGACGTCGTAATCGCTCTCGATCACGGCCGCGACCGCCTGCTCGCCGTTCTCGACGAGCACGACGCTGTGACCGGCGTGCTGCAGGAGCAGGCTCATAAGCTGCTGGTTGATCTTGTTGTCCTCGGCGACGAGGATCGCGAGCGGCCGCGACTCCGGTGTCGTGCCGGGTGCCGCGGCTTGCGCGGGGCCGGCCGCGCCGAAGAGCCGCTGAAACGTCTCGATGAACGTCTGCTCGCGTACCGGCTTCGTCAGGACGGCGTCGACCGCCTCTTGCGTCTCGCGGTCCAGCCCGTGCGCGCCGGCCGAGGATGCGATGACGAGCTTCGTTCCGGCGAGATCGGGATGGGTCCTAATCCGCTGGACAAGTGCCGCGGCCGGTTGCCCGAGCCTTGTCTCATCGATCAGCACCAGATCGAAGGGGGCGCCAAGGTGCCTGCCGTGTTCGAGTTCGGTGATCGCCTGACCGTCATCGACCGTGACCGACGCGATGCCGAGCGCAGCCAGCTGCTGCCCGAATGCCCGACGATCGAGGTCGACCTCGGCGACGAGCAGGACCCGCAAGCCCGTTAGCGCCTCGGGGAGTTGGCGTCGCGCGACGATCGGGCTCCGCGCCGGCGCCAACGGCACGTCGAACCAGAACCGATTACCCACACCGCCCGGCGTGCTGTCGACCCCGATCGTGCCACCCATCAGCGTGACCAATTCCCGGCTGATCGCCAGGCCGAGACCGGTGCCTCCGAACCGGCGGGTGACCGAGCTGTCGGCCTGTTCGAACTTCTCGAAGAGGCGGCTGCGAACCTCCTCGGTCATGCCGATGCCGGTGTCGGCGATCTCGAAACGCAGGCGCGTCGTGTCGTCCGGCACACCGGGCCACACCGTCACATCGACCGAGACGCTGCCCTGGTCGGTGAACTTGACTGCGTTGCCGATGAGGTTGAGCAGCACCTGGCGGAGCCGAGTGGGGTCGCCTCGGAAACCGGACCGTGCCGCCGGTTCGATGCCGACGGTGAGATCGATGCCTTTGTCGTGCGCCTTCGGACCGAAGAGTCCCACGGCCCCTTCGACAGTATCGACGAGATCGAAATCCAACGCTTCGAGATCGACCTTGCCGGCTTCGAGCTTCGAGATGTCCAGGATGTCGTTCAGCATGGTCAGCAACGCTTTGGCGCTGTCGCGCACCGCATTGGCGCATTCGTATTGCTCGGGCGTGAGGTCGGTCCGCAGGAGGATCGCGTTCATCCCCATGATGCCGTTCATGGGCGTACGGATCTCGTGCGACATGTTGGCGAGGAAGTCGGACTTCGCGCGGTTCGCCGCCTGTGCCGCCGCGGTCGTCCTGCGCAGGCTCGCGGATAAGGAGGTGAGGCGCAGGAAATAGCCGACGATCATCGCGGTTATCGTCAGCCCGGTGACCAGGCGCGCGATCGCGGAACGGCTGCCGATGCCGCCGTCGAGCGCCTGCCCCGGAGCGAAGATGATGCCCCAGGTCTGGTCGACGACCTGCAAAGTCGCCTGCCAATGCGGACCGGCCAACAGTTCCGCCTCGGTGGGGGCGGCGGCCGGTGTTGCGCGCGTTCCCGCCGAATGCCAATAGATCAGCCGATGGTCGGGTGGCTTGCTCGGATCGAAGAAGTACATGTCGAGCCCGGCCGCCCATTCATTGGTCCTGAGAATGTTCTGGATCATCGCCCCGGTCTCGAAGGCGCCAAGGATGATGCCCTTGGGTGTGCGCGATCCTGCGTCGCTCGGTGCCGCTCGATCCCAGACGGGGATGAAGCTCAGGAACCCGGCGGCCGCGCGGCTCGCATTGGCCAGCGTAAGAGGGGGCGTCGCCGCCGGACGATCCGTTTCGCGCGCCTGTCCGAGGATGCCGTGGCGCATCGGCTCGGAGGCGAGGTCGAACCCCATGATCGGCAAATTCGGCTCGCCGGGGTCGGAATAGAAGATCGGGAAGTATTCGTCGCGCTCCGCGGCACGGAGGAGTTTGCCCGTGCTGTCGCGTTCCTTGATCTCGAAATCCGGGAAACCATCGGCGCGGGCGGCGCGTTCGAAGGCGTCGCGCTGGGCGCCGGTGACCCGTGGCGCCCAGCCGGTGTCTCGAAGACCGATGACGTGCTCGCGAAGGATCTTCGAGAAAGCCTGGAATTCGCCGCGGGCGATCGGTCGATCCGTCGACGCGAAATAGCCGCGCAAGGTAAAGAGCAGGTTCGCGGCGTTCGCCAGATCGGCTTCGATCGTTTGGTGATAGCTGCGCGCAAGGTTGACGAAGTTGAGTTCGGCGAGCCGCGACTCCGACTGCGCGTTGGTAAGGAATGCCGCCACCGACAAGACAACGCCAGCCAGCGCCGCTACCGTCGCGGCGAGATAACGCATGGAGCGTCGCCGCTCGGATGTCGGCTCGATTCCGGCGTTCATCATGCGAACTCGATTGCGATGTGGACGTGGTCACCGAGGCATCGGGTGCAGGGTGGATCCTGCGAGATATCGTGGCCAGGGCCGCGTAAGATCATTTTTGTTCTGTCTCTGGGGGAGCCTACGGCCGGGTATCGTACGACGATCCGAGTTAACGGACAGCTTACTCTTTCGACGGGCACCGTTATCTTGCCCAGCGGTGCACGACGTTGGCTGGTCGGGGCGGATCAGGCTGTGGCGGCCGAGCCGCATCTCACCACAGGGTCACAATGGCAGCTGTCTGATCTGGCTGCTCTTGCTCATTGGCAATTCAAACAGGAAAGGTGCTGCGGTCAATGTGGTGAGTTGTTCGATATCAGGCCAACGCCAGAGCAGGAACGATGCCTGCTGATTGAGGGGAGTCTTTTGGTAAGCCGGTGCGAAAACAAATCCTCTAAGCCGCGCCTGCCGGAAGGCCATACGCTCAGCCGGGTTCCTTTGTATTCTGAGGTCACCAGTAAACACTATCCAAGTGTCGCCCCCGTCCGCGGCGAGCATATCAATCCATGCGATATCATCTGCGTCGCGCCCGCAAGGCATCTCCTTAATATGCCTTGCCTCGTGCCCGTTGTGCCGGATGAACCCATCGATTGTTGCAGCAAGCGCGGGCGAGGTACAATTATCGAAGAATAGCCTCAAGCAGCATTCCGCAGGCTCATCTCATCGATAAAAGCGACGGCCCGCTTAATTGCGCGGACCGGCACGTCCCACGCGCGCGCGGCCGCCTCAACGGATCCTTCGGCCTCGGCGGCGGCCGCCAAAACCTCGGCCGGAACCGAGGTTTCTGCCTCGATAGGACGACCAAATGACCTCGCAGGGTCGACCACGATCGACCGCGTCTTACCGAACACCCACCAGCGTGCAGGCACGCCTTCGGCGTCATACTCGATATTCCTCAGGCTCCGCTTCAGGATCTCGTGAAATGCGTACTGGCTCTTGAAGAGATCGATAAATTTGGTCTGGCCATCCCCCTCAACAACTTGAAGAAAGACAGAACGACCATCAGTCTGGAAACGGCTAGTGGATAGTGGGCGCTCATCTTTAATCAGTTCCCGAGCGAGTTGGATCGCCTGTCGTACCTTCTGAGCGCTCAATCCCTGCTCAATGAACGCGGACGCCACCCTGATTTCCATGAGATCTCGGAAACCAAGGATGATGCCTTGCTCCCCGAGATCTACCTGCGGCGTCCATAACGGGTCATATTGCTGGCTTTTGACGTGATGCCCGCGCAACCAACGGTTTATCTTAGCTGGCGAAATCTGAACGAGCTTTCCAGCTTCGGCCGGAGTGTATAGGCCGATTCCGATCAGGGTATCAGGGACTCGGTGCATCACGGTAAATCTCCCCGTGTATGTGGAAGGAAGCGCGGCCTGACGTCAACCGGTGAAACATAGGGACATACTCCCCGTTCACCTCATCCTCAGATCTTCTTCGCCGCGACCCGCTTTGCGATCTCGCCGATCGTGTAATGGGCGGAGCGCAGGGCGCCTTCCTGCCAGCCGGTGATGTAGCTGATGTGCTCGCCGGCGAAATAGATAGGGCCGTCGGGTTGCAGCAACGTGGGATAGGCATCCTTGCGGGCGGCGCGGCTCCATTCCGCCCAGCCGGCACCGGTGAACGGGATCTTCGGCCAGGCGATCGTGACCCCGCGCCCGACCTCGCGGGCATAGCCGGGATGCAGGCGCTCGCCGCTGGCGATCGCCATCGCCAGACGCTCCTGCGGGGTGCGCGCGGCGAAGGCGTTACCGAAATCGTCGCTCCAGATATAGGCGCCGACCAGGATGCCCTTGGCTTGGTGCAGCCCGGCGCTGGGGTACCAGATCTGTGTGATGTCTCGATTGGTCCACGAGATCCCGCCATAGATCTGCTGGTCCAGCTCCCAGAAGCGGCGATCCGCCTGGAAGCCGACCTTGCCGGCGGGGACGTAATCGACCGCGGCGATGGCGGTACGCACCGCCGGGGCGAAATCGGCGTCGATCCGGCCCAGGACCGGAAACGGCACCGTGCAGATGACATAGGGTGCCTCGACCGTGCGCTCGGCACCGGTCAGGCGATCCTTCCAGATCACCCGCGCACCGGCATCGGTGCGGCGCAGCTGGGTCACCTCGGCGTTGTAGGTGATGAGCGGGCCCAGTGCCCGGCCGAACGCCTCGCCGATCCGGCCCATGCCGCCGACCGGCTGCATCATGGTGGCGGCCTGGTCGAAGCTTTCGCCGAACTGCGTCTTATAGTGCCAGAAATCGGCGGCGAGCAACCGCCGGAGGTCGAGCGGCGGGTTGATATTGCCGGCATCGGTTCCGCCGCCCGGCGGCTCGGCATAGCCCGATCGGTCCGATCCCTTATAGGTCAAATCCTTGTCGAGCGCGCCGAAGCTGCGCAGGAACGCCCGGATATGTTCCTGATCCTCGGTCGAGACCGGCTGATCCAGCGCCACCTTGTCGATCGCCTTGGCGGCGAGCTCCGCGACGAAGCCGCGGGCATCGTTGATGACCGCGCGGGCCAGTTGCGGCTTGCCGTCGAAGGCATCGTCGTCCTGCAGATAGGCGCCGCGATTGTCGTTGCTCATCACTTCGAGGGCGACGCCCAGTTCGCGGCAATAGCCCAGGATGCCCTGGTGATGATAGGGCAGCCGCGCCGGTCCGGGGTTCATGTAGAGATGATCGGCGGTATCCCAGGCGACCGCCTGGCTGCCGTCGACCTCCTCGACCACGTCGCCGCCGCGCAGCGACCAGTTGCGGCCGCCCGGCCGCCCGCGTGCCTCCAGGATGGTGCAGTCATAGCCGGCCTTGCGCAGCTCGTAGGCTGCGACCATGCCGGCGATGCCGGCGCCCAGAATGACGATCTTGGTATTGGCGCCGGATCCGGCGGGCAGGGCCGGTGGGCCGGCATAGGCGGCGGGTATCGGCAACAGCCCCATCGCGGCCATCGTCCGATAGGCTGCGGCGCCACCGCCCGCGCGGCCGACCAGGTTCAGGAAGCGCCGCCGTGTCGTCACGGGTATGGGGTAATCACGGGCATCACGGTATGACCGTCGCCCGCGTCACCGTCCTCAGATCGCGTTCAATTGCCAGGCGATGTCGTTCGCCAAGCCCCACATATAGCCCTTGTCGGCCTGTCCGACGATCGCGTAGGCCCGGCCCATATGCCGCCAATACAACAGATTGATGTTCTGGCGGGTGTCATAGGTCGGCGCCACATCGGTGCGCTTGGAGGTCGCGATCACCACGGTGATCGGCCCCAGCGCCTTGTTCTCGGTGGTGTAGTAGAGCTGCGCCGCCGGCCGGCCCTCGATCACCAATTGACGCAAGCCCTTGAACTCCAGCCCCCAGGGCTTGAGGTCGGGGATCTTGAGGTCGCCAGGAATATGCTGGCTGATCTTTTGATTGGCATCGTCGCCGGTCGCCGGAATGTCGAATACCGTGCTGTCCGAGCCGCCGGTAGGCGGGGCTGCGAACAGGTTGTGGTAGCCGGCGACGTTGTCGAGCCAGGAATTATTGACCGAGGTCGCGTCGATCGGCGCCATCTGCGACTGTTTGACCTGGCCGTCGCCCTCGGCACTGCGCATGAAGGGGACGGTCGCGGTGAAATAGCCGACACTGCCGCCGAACACGACGCCGAACAGCGACGCCGCCGCTGCCATACCGACCCACCAGCGGGAACCGCCCATGCTGGTTTTTGGGCGGAACGCCAGGACCGTCGCCGATGCGGGCAACGCCTTGGCGCCGGTCGCGGCAGCCAGCAAGCTCTCCGGCACCGGCTCGTCCAGCAGCTCGTCGAACGCGTCGCGCAGCAGGTTGCCGCTGAGCGTCAGCGCGCGCAGACGCTCGCGGAAAGCCTCGTCGCGCTCAAGGTACGAATCGATCTCGGCGAGGTCGGCTTCGCCGAGTTCGCCATCCAAATACGCCACGAGCAGTTCATCGCTGGGCTTTTGCATCACTTATGCTCCCTCGGAGACCGCTCCCTGACTCGAGCAGCGCGATAAGCGCTACCCTGGCCCTGGCGAGGCGGCTCATGATGGTGCCTACCGGCACCTGAGCGATCTCCGCCGCCTCCTTGTAACTAAACCCCTCGACCGTCACGAGCATCAACGCCGCTCGCTGGTCCGCCGGCAGACGGGCCGCCGCCCGCCTTACTTCCTCCAAGGCCAACCGGGCTTCCACCCGCCTGACCGGTTCATCGCTGCCGAACCGATCATCCTCGACCTCGGCTTCCTCCTTGCGGACGTCGCGCGATCGGATCTGATCGATCCAGATGGTCTGGATGATCCGAAACATCCAGCTGTCGAACCGTGTTCCCTCTTGGAACTGGTGCTGACGAGTCAGCGCCCGCTCGCAAGCCGACTGCACGAGATCATCCGCCTGAGCCACCGCCCCGGTCAATCCGCGTGCGAACCGTCGTAACCGAGGTAACGACGCCACCAACCGTTCACTGAACGCGTCGGTCACCGCGAATTCACCGTATCAATCGCCCATGCACCGCGATAACGATCCCATCGCGGGTTTATTCCGTGAAAATCCACTCGTTGGTTTGCGGCTCGCACTTTTCCTCCACCCGGTGCCAAACTCCGGACATCGTTGGCATACTGTGGATTCCGCTGGGCGTACAGAGCGGCTTGGCCGTTGGCGTCATTCCACCGTGCCGGCGTGGCGGCATATCCGACGCTTTCACCCGTCACATTGTTCGTGTACGTACGTTTGATGAAAGCGCGCGGCCGCTTCACAAACCGTCCCGGCCGCTGCATGGTGCGGGGCCGTCGCGCAGGATGCATGTCGCTCGGGCATTGGGGGGAGATGAAGACACCCATGAAAGTCGCAGTCGTAAAAGAAACGCGCCTTCACGAAAAGCGAGTCGCGGCTAGTCCCGACACCGTGAAGCGAATGATCGGTATGGGCTTGGATGTGGTGGTCGAAACCGGTGCCGGTGCCGGCTCCTCCTTCCCCGATGCCGCCTATGCCGCCGCCGGTGCCACCATCGCGCCCTCCGCGGCCGAGGCGGCGGCCGATGCGCAGGTCGTGCTCAAGGTGCAACGCCCGCAGACCAAAAAGGACGGCGGCGCCGACGAGCTCAAATATCTGAAGCCCGGCACCGTGCTGATCGGCATCCTGGCGGCCTTGCAGAACAAGGACGCCGTCGCCGCCTATGCCAAGGCCGGCCTGTCGGCCTTCGCCATGGAACTGATCCCGCGCATCACCCGCGCGCAAAGCATGGACGTGCTGTCCTCGCAGTCGAACCTCGCCGGGTACAAGGCTGTGATCGACGCGGCCGAGGAATACGGTCATGCCTTTCCGATGATGATGACGGCGGCCGGCACGGTGCCGCCCGCGCGCGTCACCATCATGGGCGCCGGTGTCGCCGGGTTGCAGGCGATCGCGACCGCCCGCCGCCTGGGCGCCATCGTTTCCGCCTTCGATGTGCGGCCGGTCGCCAAGGAACAGGTCGAGAGCCTGGGCGCCACCTTCATCTCGGTCGATAGCGAGGAAACCCGATCGGCCGAGACCAGCGGCGGCTACGCCAAGGAAATGAGCGAGGATTATCAGCGCCGCCAGCGCGAAAAGATCCATGAGGTCCTGAAAAAGCAGGACATCGTGATCTGCACGGCGCTGATCCCCGGCCGCCGGTCACCGATCCTGGTGACCAAGGAGATGATCGCCGACATGAAGCCGGGTTCGGTCATCGTCGATCTGGCGGTCGAGGCCGGCGGCAATGCCGAAGGGGCCGTGTTCGGCGAGACGGTGATCACCGCCAACGACGTGAAGATCGTCGGCCATGCCAATGTGCCGTCGCGGATCGCCGTCGATGCGAGCTCGCTCTATGCCAGGAACATCCTGAATTTCCTGACCCTGCTGGTCGATAAAGAGACCAAGGCGCTGAAAATCGACACGTCCGATGAGATCGTCAAAGGCACGTTGCTAACCCAGGACGGCGCCGTCGTGCATCCGTCGCTGGCGCCGGCACCCGTGCCGCCGCCGGCCGCCGCCGCCGACAGCGCCGCTTCCTGAGGAGATACGCAAGATGGATGGAACACCTCTGGCGCAGCGCGCCGGCGAACTCGCCACCGACGCCAAATCGCTCGCCGCCAATCTCGATGCCCTGAAACAGCAGCTTGCCGAGGCGACCCATGCCGCGGCGCATAGTGCCGGCGACGCCTTCACCTTTCACCTGACGGTCCTCGTCCTGGCCTGCTTCGTCGGCTATTACGTGGTGTGGCGCGTGACGCCGGCGCTGCATTCGCCGCTGATGAGCGTCACCAACGCCGTCTCCAGCGTGATCATTGTCGGCGCCTTGATCGCCGCCGGGCCGGCCGCGATCAGTTTTTCCAAGGTGATGGGGTTCATCGCGGTGATCCTCGCCTCGATCAACATCTTCGGCGGCTTCATCGTCACCGAACGCATGCTGTCCATGTTCAAGAAGAAACCAAAGTAAGGGAGCGCGCACTTTGAACGAGACCCTCTCCGCGCTGCTCTATCTGGTAGCCTCGATCTGCTTCATCATGGCCTTGCGCGGGTTGTCCTCGCCGGTCACCTCGCGCGCCGGCAATTTCTATGGCATCGCCGGCATGGTGATCGCCATCCTGACGACGCTCGCCGGTCCGACCGTCGTCAGCTATTGGATGATCATCCTCGGCATCGTGATCGGCGGCTCGATCGGCGCCTATACCGCCCGCAAGATCGAGATGACCGCCTTGCCGCAATTGGTCGCGGCCTTCCACAGCCTGGTCGGTCTGGCCGCGGTCTGCGTCGCCTTGTCGGCTTTCTATGCCCCGGACGCCTACGGCATCGGCGAGGCCGGCAACATCCGCGCCGGCAGCCTGATCGAGATGGGCCTCGGCACCGCGATCGGCGCCATCACCTTCACCGGCTCGATCATCGCCTTCGCCAAGCTGCAAGGCTTGGTCTCGGGCAAGCCGCTGCAGTTCACCGGCCAGCATTACCTGAATGCCGGGCTGGGTATCTTGGTGTTCGTGCTGTTGGGCTTCCTGATCGCGTCACAGTCGACGGCGCTGTTCTGGCTGCTGATCGTGGTGTCGCTGGCGCTCGGCCTGTTGTTGATCCTGCCGATCGGCGGCGCCGATATGCCGGTCGTCATCTCGATGCTGAACTCCTATTCCGGATGGGCCGCCTGCGGTATCGGCTTCACCCTGGAGAACAGCCTGCTGATCATCACCGGCGCGCTGGTCGGTTCGTCCGGCGCCATCCTCAGCTACATCATGTGCAAGGGGATGAACCGGTCGATCTTCAACGTCATCCTGGGGGGCTTCGGCACCGAAAGCGGTGTCGCGGCGACCGGCGGCGGTTCGGGCGACAAGGTCGTCAAATCCGGCAGCGCGGAGGACGCGGCGTTCATCATGAAGAACGCGTCCAGCGTCATCATCGTCCCCGGCTATGGCATGGCCGTGGCCCAGGCGCAGCACGCGCTGCGCGAGATGGCCGACGTGCTGAAGCGCGAGGGTGTGACCGTGCGCTACGCCATCCACCCGGTGGCGGGCCGCATGCCCGGCCATATGAACGTGCTGCTGGCCGAGGCGAATGTGCCTTATGACGAAGTGCTGGAACTGGACGAGATCAACCGCGATTTCGCCTCGACCGACGTCGCCTTCGTGATCGGCGCCAACGACGTCACCAACCCCGCCGCGAAGACCGATCCGGCCTCGCCGATCTATGGCATGCCGATCCTCGATGTCGAGCGGGCCAAGACCGTGCTGTTCATCAAGCGGTCGATGGCATCGGGCTATGCCGGTGTCGATAACGAGCTGTTCTTCCGCGACAACACGATGATGCTGTTCGACGACGCCAAGAAGATGTGCGAGCACATCGTCAAGGCACTGGAGTAGGGCGAACCCGGCCGCCGCGCAGCCCTGATCAGTGGTCTGGATCAGAGGCAGGGCGCGGCGGCCGTCCGGTTGCTTTCCGGGACGCGAGCCGGAACAAGCGAAAGCCAGGCGGCGGGTGCCTCGGCACCCATGCCGGGGCGTGTGACCTCGCCCCTCTCCCATGCCGTGACGGCATGGTTTGACATCGCCCGATTGATTTGGTGCTTTTCGGCACGCTCTGCTTTCATCCCCCGATAAACAACGACCGCGTCAAGCGGTCGTCGGTGGGGGAAACAGAGCGTCATGGCGATTTTTCGGCAACTCTACATCCAGGTGCTCATCGCCCTCGGGCTTGCGATCATCGTCGGCATCGCCGCCCCGGCGACGGCCGTCGAGATGAAGCCGCTGGGCGATGCCTTCATCTCGTTGCTGCGCATGCTGCTCGGGCCGATCATCTTCTGCTCGGTCGTGCTCGGCCTCACGCATGTGCGCGACATGCGCCAACTGGGCCGGCTCGCGGCCAAGTCGCTGATCTATTTCGAAGTCATGACGACCGTGGGCATGGCCATCGGCTTCGTGGCGGTCAATGTGGTGCAGCCGGGCGACGGCCTGCATGCGACCAATCTGGCCATGGACGAGGGCGTGTCGAAGATTTCCGGCGCGGCGAGCCACTTCACCGCCGTGAGTTTCTTTCTCAGCATCATCCCGCTGACCATCGTCGATGCCTTCGCCAAGGGCGAGATCCTGCAGGTGCTGTTCGTCTCGATCCTGACCGGGGCGGCGCTCAGCATCGGCGTTTCGCGGGACTCGATCATCCTGAAGGCGATCGACGAAGGGCAAACCATCCTGTTCCGCATCCTGGGCTTCGTCATGCGCGTGGCGCCGATCGGCGCTTTCGGGGCGATGGCCGCCGCCGTGGGGGCCAATGGCAGCGTCACGTTGGTGTACCTGGCGAAGGTCGTCATCCTCTATTACGCGGTCTCGATTTTCTTCGTGCTGGTCGTGCTTGGGGCGGTGACGGCCGTGGCGCGGCTCTCGATCCTGAAGTTGCTCCGGCTGATCCGGGAGGAATTGCTGCTGGTTCTCGGCACCGCGTCCGGCGAGGTGGCCTTGCCGCGCCTGATGCTGAAGCTGGAACAGGCCGGTTGCGATCGGGCGATCGTCGGCTTTGTCCTTCCCGCCGGCTACAGCTTCAACCTCGACGGCACGGCGATTTACATGGCGATCGCCGTGGGCTTCATCGCCCAGGCGACCGACACGCCGTTCTCGCTCGGCCAGCAAATCGGCGTGCTGGCTATCATGCTGCTGACCTCGAAGGGCGGCACGACCGTCGCCGGCGGGGCGTTCATCAAACTCGCGGCGACGTTGCAGACGGTGCGTGCCCTGCCGCTGAACGGTCTCGGGCTGCTGTTCGGCATCGACCGGTTGATGGCGACCTGCACGGCCTTGACCAATGTCGTCGGCAATACGGTCGCGACCTTCGTGATCGCCAAATGGGAGAACGCCTACGATCCGGCGAAGCTGGACGCCTATCTCAAGCAACCCCCGGTGCTGGAACAATCCCCCCTCAAGGACCTGCACGCGCCGGTGCATGCGGTACGCAGCGAGTGACGGCGCGCGTCGCGATCCTATCGGCTGGGCGGTTCGACGATGCGGGCACCGGCCCAGGCGCCCGTTGCCACGCACCGTGTGATGACCTCCCGCACCAGCCGCAAAAGTTCGCTCGCCAGCCAGGTCGGTTTCGCCTCGCGCGGCATGGCGATCGCGACCGTCGACATCAGGGGTGGGCGATCGATCGGGCGGGCGACCAACTCGCCCCGGGCAATGTCGGCCGCGACCGCGGCATAGACCAGGATGGTCGAGCCGAGGCCACGCTTCACCATCGCCTTGGTCAACGAGACGCTGTCCACCTCCAGCACGATCTTCAGCCGCGTGGCATGCTGGATCGCGGCTTGCTCGACCAGGCGGCGGTTGCTGTGCGGCAGGCTTGGCAGGATCAGCGGCAGCTCGGCCAGATCGCGAAAGCGGATCGGCTCTTGCGGGGCCGTGGCGCCGTCGCCGGGTGGCCCGACCACGACCATGCGCTCATGCAGGATCGGCGTGATCTCGATGCCGTCGAGCGGGGGCGGGTTGTAGAGCACGGCGACGTCCAGGCGGCGGTCGAGCAGCCATTCCTCCAGCGACGAGCTGATGCCTTCGCGCACATGCACGGACGCCTGCGGCCAGCGCGCCCGCAAGGTCTCGACGATCTCGGGCGCGATCAGCAGGCCCGCCGCGGGCGGCACGCCCAGCACGACATGGCCGGCAAAGCTCTGCTCCGGATCCCGGACCTGGCCGGAAATCTGGCCGACCAGCCGCAGCACGGCGTCGGCATGCTCCAGCAAGGTGGTGCCCGCGCGCGTCAGGCGAACACCGCGCCCGTGACGGGTCAGCAGCGCCACGCCGAGTTCGTCTTCGAGCTTCCGCACCTGCCGACTGAGCGCCGACTGCGCGACGTTCAGCTCGGCCGCCGCCCGGCTGACGCTGCCGGCCCGCGCGATATGGACGAAGTAACGGAGTTCACGGATGTCGATTGAAGGTCTCCCAGACGTGGTGATCTCGACCGAGGTCGCCCGATGACTTGGGCACGTCTCGACGACGTCACGATCCGTTACGAGGTATCGGGCGGCGGAACAAAGGATATCGTGCTGCTGCATGAATTGGGCGGCAGCCTGGAGAGCTTCGACGGTGTCGTCGGGGCGCTCGACGGCGCCTTCCGCATTCTGCGTTACGACCAGCGCGGCGCCGGATTGTCAGAGAAGCCCCGGCGCGCCTTCACCCAGGCCGATCACGTCGCCGATTTGAGCCAGCTTATGGCCGCCGCCGGATTCGCGCCGCCTTATCGCTTCGCCGGTGTCGCCGCCGGGGCCGCCATCGCGGTGGGGTTCGCGCTCGACCATCCGGCGGCGGTCGACGGCCTGGCGCTCTGCGCCCCGGCGCTGACCGTGGCGCCGGACCGGAACCACTATCTGACCGAACGCTCGATGGCGGCCATGCGCGATGGCATGGCCGCCATCGTCGATGCGACGCTCGACCGGTCCTATCCCGAGATCGTCCGCCGCGATCGGGCTATCTTCGACGCCTATCGCGGACGGTTTCTCGCCAACGATCCGGTGGGATACGCCCATGCCAATCTGGCGCTGGCCGGCAGCGACCTGGAGGATCGGCTGGGCGACCTGCGCATGCCATGCCTGGTCGTGGCCGGCCTGCACGATCTGCTGCGCCCGCCATCCGCCGTCGAGCCGCTCGCGCGCCGTATCGCGGATGCGGACTATGCCGTCATCGACAGCGGTCACCTCATGCCGGTCCAGGCGCCGCACGAATTGGCGGCGAGACTCCATGCATTCTTCGCCCGCCCACAGGCTGTATCGGGCGCATCCTGATCACAAGAAGGCCAAAGCCATGACGTCGAAAGGACTGTTGCTCGTCACGATGGAGCCGCCCGCCGGGTTCGAGGACGAGTTCAACGACTGGTACGACACCGAGCATTTCCCCCAGCGCCGCGCGCTGCCGGGCTTCGAAACGGCGACACGCTGGGTCTGCCTCACCGGCTGGCCGCGCTGGCTCGCCCTCTACGATCTGGTGTCGATCGCGGCTGTGGAGACACCCGAATATAAGGCCGTCTCGGGATCGAATTCGACTCCGTGGAGCCGGCGCATTCTGCCGCGCACGGTCGGGCGGGAACGTATCGTGGCCGAACAAATGGCGCCGGGTCAGGCATTGAGGGGAGTGCCGGATGCGATCTGCCATCTGCTGCTGGCGCGCTATCCCGTGAGCGGCGCCACCGATGTCGCGGGTGTCGTAAGCCATCTCGGCAAGGCGAAGGACGCGCTGGACGGCCTGTCGCAGCTCCGGGTCTTCCGCGGCGCCACGCCGATCGGCGGCGCCGAGGTGTGGGCGATCGCGGAATTCGCGCGGCCCGTCACAACCGAGACGCTGGGGGGCAGGCTGGGTGTGGTCGCCGGCATCGGCGCGCGCCAGTTCAATCTCTATGCCCCCTATCGGCGTGGCTGACATCCAACAGGCGGATAAGCTCATGACGACTGCTGCTCAGGATCGGGTGATCGCGGTAAATGGTCTTACCTTCCGCTGTCGGGTCGACGGCACCGAAGGCGCGCCCTGGCTGGTTTTCAGCAACTCGATGATGACCGATCTGACGCTCTGGGACGCCCAGGTCGCGGCGTTGGGGGATCGGTTTCGCATCCTGCGCTATGACCAGCGCGGGCATGGCGGGACCAGCGTGTCGCCCGGGGATTGCACCTTCGATCAGCTGGTCGAGGATGCGGTGGCTCTGTTCGACGTCTTCGGCATCGGTCGGGCGCATGTCGTCGGCGTCTCGATGGGGGCCGCCACCGCCTTGCGTCTGGCCGCGCGTTTTTCGGATCGGATCCAAAGCGTCGTGATGGCCGACGGCCAAGCCGCGACGCCACCGACCGGTGCGCAGGCCTGGGCGGAGCGTATCGACCTCGCCCGGCGGGAGGGTATGGCGGCCCTGGTCGAGCCGACGATCGCCCGCTGGTTCCGCCCCGCCTTCATCGCGTCTGGCAGCCCGGTGCTTGACGATGTGCGGCGCATGATCCGTGGCACGCCGATCGATGGTTTCGCCCGCTGCGCCCGGGCGCTGCAGGCCTACGATTTTCGCGACGACCTCGGCAAACTTCGTTGTCCGACGCTGTTGTTGGTCGGGGCGGCCGATGGCGCGTTGCCGGCGACGATGCGCGACATGGCGTGTTCGGTGACGGGTGCGCTGTTCGTCGAAATCGACGAGGCCGGCCATCTGCCGAACGTCGAACAGCCCGAACGTTTCAACGCGGCGCTTACGGCCTTTCTTAATCCGTAGCCGATCCCATCCCTTCTGCGAGGCCTTCCGTCATGCGCATCAAGGATCTGTCCCCCGCCGAGATGACCCCGGCCCAACGGAGCGTCGCCGAAGAAGCGATCGCCGGAAAGCGCGGCCGCGTGCCGGCTCCCTTGCGGGCCTGGCTGCACAGCCCGGAATTGGGGCGACATGCCCAGAAGCTCGGCGAGTTCCTGCGCTACGACACAACGCTTGGACCGGTTCTGTCGGAACTCGCGATCCTCGTCACGGCGCGGTTCTGGACCTCGCATTTCGAGTGGTACGCCCATAAGCGCGATGCGTTGAAGGCCGGTGTCGATCCCGCGATCATCGAGGCGATCGCCCGGCGCGAACCGCCGCCGCTCACCGATCCCAAGGCGCGGGTGGTCTACGACTACGCCTGCGCCCTGCACGAAACCCATCTCGTGCCGGCCTCCCTCCACACCGCGGCCGTGCAGGCGCTGGGCGAGCAGGGGGTCGTCGAGCTCGTCGGTTTGCTGGGCTATTACACGCTGGTCGCGATGACGTTGAACGCCTTCGACATCGGCCTGCCCGATGGCGAGGTGCCGGAGCTGACATCGTGAGGGAGGGGCAAGCCATGGGCGAACGGCTGCGGGACAAGGTCGCGATCGTGACGGGGGCCGGTAGCGTCGGTACCGGCTGGGGCAATGGCCGGGCCGCGGCCGTGCTCTTCGCGCGGGAAGGCGCCCGGGTGTTCGCCGTCGACAAGCAAGCGGAAAGCATGGCGGAGACGCTGGCGCTCATAGGCGAATTCGGCGGCGATGTCCGAACCTTCGCCTGCGATGTGACCGATGGCAGCCAGGTCCGGGACATGGTCGCGGCCTGTCGGAATGCCTGCGGTCGCGTCGATATTCTGCTCAACAATGTGGGCGGTTCGGCGGCCGGCGGACCGGTCGAGATGGAGGAGGAGGTCTGGGACCGCCAGATCGACCACAACCTCAAAAGCGTGTTCCTCACCTGCAAGCACGTGCTGCCGATCATGGAGGCGCAAGGGGCGGGGGCCATCGTCAACACGGCGTCGACCTCCGGCATCCGCTGGACGGGTTCGGCGCAGGTCGCCTATGCCGCGTCCAAGGCCGGGGTCATCCAGTTTTCCCGCGTCACCGCCGTGCAATACGCGGCGCGCGGCATCCGGGTAAACACCGTCGTGCCGGGCCAGATGCACACGCCGATGGTCGAGGTTCGCTTGGCCGGCCAGCGTACCGGCGGCGATGTCGAGGCGTTGCTGGCGCAGCGCCAGGCGCGCATACCGGTCGGCTTCATGGGGGATGGTCGCGACACCGCCTACGCGGCCCTGTTTCTCGCCTCCGACGAGGCCCGTTTCATCACCGGGACCGAGATCGTGGTCGATGGCGGCATGACGGCGCGCTGTGGATGACCGGGGTCACGCCGACGATTCCGCCGCCGCTCGACACGCCTTCCGCGCCGCGCTTGACGCTGCCGGGCCTGAGCTGCGATTCCCATGTCCATATCTTCGGCCCGCATGCGCGGTTTCCCTATGCGCCGACGCGGACATTCACGCCGCACGACGTGCCGGCATCGCGCCTGCGCGCGTTGCACGACGGGCTCGGCATCGTGCGCGCGGTGCTGGTGCAATCGGCCTGTCACGGCACCGACCACGCGGCGGTGCTGGATGCGCTGGCCGACGCGCCCGACCGTTATCGGGCCGTGGCCCTGCTGGCGCCCGATACGGCCGCGGCCGACATCCGGCGGCTCGACGATGCCGGCTTCCGCGGCGTGCGCCTTCATTTCCTGCCGCATCTCGGGCGGGCGCCCGATCCGGATGCGGTGCGCGCCATGGTCCGGCTCATCCGGCCGTTCGGCTGGCATATCGCGCTGCATGTGACCGGCCGCGACCTTGTCGAGCATCACGGGCTGATCGCCACGCTCGAGGCGCCCGTCATCATCGATCATATGGGGCGGGTCGACGCGGCGGAGGGGGCCGACGGCGCCGGCTTCACCCAGCTGCGCCGTCTGATCGGTGCCGGGCATGTCTGGGTCAAGCTCAGCGGCGCGGACCGCGTCACCCAGCGGGACTACCCCTATGAGGATGCGGTCGCCCTGGCCCGCATCCTGGCGAAAGACGCCCCCGAGCGCGTGCTCTGGGGCAGCGATTTTCCGCATCCCAACATCCGGGGCGCCATGCCCGATGACGGAAAGCTGGTCGATTTGATCGCCGAGATCGCGCCCGATGAGACGGCGCGGCGACGCATGCTGGTGGACAATCCAGCCACTGTCTTCGGCTTTCCTCCGCTCGTCAGTCCGGAGGTGGCCGGTCACCCTGATCAGCGGCGCAGATAGACCCGGTCGCCCACAGCGATCACGCCGCGGGTCGTCGGGGCGCCATAGTGGCCGACCCGATTGTCGAAATCTTGCGCCACCACGCGCATCACCGATGCGTCCCGCGCGGCTGACACCGGATCGACGGTGACCATGGAACAGCGGGAAATCGGTGCGTCGATGCGCAATGTCGGCGGTGCGTCCGCCTCGCCGAAAGCCAGCGAGCGTCCGGCCCATTCGGCCTCGATCAGCGATCCGCCTTCGGGTTCGATGACGATGTTGATCCGAAACCGGCGACGATCCAGCTTGGCGCCGAAAGCCGCGTCCAGGCGGGCGAAGCTGTCGGTCGATATCACCGAGACCGGGTGTTGATCGAACATCCCCCTCCCGACCTGCAGAGGTATCACCGGCTCACCCGCCTCTTCGCTCAGGCGGCTGGTCAGGTCGTTGTCCCAGATGTCATGGACGATGCCGTCGGGTGCTGTGACCCGCAGCGCCGAGTTACGCGGATCGTCCGGCATGGCGAAGCTTGGCTCGTAGAGCAAAACCCGTGGTGCCGTACGCCCGGTCAACCAGGGGAAGCGAGACCGATCCATGCGCCGCACGAAGCCGTATTGACGGTCGCCGGCGATCCCCGTCCACCCCAGCACCGCCGTTTCCAAGGAGTGCCCGCGCATGGATTTCACGGGGTAGCGCCAAAGCTCAACCACACGGCCGATCGGGAGCACTGACGGCATGAAGCCTCGCGTCGCAAGCTTGGAGGAAATCGGCTGCTTCAGGTGCCGCTATCGCGCTAGGTCACCCAAAACGAAACGAGGCCCAGGAATCTCTCCCGAGCCTCGATACACGTCACTCTCGCCAACACGCGGCATCGGCCGCGCGATGGGCAGTAGTCTTAGTAGCCTTCGCGATCCATCCGCTTGCGCAGCAACTTGCGATGGCGGCGCACGGCCTCCGCCTTTTCGCGGGCGCGGCGCTCGGACGGCTTTTCGTAATTCCGGCGGAGTTTCATCTCGCGGAAGATACCCTCGCGCTGCATCTTCTTTTTCAGCGCGCGGAGGGCTTGGTCGACATTGTTGTCGCGGACGAGAACTTGCACGGTTTATCCGTACTCCTCAGAGACGAGAATAGGGTGCCGCCGAGCCGATGCCCGCCGGAAAGGACGGTGATGTACCACCGACCGCGGCAAATGTGAAGGGGTTCGAACACGATGCGTCGTCTGGCATCGATTCGCCACCAAACAACCTGCCGGTCTTTACCCCTCCGCGACGCTACACCATACTTATCCCTCATGAGCATCCTGAAAATCGCCCGCATGGGCCATCCCGTGTTGCGTGCCGTGGCGGAGCCGGTCGACGACCCGACCGCGCCGGAGATCGCCGCCCTGGTGCGCGACATGATCGAAACCCTGGAGGATATCGGTGGTGCCGGGCTCGCGGCACCGCAGGTCCATGTCTCGCAGCGCGTCATCATCTTCAAGGTGCCGGCGGAGCGGACGACCGGCGCCGCCCTCGACAGCACCCTCGGCTTGCAGGCGATCGTCAACCCGGTGATCGAGCCGCGATCGGACGACATCGTCTTGGGGTGGGAGGGATGCCTGTCGATTCCCGGCCTGCGCGGCGCGGTCCCCCGGGCGGCGCGCATCCGCTATCACGGCCTCGGTCTGGACGGACAAGTCATCGATCGAACGGTGGAGGGGTTTCACGCGCGTGTCGTTCAGCACGAATGCGATCATCTCGACGGTATCCTTTACCCGGAGCGGATGACCGATCTGCGCCTGCTGCAGTTCATGGAGGAATGGCAGCGGTATCCGATCGATCTGGCGAGCGAGTCGGCGTCATGACGGGCGATATGGTTCCGACGCGTGACGATGAGCGGATCGCCCGGCGGGACGCGCTGCTCGAGGCGACGATGCCGAATGTCCCCTTCGATGGCTGGTCGGTCGTGGCACTCGCCGCCGGTGCCAAGGCGATCGGCCTCGATCCGGCGGATGTGGCGCTGCTGTTTCCCGATGGTCCCGGCGAGGCGGCGGCCGCGATCAGCGACTGGGCGGATCGACGCATGCTGGAGCGTTTGGCCGGGATGGATCTCGCGGCGATGAAGGTGCGCGACCGGGTGGCGGCGGGGGTGCGTGCCCGGCTCGACGTGCTGGAGCCTTATCGCGAGGCGGTCCGCCGCGCCATGGCGCTCGCCGCCAGCCCGGCCAACGCCCCGGCCGCGGCGCAAGCTGTCTATCGGACGGTGGACGCGATCTGGTATGCGGCCGGCGATGCCGCCACCGATTTCAATTTCTACACCAAGCGGGCGCTGCTCGCCGGCGTCTATGGTGCCACCGTGCTGTATTGGTTGAACGACCGGTCGGAAGGATCGGCGGATAGCTGGGCCTTCCTCGACCGGCGCCTGGGCGACATCATGCGCCTGCCGAAGCTGACCGCGCGGTTGCGCCGAACCGCCGAGACCCTGACGGCGCCGCTGCACGTTCTGCGCCGGTTCCGCGGAGCTACATAGCGGGCCAGACGACTTAAAGGGTCAATGCCGGGGGATCAGCCGGGTGACATGGCCCATCTTGCGGCCGGGCGGGGCGTCGGTCTTGCCGTAGAGATGCAGCTTCAGGGTCGCGTCGTTCAGCGTTTCCCGCCATTTCTCGACATCCGGCCCGATCAGATTGCGCATCACCGCGTCGGAATGCCGGTCCGCCGAGCCCAGGGGCAAGCCGCAGATCGCCCGGACCAGCTGCTCGAACTGGCTGGTCGTCGCGGCGTCGATCGTCCAATGCCCGGAATTATGCGGCCTGGGCGCCAACTCGTTGACCAGGATCTCGTGTTGCTGGGTCACGAACATCTCGACGGCGAGGATGCCGACCACGTCGAGCCGTTCGGCGATGTGCCGGGCGACCGCCTCGGCGCGCATGGCGATCTCCGGCGTCACCCGGGCCGGCACGATGGTCGTCTCCAGGATATGGTTGGCATGCTGGTTCTCGACCGGCACATAGGTCGCGATCGCGCCATTCGTGCCGCGCGCCACGATCACCGAAATCTCGCAGGTATAATCGACGAAGCCTTCAAGGATGCCGATCTCGCCGCCCATGGTCGCCCAGGCTTTCTTGTGATCGGTATCGGGACCCAGCATGACCTGGCCCTTGCCGTCATAGCCCATGCGCACGGTCTTCAGCACGGCGGAATGGCCGAGATCGCGCACCGCGCGGGCGAGGGCCGCGGCGCTGGTGACCTCGCGATAGGGTGCCGTCGCGACGTCGATCGAGTGCAGGTAATCTTTCTCGCGCAGCCGGTCCTGGGTGATCTTCAAGACTGTCGGGCTGGGCCGGACCGGCTTCAGCTTGGCCAGCAGGTCCAGCGTTTCGAACGGGATGTTCTCGGTCTCGTAGGTGATGACGTCGACCGCGGCGGCGAAACGGGCGAGCGCCGCCTCGTCGTCGAATGCCGCCTCGGTCACGAAGGGCGTTACCAGCGTGCCGGGGCTGCCGGCTTCGTTCGTGAAGATATGGGTGCGATAGCCCAGGCGCGCGGCGGCCATGGCGGCCATGCGGCCAAGCTGACCGCCACCGAGAATGCCGATGATTGATCCGGGAGGCAGCATTCAGAGGGATGTCGACAGGGTGGCCGGCGTCTCAGCCACGGCGGCGGTCTGGGATGCCCTGAACCGATCGAGGGCGGAGGCGATCGCCGGATCGCGCAAGGCGAGGATCGCGGCTGCCAGCAAGGCCGCGTTGATCGCTCCGGCCTTGCCGATGGCGAGGGTGCCGACCGGGATGCCGGCCGGCATCTGGACGATCGACAACAGGCTGTCCATCCCGCGCAAGGCATGGCTTTCGACCGGCACGCCCAATACCGGCAGCGGCGTCATCGCGGCGACCATGCCCGGCAGATGGGCGGCACCCCCGGCGCCGGCGATGATCACCTGAAGACCCCGCTCTCGCGCCGATCCGGCATAGGCAACCAATCGATCCGGTGTACGATGGGCCGAAACGATGCGGGTTTCGGCGGCCACGCCGAGTTGAGTGAGCGTGGTGGCGGCATGACCCATGGTTTCCCAGTCGGACTGGCTACCCATGATGATGCCGACCTGCGCCGTTCCGGGAGTCAGCGGCGCGGTGCTCATCGAACCGTGCTTCCTTTCGAAATTCATTGTTCACGAAGGCTGCGACATTATAGGGATGGCAGGTCGTTGAGCAAGCGTACCCGCCTAGAGCAAACCGGTGCCGGGCCGATCTCGGTCCCCGGGTGTATGCTCCTGACGCGGCTGACGGCAGAAGAAGGTGAGCACGCTTGAAGATTGGCGACGACAAACCGATTATCGGCGCAAGCCCAGTGGCACGGACCAAAGCCGCGACCGCTGCGTCGGCGACCGATTCGTCGTCCGGCGATGGGGCCGCGGTCACCGACGTCACCTCGATTGCCGGTCTCACCGAGGCGGATATGACGCCGGCGGTCCGCACCGCCATCGCGGGACTGATGGCGGAGGTCGATCGCCTGCGCCGGGACCTCGCCGCGGCCAAGGCCCGGACGACCTATCTTGAAAAGCTGGCCGACGAAGACGCCTTGATGCCGGTCGCCAATCGCCGCGCCTTCGTGCGCGAGCTGTCGCGGCTGATGTCCTTCGCCCAACGCTATGGGGCGACATCCAGCGTCGTCTATTTCGACGTCAATGGCATGAAGAAGATCAACGATACCCATGGCCACGCGGCCGGCGATGCCGCCCTGCAGCATGTCGCGAAGACGCTGGTCGAGAATGTTCGCAACCATGATGTGGTCGGTCGTCTGGGCGGCGATGAATTCGGCGTCCTGCTGGTGCAGACCGATCAGGTCAGCGCCGACGAAAAGGGCGCCCGCCTGGCCGAGGCGATCGAGAACAGCCCGCTCGTCTGGAAGGATACGCTCCTGCCGCTGACCGCCGCCTGGGGCGCTTACGCCTTTACCGGCGAGGACAATGTCGCCAAGGCGATCGAGGCGGCCGACCAGGCGATGTATCGCCGCAAGCACCCGGACCGGGCTTAGCCCGATCCGGGTTCATCGTATCGTCTAGTAAGAGCGCGCGGCGGCGCCGGCGGGGGTGGTGCCGGCCGGGCCCGAGCCGGACCGGCGGCGACGCCTGCGCGGCGCCTCGCTGTGATTAGCGGCTGCGCCGGCGGGCTTGCCCTGACCGTTGCCGTGCCCATTGCCTGAGCGCGAGGAGCGATGCTGGCCCGGCCGTCCGGCGTTCAGCGGCGGACGCGGCGGGTCGGCGGCCTGGGTCGACGGCGTGCCCGGCTTGTAGGGATGCTCGGCCACGACCGGTACCGGCATCCGGATGATCTTTTCGATATCCTTGAGGAACGCCCGCTCCTCGCTGTCGCAGAAGCTGATCGCGATGCCCTCGGCGCCGGCCCGCGCGGTGCGGCCGATGCGGTGGACATAGCTTTCCGGGATGTTCGGCAACTCGAAATTCACGACATGACTGACGCCGTCGACATCGATGCCGCGCGCGGCGATATCGGTCGCGACCAGGACAGGCGTGGTGCCCGCCCGGAAATTGGCCAGTGCGCGTTCCCGCGCCGATTGCGACTTGTTGCCGTGGATCGCCTCGGCGCGGATGCCGTCCTTCTCCAGATGATCGACCAGGCGGTTGGCGATATGCTTGGTGCGCGTGAACACCAGCGCCCGATTGATCTTCTCGGCCTTCAGCACATGGCTCAACAGCGCGCGCTTATTGCCGCGATCGACGAAATAGACCGATTGCTCGATCCGCTCGGCGGTCGACGAGACCGGTGTCACCTCGACGCGGACCGGTTCGGTCAGGATCGACTTGGACAGGTCTTGAATATCCCTCGGCAGGGTTGCCGAGAAGAACAACGATTGGCGCTTGGCCGGCAGCGCCTTGATGATCCGCTTGACGTCATGGATGAAGCCCATGTCGAGCATGCGGTCGGCCTCGTCCAGGACGAAGAACTGCAGGGCGTCCAGCTTGACGAAGCCTTGACCCATGAGGTCGAGCAGCCGGCCGGGCGTCGCCACCAGGATGTCGATGCCCTTGGTCAGCGCCTGCACCTGAGGATTCTGGCCGACGCCGCCGAACACCACGGTCGTGGTGAACGGCAGATGGCGGCCATAGGCCTTGAAGCTGTCGGCGATCTGGGTCGCCAATTCGCGGGTCGGCGACAGGACCAACGCCCGGATGACGCGCTTGCCGCCGGCTGGCGACGGGGTCGCGGCCAAAAGCTGCAGCATCGGCAGCGCGAACGCCGCCGTCTTGCCGGTGCCGGTCTGAGCGCAGCCCAGCAGGTCGCGGCCTTCGAGAATGGGGGGAATCGCCTTCGCCTGAATCGGCGTGGGCGTGGTGTAGCCTTCCTCGTCCAGCGCGCGCAAAAGCGGTGCCGCAAGGTTCAGTTCGGTAAAGTTGGTAATGGTAATCTCGCTAAGTCAGGGGATGCCGCGCGCTTGTCCAGAACGGAACACCCCGCGGCGATGGTCTGGGATATAGCGGGTGTTCGGCAATATTGCGAGACTTCTTCGCAAAGGACTCCGCGTATCTGCCCTGCGCCGGACGGTTCTTGGTGCCGATATCCCGAAAATTGCCCCTATCCCGAAATCGTCGGTGATTGGCGCGGTGCCGTCTGAGGGCCTCGTGATCAGGCGTCGCCGTAAAGCCGCGCCGGATCGACCAGCGGCTCGGCCGTCACGACCCACGCGCCGTTCTCCGCCTTGCGGAAAAAGCAGCTGCGCCGGCCTGTATGACAGGCGACACCAGTCTGGTCGACCAGCAGCAGCAGCGCATCGCCATCGCAATCCAGCCGCAGGTCGACCAGGCGCTGCACCTGGCCCGAGGTCTCGCCTTTCCGCCACAGCGCGGCGCGGCTGCGCGACCAATAGCAGACCCGGCCGGTCTCGACGGTCTCGATCAGCGCCGCGCGGTTCATCCAGGCGAGCATCAACAGCTCGCCGGTATCGTGCTGTTGGGCGATGGCCGGGATCAGTCCGGCGGCATCGAACCGGACCGCCGCGAGTAGGTCGTCCGAGACAAGCGGTGGGGCCATAGCTGTGGGTATCCTGAGACGAAAGCGAAGCCGTGCCAGTTTAGCGCTGTTTCGCTGGCGGGTAACCCTGGGATCGACAGGCCCGGATCGATGGGCCTGGGATCGATAGAGAACCTGCCGGGACTTCCGAGGCCGGACAGATCAGTAGTCCCCTCTCTCCAGATTACATTTGAGGCTATTCAGGTGGCTTATATTAGTAATTTTTGGTTAAGAATTCTGTGATTTAAATAACGCCGAGGAATACGCCGGTCACAAAGTCACAGTTTTTGGTCGAGGGGACTTATCATGTCGGGACTGAGAAACCTTTCGATCCGAACCATTCTCGGATTGGTGGTGGCCGTCATGGGCCTCTTGGTGGTGGCACTCAGCGCCAACTCGACCATCGACGCGGTCCATCGCAGCGTTGATGCGCGGCGTGTCGCGACCTTCGCCTCGGTCAGTCAGTCGTTGTTCAAGGTTCTGCAGTCCCACCGGCTGGAGCGCGGCAACGTCCTCGCTCCGTTGATGGCCGAAGCCGCTTCCGGAGAGGCGGTCGACAAGATCGTCGCCGGCAACAGAAAAATGGCCGAGGAAGGGTATGACGAGGCGCTGAGGGCGCTCCCCCTGCTTGACCTTGCAGGCCTGCCGGAGTTGACGACCAAGCTCAAGGCGATCCATGACACGGTGGCGGCCCTCCGGCCCCGGGTCGACGCCGCGCTGCACCAGCCGAAATCCGCACGTGACCCCGGCGTCCTCCAAGAATGGCCGAAACAGACCCAGATATTCCTGGATGTGGTGGCTTCGGTCAGCGATACGCTCGAAGCGGCGCTGAAGCTGGTCGATCCGACGGTCGATCAATTGCTGTCCGTGAAGCGGGCCGCCTGGGTCGCGCGCAATTATGCCGGTGCCGAGGTCCTGATGGCGGGCTCGGCGCTCGCGGTCGGCCAACCCTGGACGCAACAACAGATCCTGATGTCCGCGGAGTATCGGGGACGGGTCGCCACCGCTTGGGCGGTTGTCGCCGAGGCGGCGGCGCGGCCCGACATGTCGAAAACCGTGGTCGAGGCGGTCGGTAAAGCCGAGACGGATGCCTTTGGCCCGACGACGATCCGGCGCAAACCGGTCTATGACGCGCTCTCCACGGGCGGAAAACCCGATATCACATCCACCGATTGGTTGGCGCGGGAAGCCGCGACCCTCGGTTTCATCAATGGCGTCGCCAACGCGGCGATGGACGAGATGGTCGCTGGCTCCAATGACGCCGTCCGCCGCGCGGTCCGCGGGGTGATCCTTTTCGGGACCTTGCTGCTCGCGGCACTCGGCCTGTCGGGTGCCGGTTTCCTGGTGGTGCGGAGCCGGGTCAGCCGTCCCATCCTGATGCTGACCGGTACCATCGAACGCCTGGCGCATCAGGATTTCTCGGTCGAGATCCCAGCCAAGACGCGCGATGACGAAATCGGCCGGATGCAGGATGCGCTGCTGGTCCTGTGCGAGAATGGCCGGCGGCATGAACACGCCGTCGCGGCGCGGGTCGAGGAACATGCCGCCGCCGCCCGCCGCGCCGAGACCGTCGGCGAGCTCTGCGGCGGCTTTGATATCCAGGTCGGGACCCGACTGGCGGCTGTCGAACAGGCGACCCGGCGGCTGCTCGATTCGTCGGAAGCCATGGCGATGGCGGCCAAGCAATCGAGCAGCGAGACCGGCATGGTGGCGGCTTCGGCGCAGGAGGCTTCGGCTGGTGTGAACACGGTGGCGGCCGCGGCGGAGGAGCTGTCGAGTTCGATCGCCGAGATCAGCCGGCAGATGAGCCAATCGACGGCGGTCGCCAACGAC
>Ga0179596_10000206_pt1 | contig 33101 bp, 26 predicted proteins | sample CZODoug1_1_08_16_FD_155494 | JGI IMG/M metagenome (GOLD analysis project Ga0179596, IMG submission 155494) | Vadose zone soil fungal communities from Angelo Coast Range Reserve, California, USA - CZODoug1_1_08_16fungal (Illumina Assembly) | ecosystem: Environmental > Terrestrial > Soil > Vadose...
ATTTCGGGTTCAGCAGCAGACAGCGCAAGATTTCGACCCGCTGCCTCTCGCCCACCGACAAATGATGCAGCAGGCGATGGGGATCCACCGGCAACCCATAGCGCTCTCCCAGCTCGGAAATACGCGCGGCCAGTGCCGGCAGAGCGAACGTTCCTTCGATGGCCACCGCAATATTTTCAACCACAGATACGGTCTCGAACAGCGAGAAATGCTGATAGACCATGCCGATCCCCAACCGCCTCGCGGCCGCCGGGCTAGCGATGGTGACCTTGTCGCCATGCCAGAGGATGTCCCCGGCATCCGCCTGGATCGCCCCGTAGATTATTTTCATGAGCGTGCTTTTGCCGGCGCCATTCTCACCGAGCACGGCATGAATTTCCCCCGCCGCAACGCCCAACGACACGGAATCGTTCGCGACTGTGCCGGGATAACGTTTGGTCACCGCCCGCAGTTCGAGCCGCTGCGCCACGGTCAGCCCTTCAACCGGCCCTGCATGCCGGCCACCAGCCAGTTGATGCTCCTGACCTCAGATTCGCTCAACGCCGTGCCCGAACGCACCCGCACCGCCCCTTCCTGATCTCGAATCTCGCCGAAAAAGGGCTGCAAAACACCCGATTTGATGCCTTCCTCACTCTTGGCGAGCAGCGCGCGAACCTCCGGTGCCACCGAATCGGCATAGGGTGCCATTTTCACGACCCCCTCTTTCAAGCCCTGCCAGCGTGACTGGGACTTCCAGGCGCCCGCAACCACGTCGCGCGCGTCCTGCACGTAAATACTGCTCCAATCGAGGATCATCGACGTGAGCAGCCGGGTGGGAGCGAATTTTCGTATGTCGCTGGCATAGCCCACCGACCAGATGCCGTTTTGCTCGGCAGTCTGCGCGGCCACGGCGCTGTCGGTCATCGCGGCGATGACGTCGCAGCCCTGAGCCGCAAGCGCCAGGGTAGCCTCTTTCTCCTTGCCCGGGTCGACCCAAGAATTCATGAAAATGATGGTGCAGGTGATCTGCGGTTTGACGCTCTGGGCACCGAGCAGGAACGCGTTCGCGGGCCCGACGATGTCGGGAACGGGAAATCCGCCGATGAAGCCCAGTTTGCCGGTCTTCGAAGTCTTGGCCGCAACGATTCCCGCGAGGTATGTGCCCTCGTGATAGCGGGCTTCGAATGCACCCAGGTTCGGCAGGATCTTGCTCCCCGCGCAATTGTCGAACGCCACGCCCGGAAACTGCGGCGCCACTCGCGCGGTGGCCACACCGTGCGAAAAGCTGGTTCCATAGATCAGTTGATGACCGGAGGTCGCAAATCCACGAAAAATGCGCTCGGCGTCCTGGGGCTGAAAAACATTGTCGATGATGTTGATCTCGACCCCCTCTCCGAGGACTTGCTTGATTGCGCCCACACCCAGCATGTGCTGTTTGGTCCAGCCCGCCTCGGCAGCAGGGGAAACCAGGGCGAATCCGACTTTGAGAGTGGGCGCGGCCCTTGCGCCCAATGAAGCCCCCGCGAGCGCAAGAACCGCCCCCGCGCTGCCGCGACGCAGAAAATCGCGCCTTGAACAATCATGAACTGGGCTCATACATCTCCGGCGCAGGCCTTAAAACTGGTAATGGAAATTCACAATGAATGTGCGCGGCGGAAAATATTGCTGCGTGGTTTCGCCGCCGAATTGATTGGTGAAGCGCGACTGCACCGCCGCCCGATCGAACACATTGTTGACCGCCAAAGATACATCCCAGGAACCGGGCTTGTAGAGGTAATCGAAGTACAGATTCGACATGACGTACGAGGGGGCCGTGTAGGTCGGCGTCTTACCGAAAATAGTGTCGGCATAATCGCTGCGATACTGCAGGGTGGCGCGGGACATGAACGACGACCCTTCCGTCAAGGGCAGCGTATGCGTCAAGTTGAGTGATGCGATGACCTCCGGGAGGCTGGGCGGCGCATTGCCATAGACGTCTTTGTAAGCCGCCTGACGCAATGCGTTCAGGGCCGGGCTGCCCACTCCATTGAAAGCCACGGCCAAGTACGCCGGCAGACCGTATAGAGCGATGAATTCATTGTTGGCCGCGGTACCGGCATCGTTGTCCAAGGCATTGAAATGCGATGTGATACGGCCTTTCTCGAGCGTGAAATTGCCGTCGAGACGCAGGTTGTAAGGCAACAGAGCGGCAATTTCGCCCTCGAGTCCATACACATTCACGTGTGGGATATTATCCACGCCGCCTTGAAAATTAATCAAGTCCTCGGCCTGAAATTGCATGTTCTTGTCTTGGTAGAAGAACGCCGACAAATTCACGTTCAATTTCTTCTGAAGGAAGGAGTTCTTCGAGCCAAGCTCAAAGGCCGTGATGGTTTCAGGTTGGAACTGAAACGGCACCACTGCCGGAGAATTGGAGATATTGCCGCCACCCGGCTTGAAACCGGTGGAGACGCTGACATAGGCCAGGTTGGCCGGCGTCAGGTCGTAGTCCGCCGCCACCCGATAGGTCAATTTGGTTGCGGTTTGCCCCAGAAAAATAGAAGTATTGGGATAAAACAGATTGTAGTAGTCGTCGAAAAACGTGGTGTTGTGGTCGTGGGTATACCGCAAACCGGCGGTCAGACGCAGAGCATCGTTGACATGATAGGTGGTTTGGCCATAACCGGACCACGATTCCCGGTCCTCGACGCCGACGTTTTGAAAGTACAGTAAGCCGCTATAAATCGCGGCGGTGATGGCATCGTCCGGTGTGCTGACATGCAACAAGTCGGGGGTTGGATTCCCCGGATAGACGCCTTCGCCCGAATAAACGTTGTATTGATCGTAGCCCACCGTCAAGCGGCTCTTGAGATAGAAGGCGCCGACGATCCAATCGAATGGGCCGCCGGGCTTGGAACTCAGGTCGACTTCCTCGGTGATGTTTTTCGAGTTGTGCAAGAAATATTCGACGTCGTGGGGTTGGAAGGTAACGGATTGGATATCGAGACTTAGGCCATCCTCGTTGACGGACCCATGCTGATTGACCTCTTGGTAGCTGCTCAACACCTTCAAGGTAGCCGCCGAGAAGTTGTACGTAATGGTCGCTCCGGCGAGCTGCTGATTGTAGATCAACCTGCCGGGCCAGTCCGAACTCTCGTGCCACGGATTGGTGTCGGGATCGGTGATGTTCTTTCCCGCGGCCTCGTGCTGCCGCGCCTGGGCATAGTCAACGCGCAACAAGACCGACAAATCGTCGCTGGGCTGCCATAACGCCTGGATACGGCCGTGAACATTGTTCTGATTGTTGAGATCGTAACCGCCCTTGTAGCCCGGCACCGCGGTGGCGGTCACGTAGCCGTGTTGATAGTTTTGGTCATACGCCATTCGGATTGCGAACGTCTGCGATAACGGCAAATTGAGGGCCGCGCTGGTGTGAATCAGGTCGCGCGAGCCGACGCTGACATCCGCATAACCGTGCACACCGTCGAAGGTCGGCTGTTTGCTGATGACATTGATGGTGCCGCCAATGGCGTTCTGTCCGAACACCGTTCCCTGGGGTCCGCGCAACACTTCAACGTGGTCTACATCGAGGAACCCCGAATTGAGCGCCACCGGATAGGCAATATAGATACCGTCTTCGTGATAGGACACCGAAGTCTGGGCTGAATCGTCCTGCGGCACATTCAATCCAATGCCGCGAATCGATACACTGCGATTGAAGCCCTCGCTGGTGGTGATTACCAGGCCGGGAACCTGACCGTTCAAATCCAGCGGTGTGACGATGTTCGACTCGGCGAGCGTGGCCCCGGAGAGGGCCGTGATCGACACCGCCGCCTTCTGCAGATCGATGTTTTGCTTCTGCGCGACGACGGTGATCGACTCCAGTGAATCGGAGTCCGATGCGGCGGTTGCGCTAGCCGTGGTGGGTGCTGGCCCCGCCATGGCGACATGGGGAGCTGCGCCGCCCATGATGAGCAGCATCGTGACTACGGTGAAAATCCCTCGGCATGACGGCATCGCGCGCTCCCAGTAACATTGAGTTGTCAGAACCCTATTGCAAGAACCGTGCACAGTGGCACTAACGCAGCAAGAAGGCCTTTGGGGGACGGGAGCGAACTATCGAGGACGCGTTTCAAGCCGCGGTAAGCGGCCTCAAGTCATTCATCCGCTTAGGAAAATCCCCCGGCTCGACCGTGGGTCGTGCAACGGGAGCGTGGGGCGTGTAGCGGGGTTGCAAATGCATTCGCAGACGCGTATGCGCCACAGCCCGCACCAATTTTGTACACAACACGCTCTATTATTGTACACAGAACGGGAATCGCTGCGGCCAGTCGGGTCTTGGTTCCGGCCGCGCAATACCGCTTCCGGCGTGGGTCGCCCCAGCCGTCACGGCGTATCTTCCTCAAGAACTATCACGCAGTGCCGATAATCCGATGGAGCCCAGATAAAGACATTATGAGCGAAAAAATACCGCAAACCGACCGCTGTGGCCGTCCGGTGTATTGCACGGTCCGGGTGGCCGCTTCGGCGGCGCTTTCCTTGCTTTTTGGGGTGGCTGTCGCGGAAGAGAGCCTAACCAGCACGCTCAAGTCGCTCAGCGTCGAAGAGCTCATGAACATCGAAATCACGTCAGTGTCGAAGACGGCTGCGCCGTTGAGTACCGCACCGGCGGCGATTTACGTCATCACCCATGAGGATGTCATGCGCTCGGGCGCGACCAGTATTCCTGAGGTACTGAGGCTCGCACCCAACCTGCAGGTTGTCCAGATCAGCGCCAGCAACTACACCATTACGGCACGTGGTTTCAGCGGCAATTCAGCAGATCAGAACTTCTCCGACAAGCTTCTGGTGTTGATTGACGGACGTAGTGTCTATTCGCCTCTGTATTCCGGGGTGTACTGGGACGCCCAGGATGTTCTACTACAGGATATCGAAAGGATCGAAGTCATCAGCGGACCTGGGGCCACGCTCTGGGGCGCCAACGCCGTCAATGGCGTGATCAACATCATCACGCGCGACTCGGCCGATACCCAGGGTGGCTACGTTACCGTGGGCGGCGGCAATCTCGAAAAGAACGCCGCAGTACGGGTCGGCGGCAGTTTGAGCGACGATGCAACCTACCGTGTCTACGTGAAGGGATTTGAGCGCGGATCGCTCGACGTCCCGAGCGGCGCGAGCGCGGACGATGGCTGGTCCAAGACGCAAGCCGGCTTCCGAACCGATTGGACTCCTGCGGCCAATACCGTCACCGTTCAGGGCGACGTTTATAGGGCGAACGAAAATCAAGTCGGCACGACGGATCTATCCATCACCGGTGCCAATGTGCTTGCACGCTGGCAACGACAGCTCGCCGTCGGCTCCGCTCTGCAGATTCAGGCTTATTACGATGAAACGCAGCGCTTCAACGGAGGGGGTGGTGGAGCCTTCGTGCTCAACACCTACGATTTGGAGTTGCAACATGGCTTTGCTCTCGGCAGCGCGAACAATGTCGTTTGGGGCGCCGGCGAACGCATCAGTCGCTATGGAATCACCAACACCGCGAGTTTGCTGTTTCTACCCGAGCGGCGCACGTTGAATCTCGCCAATGCCTTCGTTCAGGACGCGATCTCACTCAGCACCGAACTGAAACTGACCCTAGGGGCTAAGCTCGAAGATGACCCCTACTCCGGCGCGACTCCCCTGCCCAATGCTCGCCTATCGTGGAACGTGAACGATACGTCGTTTCTTTGGTCGGCGGTATCGCGTGCCATTCGATCGCCGACGCCGTTCGATCGGGACGTGGTCGAGTACCTGGGCACGACGCTTTTTTTGACCGGCGGTCCCAATTTCCGGCCGGAGAAGTTGACGGCTTATGAGCTCGGCTATCGCGGTCAACCCACGTCGCGCGTCTCCATCTCATTTTCCACGTTCTACAACGTTTATGACGATCTGCGCAGCCTCGAATTCGATCCGACCACATTGCTTCCCTTGCGGTGGGGCAACCTCATGGACGGTCATACCTATGGCGCCGAGGCCTGGGTCAATTATCAGGCCAGGGATTGGTGGGTAGTGACATTGGCGTTCACCCAGATGTACGAATCACTTCACTTCAAGGCGGGAGGCAGTGGGCTCCTCGGTATCGCCCAGGCCGGTGACGATCCAAGTCACCAGGCACATCTGCGATCCTCCATGAATCTGGGTTCCGATTTAACGCTCGATGCCGATCTGCGCTACGTCGGTACGTTGCCGAATCCTGAAGTGCATGCCTATGAAGAACTGAACGCTCGCTTCGGATGGCATATCTCGACGCAATGGGACGCGGCGCTATCCGGTCAAAATCTACTTCACGCACATCATCAGGAATTTACCGTGCCGCCCAGCGATGCCGTGGCCCGGAGCGTCATGCTCAATGCACGTTGGAGATTCTGACAAATACACCTAACAGGTGTTTTGGTCGTCAATCGAGCGTGCTGCCAGGGAGTGGGGCCTCCTAGGCAGACTTTGTCGTGCGCGTTCTTCCCGTGAAGTCACGCTTCCCAAGCGGCACTCCTTTCCAGCGCAAGATGTCGTAGGTGGTCGTCGCGTGGAAGTAGAAATTGGGTTGCGAGAACGACAGCAGGAAATTCTCGGCCGTATAGTCGACATGGCGGTCGCCGAACGCAAAACGCATATCGCGGCCGACGAAGGAATCGACTTCGGCCGCGTCGATCGCCTCGAGCGCGGAAAGCGTCTCGGCGATTCTCGCCTTCAGCGCCGCGAAATTATCGGGGGGCGGCGTGGAATCGGGAGAGAAGACACCTCTGCGTACACCCTCGATTGCACCCAGCGAGTGGACCGCTGTGGACTTCACCTGATAAGCGAAGGGCAACATATCCTCCGCGAAGCGGGCTTGAATTATGTCGAGAGGTGCGATCCCTTTGTCGGCGCAGAAGGCCTCTGCCTTGCCCACTAGACCGGCAGTAGCCCCCAGGATCTGCCGATAGGACGGGACAATCGCGGCGTAAAGCGAAAAAGCCATGGCATGCCTCGCAATTGGGTATCCGCAAAGTTTAGCTCGGAAGCAATCAAACGTCGCGGCCCGTTTTGGCTCCCAAAAAGTCTAAGCTCCCTCTTCCAGGAACGGCACCCCGTACTCGAACTAGGGATTGGTACCCGGCGCGGCGGCAATTGGGTTGGTGGGGGCGATCGGCGCCGGGGTCACCTCACTGGTCAGGGTCGGTGCGATTGGCGGCGCGGCCGGAGCGGGAGCCGCAACCGCCGATGCGCTGTCCGGCGCCGGCGCTGCCGGAGCGGGAAGCGCAACCACCGATGCGCTGTCCGGCGCCGGCGAAATCACCGGCTCTATCGGCGCCACCGTCGCTACTGGCGCTACCGGTTTTACTGGTGCTACTACCGTCGCTACGGCCGCCGGGACCGGGAATGTGGTCACGGCAGACGGTTTGGGGAGATTGTTTGTGATCGCAGCAAACAGGTCTTTGTAAAAGACCGCATCGGTAATATTGCCCTCTTTCCTAACAATGGTCTGGTAGTCCTTGCCGGTTGGAATCGGCACCAATCCCAGCAAATGGAAATACTTCTCACTGTCTTTGTGCAGAACCGTCTGCTGGCTCGCGGAAGCCGTCACAACCGTCGCGTCACCCGAGGGTGCGCCGGTGATATCCAGACTGGCCGTAACGAGGTAGGAGATCTTCTTGTCCTTCGGATCTTGGAGGGCTCGCGCGCCCTTGATCAGGCCATTGACCACGTCGGCCTGCTCGATCGTAAAGCCCTGCTGGACCAGAGTGATTTTCACCGTCTTGAAGGTCTGGTCCGGGTTGGCATCATAGCGGTGACTATTGCCGATGAGTGCCGTACTTCCCGCAAATGCGCTGTTGTATCCGGTTTTTGACGAGCACCCCGATAGACTGGCCCCCGCGATCAGCGCGATGGCCATAGGGGAAATGATTGCCGTCGATATGCGCCGGGTCTGACTTGATTTAGATACCATCGGTGCTGCCCTTCCTTGTGATTGGCCAGTTGAGTAAGTTGCGCAGCGACCCTGCAGGGGAGCGGCCTTTGACCCGGCGCAAACGGCAAGCGTCAAAGATTCAGTCGCTGGAAAACAATAAGTCAAACCGACGGATCGGAAAGCGCGACAATCAACCAGCGCGCTTCGCAAGGGCCCGATAAAAGGTAGGGGGTTCTGGCAACAACGCCACAGTGAAGCGGACGATCGCGCGAGGATTGCCAAAGTTGCTCCGAGTCCTAGAGCAGATGTCGTGTCCATGATCCCTTCATGAATTTGTTGTCTTCCGGCCCGGTAACCTTACCTGATTTACGGAAAGTTGCCAGCCGGCTCAGGAAATAAACTCGCCAGATTCGGCTCGGGCGCGGGTTAGCGCTTCTGCGCGGGAATCTGCACCGTGACGTAAAACCGCGGCGCCGTTCTCAGCGTCAGCTTGACGGGTCGGCACGGGAGCTCCGCGAGACCAAAGCGAGTGGTTTTCTTGAACGGTTGGCTCGCGACGTCTTTCCATTGGCTGTCGAGTACCTCGGCGACAATCTCCGGCTCGCTGGCATTGGCCAGTGTTTGGCACGACCCCCATTTCAACGAAAAGGTGTGGTCGGGGTTGGTGCCGCGGTACGCCATCGTGACTACCAGTTCGTCGTTACGAGCGTCATAATAAACTCTGGAAAACGTGTCGCCATGCGCGACATCGAATAGAGCTCCTGCAGAAACGCACCATAACCAGGCGACTACACCGAGGTGCGCCATGCGTCGTCCGCGAGGGCCTGCCAAATTTCGATGGACCATTCAATGCCCCGTCATGATGAGCGCAGTTGCGCGAAACAGTGGTGGCATGTTGGACATCCGTGTTTAGGTGGGCATCTATCTAGGTCGACAGGAATCTCTGGCAGGTCCCGCGGCCGCTGTCCTTCGTCTGCAACTTCGCGCATATGTTTTGCATATAGGCGTGCAGGGCGGCGATATCTCGGTCATAGCGGCGTTCCGCATCCCATTTTCGTAATGCTGCATCGAGTTTCTCCAGGCGGCCCCGGGCACGCGCATGAATTCGGTCCGGGCCATCCAATTCCGCTATCACCTCTAGCCCAACCTTTCGGATGCGTTCGTGTTCCGTGGGCACGAGCCGCACCAGAGCGGCGAGATAGTCGTAGCCCCACTCGAAACGCGTGGCTGTACCGGTCGACTCGCGATAGGCTTTTTCGTACCAGGCCAATGCCTCCTGCCGGTTACCTCGTTCTTCTTCGAGCTGGCCGAGGTCGACCATGTAATAAAAGGGAGTCTTGGCCGTGTTCACCTCCGCCATCAGCATTTGATACATAGCCTCCTTGTCATCCAACGCGTCGTAAATGTAGGACGCGCTGTTGACGATGCCCGAGCGAACATAGGGATCGACGCTTTTGGCAAGTGCCGTAGAGACGCGCGCGCGTGCTTCAGCGGCGACGTCGCGCGGCACCTTCTTATCGGCGGCGAATCGCTTCAGCGCGACCAGTTTGGCTCCGATGGCATACAGTTGATCGGCATCGACGACAGCCGGATCATTCGCCGCTTGGTCCATGGTCCAAATCCAGTTCACCTCGAATTGCGTTGCAGCCGATGCTTCTTGCGACTGTACGGCGGTAAAAAACGATTCCTGCAAGTCCTCGAGGACATCCAGCACATGGGGTGCCAACGTCCTGTCTTCCACGATCGCCATGACCTGCCGGGCTCTCTCCGGCGTAGAAGACAGAGCAGCCGAATTAACGGTAAGCCGAGCACGTTCGGTGGGGTTCAAGGTCTGGCATTTTGACGCTGCTATTTCGAGGTCGGCAGCCAGCTCCTTTGGATCAGGAATCAGAAAATGGCCCGCATCCCAGGAATAGTAGGCCAGCCGTCGGCAGTCGCTGGCAGAAAGTGCAGCGGGGTTCTTGCGTAACGTGGCAAGCACGTCCCGGAGTGGTTTGGCGTCGCTCAGCGCCGCGTCGAGTAGGTCAGCGTAGAGGGATAGATCCATTCCGCCCGACATTCGCGTGATCTCGGACTGATCGGGGCCCAATATCACGACGGTCGGATAACCGGATACATGGAATCTCTCTCCCCACTTTTGCGCTCCCGGATTGTCGCCATCAAGATAGACGGAAACAAACTGCTTGGATTTCTCGATGAAGTCCTTACGGGTAAAGACGAAAGATTTCAATTGTTGACACGGCGGGCACCACTTTGCGCCCCAATATAAGAGCACCGGTTTGTGACTTGACTGCGCAACCTTGAAGGCACCGGCGACATCGCCTTGGTACCAAGCGACTCCGGAGTCGGTGGTAGTCGCTGGGTCCGCGTTGACGTGGGACGCGAGTGCGGCCCACACAAGAACTCCACATAGTACACAGAGCACTCCCCCGTAGGTCTGTGGCAGGCGCTGGCGGAGGCTAGCCAATCCCGCTAGTTTTCTCGGTCGCATAAAGCGTTCCCTGTTGGCGTCCCGTTCATGTGTGGATGACGTCGCTGTGATCGTCCAGTTTTTCTGGAGTTTGCACCTTCCGGTGGTGATTGGTCAAAATCTAGGCGTCCGTCCAATTCGTCGACGCTGGCCATTTCCCGCATTTGGAGCTGCCGCCATCGGAGTGGCTGCCGTAGGTCGTCGAGCCAGGAACCATACCCGGTCGTGGAGGTCCATCATCATGGGCTTCTCCGCAACGCGAGCTAAGACTGGACAATGGATGATTCAAACAGGTGGGGACTTCCGCGGTACGCGACGCTGCTCGTCGTGTTGACGCTCCATCTGGCTTTGATCGCGGCGCTTATGATGACGCGCCGAACCGCAAGCCTCCCTACGTCGACCGTGCAAGCCGTTGAGCTTCTATTCTTGCCACCCGTGACCCTTCCCAAAGTGCGTTCAGAGAACGCTCACCCTCGACTATTGAGTAGTGATACCGCGATAACGATTGAGCCACTCGTACTCGGCTCACCCGCCCTCTCAACGTCGGCACTGCCCGCGTCGTCGTCAGGCGGCCACGGATCGGGTGTAGATTGGGCAGCGGAAGCGCGTCGCGCCCTACAGGCATACGAGATTCGCAATCATCAACCCCTCAGCACCCGCTCAATTTCAAGCGACCCAGTGGAAGACAATTGGTGGCCGCAAGCGAAGCACCACGCCGGCGATCAATTCAAAACGGCTAACGGCGACTGGATCGTGTGGATCAACGAGAACTGCTACCAAGTGGCGAATTCGAACGCAATCGCGTATACGCCGGGCACGACACTGTCCCAGACCATCTGCCATGACCAATCCGGCACCGCCGCGCGGTGATGCGTCGGCGCGTCCGCGTGTTCGCTCCATTCAACGGCATGGTACAACTGCTATGCGGGCACGTGATCTTCGCTACATTGACGCTCGGTAACGGGACTCCCAAATAGTGCCGCGGCGGGCTCACTCACGTTGCTGGTGGGGGGCCGCTTCGTGTTCACTGCCTAATTGCGCAAAATCCATACCTGAGTGAATCAATTTTCCAATTTTTTCCCCGAGGCCTCCGAGCGTGTCAGACCAACAAAACCAGTGGGTATCTCTTAGTTCTGGCGACTTAACCGCCGAGGTCAATCCTCTCGGTGCACAATTGTCCACTCTGCGAGATCGCACCGGGCGCGATCTACTATGGGACGGCGATCCGTCCGTCTGGACCGGGCGGGCGCCGCTCCTTTTCCCTATCGTTGGAGCACTGGCCGGTGGCAGCTATCGCCTGGGCTCGAAGACCTATCGGCTCCCACGGCATGGCTTCGCGCGCGGCAAGGTTTTCGAAATCATAGATTTGACTTCCACCGCCGCAACCTTCAGGTTGAAGGCTGATGAGGCGAGCTTCCAGGACTATCCGTTTAGCTTCGAATTGGAAGTCCACTTCGCATTGGATGGCCCGACGCTCTCGGTGACGGCGTACGTCCGGAACGCAGGCGAACAGGACATGCCTGCGAGCTTCGGCTACCACCCCGCGTTTCGCTGGCCGCTGCCATTCGGACGAGCGCGGTCATCTCATTTCATCGAGTTCGCGAGCGATGAGCCTGCCCCGATCCGTCGTCTCAACGCCGATGGTTTATTGGCGCCGGAGCGTCATCCAACGCCGATCTCTCATCGACGCCTCGCGCTCGCGGATACGCTTTTTCAAAACGACGTCATCATCTTCGATCACATCCAAAGCCGTTCCGTTATCTACGGCGCCGATGACGGACCCCGAATACGGATCACCTATCCCGACATGCCTTATCTCGGCATCTGGACGAAGCCGGGGGCTAATTTCATCTGCATAGAGCCCTGGTGCGGCGTCGCCGACCCCGAAGGATTTTCCGGAGACTTCACAGCGAAGCCAGGCGTATTTACGGTGGCGGCTGGCACCGCTTTGCCGATGAAAATGGCGATAACCTTATTGGAGCCTAGCGCAGTCTGAGGTGGTCTCGCTCGATCCCGTCGGCGGCGGTCTCGCGGGCACGGGCAACATCTCGGGCGGGACGCGGCAATCGCTGACACGCCGTACCACGCGATGCGCGCGCTCGAAAAAGTCGCGATCGAATGGGCCCGCCCGGCGCAATCACGGTGCCGAACTGCTCAGCACGCGGCGAAACGCGGCGATAATGGCAGGTTGCGGTCGCCGGATGGCCGGCACCGCCTGATAATTTTGCCATCCGCCCCCAAGGCTCTTGTAGAGCTGGACGAACTGTTCGCCTTGAGCGACTTGCGCTATGGCGTACTGTTCCTGCAGATCGTAGAACTGACGCTCGGCATCGACGACGTTGAGAAAATCGGTAAGGCCGCGATTGTATCTCTTAGTTGCCAATTCGACGGCGCGTTGGCCCGCCAACATTGCCGTACTCAATTTCTCCATACGCTCCTGCTGTGCTTCATAGGCATCAAGAGAAGTGTCCACCTGCTGCACGGCGTTCAAGATGGCTTTCCGGTAATTCACCATGCTCGCACGAGCCGCCAAGTCGGCAATGTCAACCTCCGCGTCGAGCGCACCGAAGTCCAGAAGGGGCCATACCGCTCCCGGTCCGAACGACCAAATATGTTTGCCAACACTAGGAGCGGTTCCCCAACCCTGTCCCTCACTGCCAATCGAACCGATGATCGCGACCTGAGGAAAGAGGTTCGCAGTCGCCGCGCCGATCCGCGCGGTGGCTGCGGCGAGTTCGCGCTCGGCTTGCTGAATGTCGGGTCGACGTTTCAAAAGATCGAGCGGCACGCCGGGCGCGGTGGGTGCGGGCATCGAGGGAATGAGATCGGGTTTCGAGAGTTCTTGAACCATGTTCTCGGGATACTCGCCAACGAGCACGGCAAGTGCGTACTCGGCGGCATTCGCCTCAGCCTGCACGGGGGCCATTTCCGATTCCAGCGTCGCGAGTTCGCGGGTCGCAAGGGCCACATCGAGCTCGTTGGTGATACCACGCTCATAGCGGATATTGACGATACGCAATGATTCTCGGAGCACATCGCTCGCCTGAAGCAAGATACCGGCCCGGACCTGAAATCCGCGCAGATCAACGTAGGCGCGCACCACATCGGCGACCACGGAAGTGAGGACACCGCAGCGCGCGGCGCGTGCTGCTTGGGTATCAGCCCGCGCCGCTTCGAACTCCCTGCGGACTTTTCCAAATAGGTCGAGTTCCCAAACCGCATCAAATCCTGCAATCGTGTTGATGTGTTGCAGGCCGGCGCCCGTGTCCGCGGATCTGAGCGCGGTATCGGCGCGCCCCTTGGTGAGGTCGCTTCCGGTGCCACGTCCCGCTGCCGCACTGGCTTCCACCGCCGGCAGTGCATAGCCAATCACCACTGCTTCGTATGTGCGTGCTTGCTGCAGTCTATCCAGCGCGATTTCCAGGTCCAGGTTGGACTTGACGGCTCGCTCGACCAGGGAGTTCAGTTCTTCGTCATTCAATGCGCGCCACCAAGTCGCCAAATCCGGATCGGGTGTAGTTGGCTGAACGCTCGAGGCCGTCCCATTTGTGGCAAGCTGTGATGCAAAGTTCGGCGGCGTATCAAGTTTTGGGGTGCGGTAACTCGGACCCGCCGCACAGGCTGCCACACCGATGACCAATCCGAAAACGATTAATCGTAATGCTTTCACGGAATGGCCTTTCAGCGCTTCGCGCCAAGGGGTTTATCGGCGACATCAGGCTCGTTGACGGCCACCGTTTGACCCGACGCAATTTGGCTGCTGATGTTCAATACCAGCCGGTCGCCCGGTTTCACCCCCGAGGCCAACTCGACCAAGCTGCCGTTATCGCGAGCAATCAGGACATCGTTGAATTGGATCTTGCCGCTCGCATCGACTTGCGCGACTTGCGTGCCACTGGCGCGAAATATCAATGCGGCGGCGGGTACTTCGACCGATCCTCGAAGCGGTAGCTTGAAGGCGATGTTCACGTACATTCCCGGCACCAGGACATGATTGGCGTTGGGCATGTCGACTTCCACCCGCATGGTGCGGGCCTGCGCATTGATGGATTCTGCGGAGCGCGCTATTTTCCCCGCGAAAACGCCACCCACCGCACCGGTTGCGCGGATCTCGGCTGGCACCCCGGCATTCATTAATTCCCCGGCGGCACTCTGCGGCACGTCCACGAAGATGCGTAACGGATCGGTCTGCGCCATCCGGTACAAGGACGTGGTCGTGGATCCACTGCCCGCAGTCACCAGGTTACCGACATCGATCTTGCGTTCGGTGATAGTCCCGTCGAAGGGCGCCTTCACTTGCTTGAATTCCGTCAATGCGTTGTATTGATCGACCTTGGATTTGTCCAGAGCCACTTGCGCGTTGGCCGCATACAATCGCGCCTCAGAACTTTCGTAGTCCGCTTTCTTGGACTCTCGCTCCTGCTCGGATACAACCCCTTTGGGCGAATCGCGCCAACGTTCGTTGGTGGTTTTGCTGAACGCGGCCTCAGCCGCCCGTGCGGCTACCTGAGCCTGTGCGGCCTTCAACTGCGCCCGAGCAGCCTCCAACTCGGCATCGAGCTCGGGTGTCTCGATGATCGCGAGCGCCTGGCCCTTCTTGACATGATCGCCGATATCCACCAACCACTTTGCGACATAGCCGTTGACTCGCGCATAAATCGTCGTCTCGTACCAGGCCGCAGTCTCACCCGGAAGGACTAGATCCTGGCCCACGGTCGCCGGCCGAGCGATCACGACATCCACGGGCGGAGGCATCAAATAGGCAGTCTCCCCGGCTTTCGCGACGGCGTATGCATGGAAATAACGAACCACGATCACCAACAGAAAACACGCCATCAAAAACGCAACCGCAATGCCTACCCCCCTCTTCGTGCGTCGGCCCGTCTCGGGATCGAAGTGCGTGGGCACGTCGTCGTGCTCTGCTCGCGACACATCATCGGGATACGTGCTGTGAGACGAATCCTCGCTCAAAGGCGGTGAAGTGGCGGGATGTTCTGGATCATGCGGTGGCATTGGCTCTACCTTTAACGGCGAAATCGGTGACAGCGATCGGTTGGCGGCGCAACAACCGATACATGGTGGGCACGAAGATCAGAGTCGCAAATGTAGCAAACAGCAAGCCGCCGATCACCGCTCTGCCCAGCGGCGCGTTTTGTTCACCGCCCTCGCCAATCCCTAGCGCCATCGGCACCATGCCGAGAATCATCGCGCCAGCGGTCATGAGCACCGGCCGCAGGCGTGTGTAACCCGCGGATATTGCAGCACGCAACGGGTCGTCGCCGGCTGCCATACGTTGATTCGCAAAACTGACCACCAAAATACTGTTCGCGGTCGTCAAACCAATGCACATCAGCGTGCCCATGAGCGCGGGTACACTCATGGGGGTTTGAGAGAGGAACAGCATCCACAGTACCCCACCCAGCGCAAAGGGAACTGCCATCAGCACGATGAGGGGATCGATCCAGCTCTGGAAATTCATGACGAGAAACAGGTACACCAGGATGATCGCGAGTGCGATGCCGGTGAAAAGACCCGTATAGCTCTCGCGCATCGTCTCCACTTGACCGCTCAAGGTCACCGTCAAAGCCTTCGACGCATCCGGGCGGTGCGCCTTTAGCACCTCGTCGATGTCGTGGGCTGCGCCATACAAGTCACGCCCTTGAACGTCGGCATGCACGTCGAATACCGGGCGAATATTCAACTGCGACGTCACCATAGGAACCGCCTCGCGGCCAAAGGACGCGAGATTCAGGAGTAGCTGCCCGGACGTCGCGCCGGCTCCCGAGGTCACAGGCATCGTCTGCAGATCTTGCGACGAGCGGATTCGATAGGTAGGTACTTGAACCACCAGCGGATAGCTCACACTGTTGCGAGGATCCACCCAGAAGTTAGGCGCCGTTTGCGCACTCGAATTGGTGGCGACCAGCACATTGTTGGCTGCCTCTTGTTGCGTCACGCCCGTCTGCGTTGCCAGCGCACGATCCATGTCCACGGTCAGCGCCGGCGCGTTCGGGACTTGAAATACATGGGAGTCCACAACGCCTGCGACGCGCGTCAGGGCGCGCGCGATCTGCGACGCCAGAGCAAACGCAGCGTCCTGATCCGGTCCCGCAATTCTGACGTCGATCGGCGCCGGTTGGCCGAAATTAAGCACCTGGTCGACGATGTCGGCGGGTTGAAAGAAAAACTGAAGCTCCGCAAACCGCGCCGGCAACTCCCGGCGCAACATGGCGATTATTTCCGCGGTCGGGGTATGCTTCTCGTTCAACGAAATCAATATCTCGCCATCCATCGGACCCACGGTGGCTGAGTCGCTTAGAGCAATATTGATACCGCTGTACGGCAATCCGATGTTATCGAGCATCACATCGATTTGATCATTGCCTATCAGCTTGCGGATCTGCGCCTCGACTTCGGCAAAGTACTGCTGGGTCCTCTCCAACCGCGTTCCCGCAGGTGCCCTGACGTGTAGCCGCATCTGCCCTGCGTCCACTTGCGGAAAGAAATCTCGTCCCAAAAAGGGAAAGAGAAGCGTCGACACCACAATCAATACAACGAATGCCGTCACCGTCAGACGTACCTGAGACAACGCCCATGACAGTGTATTGCGGTAGTTTTCCCGGAATTTCTCAAAACCTCGTTCGAACCCCGCTTGGAATCTGACGAGTGGATTCTTGGCGAGGGCGCGACCTTGAGCCGGCCCGTGCGTGGGCTCTGCGGTGAATTCGTGCACCGCACCACGCATCAAATAATTGAACAGCGCCGGTACCATGGTGAACGAAAGGGCGAGGCTCGCAAGCAGTGACCCGATAACCGAGAGCGACAGCGGCGAAAAGAGATACTTCGCCGTACCTTGCAGCAAAAACACCGGAACGAAGACGATACAAATGCAAAGAGTGGACAACAATGTGGGTATGGCCACCTCGTTGGCTCCGACCACAATTGATTGATGCAGTGGCTCTCGCATCGCGACATGCCGTTCGATATTTTCGATGACCACGGTGCCGTTGTCGACGAGAATGCCTATCGCCAAGGCAAATCCACCCAACGTCATGGTGTTCAGTGTTTGCCCGGCGAGATTGATGAACAGGACAGCGGTGATGATGGACAGCGGGATAGCCGCCAAAATAATCACGGACAGCCGGACATTGCCAAGAAACAAGATGATGACCAGTGCGGTCAAGCCCGCCGCCATACAAGCGCTCAGAAGCACGCTATTGAGCGCCGCTTTCACAAATACAGATTGATCGAATAACGCCTTGACCGTCACGTCTCGAGGAAGCACTTTCTTGATGTCGAGCAGCGCCGCGCGCACACCGTCGATGACGGCGAGGGTCGACACGCCGCCGGTCTTTCGGATCGACATGAGTGCTCCGGGAGTTCCGTTGACCGACACGGAATTGGTCTGGACCTGAAATCCGTCATGCACATGCGCGACATCGCGCATGAATACCGTTCGCCCGTCAACTTGCTTGATGGGAAACGCATTGATGGTGTCGATGACGCTCGGCGAATTGTTCATGGCCAAGGTGTAATCCTGGTCCCCGATCTTCACGTCGCCGGCCGGGAGGATGACATTTTGATGTTGCAAGGCGCTGCTAACATCCGAAGCGGATAGTCCGCGTGCTTGCAGCGCCTGAGAGTCCAAATCGGCCATGATCACCCGTGGCTTACCACCATAGGGGTAAGGAACTTCGGCGCCGTGCACCACCGCGAGAGCGGGTCGAATGATGTTCTGGCCCAAATCGTTGAGCTTGGTATCGGGTAGCGACTTGCTGGAGAGGCTGAGCTGGATGATCGGCACGTCGGTGGCGCCATATCGCAACACCAGCGGCGGCGTGATGTTGGGCGGCATGTATTTGAGTACCACCAGCGCGCTGCTGGCGAGCTGCGAGACAGCGCGTGTCACATCAGCGCCTTCGTGAAGGTAGATCTTTTCTACTCCAACGCCTTGGTAGCTGATGGCTTCGATGCGCGAGATGTCGTCCACCAGCGAGGCGAGCTGTCGCTCGTGCAGAGTTAAAATGCGGTTCTGGATGTCTTGTGCGCTCATCCCGTTGTAGGTCCAGACCACGGCCACCACCGGGATGTCGATTTCCGGAAAGATGTCGATGGGCATGCGCAAGGCCGCTCCGATGCCCATCAAGGTGATCAGAATCAGCGAGGCCACAACCGTGTAAGGCCTCTTTAGTGCCATTTCGACGACGGACATTCAGCGTCCTCTATTGCAGCTTGCCTAAAGCGTCAGCATGCGACTCGCGGAGCATCGTTTGGAAGTGACTTTAGTCACCTGTTAACGTGGAGCCATGACCAATCCAGGTATTGCTGCCAAACTGCAATCGGTACTGTCGAGTATCGACCAATGGTGAGTAGCACTGTCGGCCGGGCCGGCGCGAAGACCCTTAGCCTGCGTGCGCTCAACCGGGCAACGTTGGCGCGCCAGATGCTCCTGCGACGCCATCGACTGTCGATTCCCGATGCTCTCGAGCATTTGGTGGGCTTGCAGGCCCAGGCGACCGGGCCGCCTTATATCGGACTCTGGACGAGGCTCGAGGAGTTCGAGTTCCAAGAGCTGAACCGTTTACTTGCCGAGCGGAGGGTGGTGCGTTCCGCGTTGATGCGCGGCACACTCCATGTGGTCACCGCCCGAGATGTCCTTGGATTGCGGCCGATCTTGCAGCCCGTCCTCGATCGCAGCCTCCTCGCCAATCACCGCCGTCACCTGACCGGCCTCAATCTGGCGGCCGTCGCCACAGCCGCCCGGAACCTTCTCGGCGCAGGACCCCTAACCTACGCCGCCCTCGGAAAACTGCTTCAGGAGCAATGGCCCGAAAGACCGGCGGAACTGCTGGCCATGGTTGCTCGAAATTGTGAAGTGCTCGTCCAAGCATCTCCGGTGCTCTGGGGTGGCGGCAATCTGGTCGAAATGACGACGGTAAAGAACTGGCTTGGAAAGTGCCCACGCGCAGATGCGACGCCCGGACCTCTGGTCATACGATATCTTGCCGCCTGCGGGCCGGCGAGTATTGCTGACATCCGCTCCTGGTCTGGGCTATCCGGTGTGGCTGAGATCGTCGCGACATTGAAACCGCAATTGAGAACCTTTCGGGCACCGTCTGGCGCGGAGTTATTCGATCTATCGGATGCGCCGCGTCCTGACCCCGACACTCCTTCGCCGGCTCGATTGCTGTCCGGATTCGACGCTCTCGTCTTGTCGCACGCGGATCGAACCCGATTTCTCGATGAGGCGCATCGCAAACTCATTTCAACCAGCAATGGAATCTTTCATCCCACGGTATTGATCGACGGCCGCATCAGCGGCACCTGGAAGATCGCGGTTGGCAAAAACGAAACCTCGATTGAAATCGCGCAGTTCAGTCCGGCGACCAAGAGGCAGCGCATCGAACTGACGGAAGAGGCAGTCAAACTGCTAAAAGTGGTGGCCGCCGACGCTAAACGACACGATGTACTTTTCAGTTCGTCGCGTTAACTTTCGGGCTGAGTGGGTCCCGACACGATCGGCTGCGCCGAGTGACATAGGTGTTTGCTCAGGACGCTAGTTTTGCCCTGGAGGAAGGTACGTGACCCTCGGCACGAGACTCCTGGGCTTTCCGGTACTGTTTGCGCAAGGCATTCATATATTCGATCAGCGCCGCGCAGGCCGCGTCGACGTTCCTCGCCTTGAGGGACCGATACAGGCGCTCGTGTTGAGCGGCAACCTTGCGTCGGTCGCGAAATCGAAATATCACCATGTTGATGGCTGGTTGCAGCGACTCGATCACGCCCGCCGCGGCGAAATCGAGCGCCGGATTTCCCGCCGCTTCGACCAGCGCACGGTGGAACCGCACGTCCGACGCGCAAAACTCTTCATCGCTCAGAGCAAGGTCGCGTTGATGCGCGATCTCCTGCGCCATGGCCGCCAACTGCTCATCGCTACGGCGAAGCGCCGCCAGTCTGCAGCAGACGAGTTCGATCTCTTGACGCGCCTCCGCGATGTCGCTCAGCGCGAAGTCGCCCATGGACACGAGCAGCTTCGCCGCGTTGGCCACCGTCAGGCGAGCCTCTTCCCGGCTTGGCTGATTGACGAACGTGCCTCCAGCCGGTCCACGCCGAGAGCGAATGAGGTTCTGAGCCGCAAGACGCTTGAGCGCTTCGCGGATTGTGGGACGCGACACGTTGAACTTGGCGGCCAACTCCTCCTCCGTCGGTAGCCGCTCGTCGACCCGCACTCGCCCTTCCAGAATGGCCTCGCGAATCTTTTCGGAGATCTGTTTGGCGAGGCCGTGGGTCACGAGGCCCTGATAATCGATTTCCATGGAGAACGGGGCCTTTGAGCAAGATTTGCTGCCGCGGAATGAATACTCTACCATTTGTCAGACGAATAGGTGAATAGTGTGCTCGCGGATATGATTCCACGGCAAACGAGGAGACCCGGGGTATGTTCAAAGCACTGATGGTCGACAATAGCAGCGGCGTCGCAATCGCCGCCGTCAAGGACGTGGGGGAGGCCAGCTTGCCGCCGGGCAATGTCACCGTCGCGATCGAATACTCGGGCATCAACTACAAGGACGGACTGGTCGTGACCGGAGCCGGCGGCCTGGTCAAGCGCTACCCGCACGTGCCGGGTATCGATTTCTCGGGCAGCGTCCTCGCGCGCCGAGATCCCGCTTACAAGCCGGGCGACAAGGTGGTCCTCACCGGTTGGCGCGTGGGCGAGACGCAATGGGGTGGACTCGCACAGAAAGCCTCGGTGAGCGGGGATTGGCTGGTGCCGCTACCCGCAGGACTCACCACGCGCCAGGCCATGGCCATTGGTACCGCCGGGTTCACTGCGATGCTCGCGGTCATGGCGCTCGAGGCGCACTCGGTGACTCCGGCATCGGGCGAAGTGCTCGTTACCGGCGCGGCGGGCGGTGTCGGCTCCATCGCAACCGCGATACTCGCAAAACTCGGGATGCAGATCGTCGCGTCGACCGGCCGCGCCGAGACCCATGAGTATCTGAAAGCTCTCGGCGCCACGGCGATCGTCGATCGGTCGCTATTTTCGGAACCGGCGAAACGTCCCCTGGAACCCGAGCGCTGGGCGGCATGCATCGATTCCGTCGGCGGTAACACGCTCGCGCGAGTGTTGGGTCAAACGAAGTATGCAGGTTCCGTCGCGGCCGTAGGACTGGCGGGTGGCAGCAAGCTCGAGCACACGGTCATTCCTTTTCTGTTGCGCGGGGTGAACCTTCTCGGCATCGATTCCGTCATGTGCCCCACATCACGGCGGATCGAAACTTGGAATCGCCTGCGAACCGATTTGCCGCTGGCTCAGCTCGAAGCGATGACGATCGATGCTCGGCTCGGGCAAGTGCCCGAACTGGCGGCCGATATCCTCAAGGGAAAAATCCGCGGACGGATCGTGGTCGACGTGAACGGCTAACGGATTTTCGACACTACTCAATCACCGGCGACGCTACAATAGTACATCGAGCCGTCAGACTCTGGCGGTGGTAGGGACGGAACGAGGGTAGGGGCCTGAATACATGCTGAACACGCTGGGATGTCGGGGCGGTATGGCTACTGCGCCACATTATTTGGCTAGCCAGACGGGCCTCGACGTACTACGCGAGGGAGGCAGCGCCGCGGAGGCGGCTGTGGCCATGGCCGCGACACTGGCGGTGGTCTATCCGCACATGAACAGCATTGGCGGGGACAGTTTTTGGCTGGTGTGTGCACCCGGGCGTCCTCCCGTAGCCGTGGACGGCTGTGGCACTTCAGGTGGCAGAGTTACTCCCGATTTGTATCGAGCGCAAGGCCTAACTGCCATACCGTGGAGGGGACCGCTGGCTGCCATCACGGTGGCCGGAACCGTCGCGGCGTGGCAGATGGTTCTGAAGCAAGGCGCGTCCACCGGGCTGCCGCTGGAGCGTCTGCTGCGCGATGCGGTTGAGCTTGCCGATGACGGCATCATGGTGACTGGCGGTCAAGAGCAGGTGACCCGCGCGAAGTGCACCGAACTTGGCGGCGTGTTTGGTTTCGCCGCGGCGTTCCTGAGCGAGGGGAAGGTCTTCGAGGAGGGCTCGCTCGTGCGTCAGCCGGCACTGGCCAACTGTTTGCGGCGTCTCGGCACCGAGGGGCTCGACAGCTTTTATCGAGGCCGGGTCGCCGAAATGGTGGCCAGCGATCTCGCGCGAGCCGGATCACCGCTTGAGCAGGATGATCTGCAACGCTATCACGCAACCCAACGCGAGCCGCTGTGGGTGGATGTACGCGGCGCCCGATTATTCAACTTCCCGCCGCCAACGCAAGGTCTGGCTTCACTGCTGATCCTGGCACTGTTTGATCGCCTGAAGGTTCGCGTTGGCGAACGGTACGAGCACATCCACGGCCTCGTTGAAGCCACGAAGCAGGCGTTCCTGATTAGAGATCGCATGATCGGGGACCCCGATGTGGCTGGATTCGACGCCACCAGCCTCCTGGACCCCGGCTTTCTCGACCAGCTGGCCGGCCGCATCGACGCGCGATTCGCGTTGCCTTGGCCGGCGGCACCTTCAACTGGCGACACCGTGTGGTTCGGCGTGGTGGATCGCAACGGGTGCGCCGTCAGTGCGATTCAGAGCACCTACTTCGAGTACGGCTCAGGGATCGTGCTGCCGGAAACCGGCATCATCTGGCAGAACCGCGGTTGCGCCTTTTCCCTGTCAGAAGATGGGCCCAATCGCCTGCGCCCCGGCGCGAAGCCGTTCCATACGCTCAATCCGGCGTTCGCCCGGTTCACCGATGGGCGCGAGATGGTCTACGGAACTATGGGTGGCGATGGGCAGCCGCAGACACAGGCTGCCGTATTCTCCCGTTATGCGTGGTTCGGCATGGGTCTGCAGGAAGCGGTGACGGCGCCGCGCTGGCTGCTCGGCCGCACGTGGGGGGCGGCCAGCACCAGCCTCAAGCTCGAAGATCGCTTTCCGGAAGTGCTGTATACGGCACTCCAGGCAGCCGGCCACGACATCGAGCGCGTCGAGCCGTATACAAGTCTCATGGGCCACGCGGGCGCCATCGTGCGTCATCCCGACGGCGCGTTGGAAGGTGCTTGTGATCCACGTAGCGACGGTTGCGTAGCCGCCTTCTGAGGAAGACAGCGGCCTCGCAATTTTGCAACGAGCGCGCCGAGCCTGCCACCTACTTCGAATAGGTGCGCTCGCACATCTGCTGAATGTGCTCACCGAGCGTACAGGGGCCCATTTCCAAAACGTCCGACGTGCGAATGATCTTGATACTGAGGTCGGTGCCGATATTGCCGGAGCTGAAACCACTCAATTAATTTTGGGTCAAACTCTCAGAGATCCAGGACAAGCAGCTTGGTCCTCGAGCGTCCTACGCATATCATCATGGACCGGCTTTCGGCTTTCTCTTCGTCCGTTAGAACCGAGTCGCGATGGTCCGGCACCCCAGCAATGACCCGTGTCTCGCAAGTGCCGCAGTATCCATCCGAACAGGAGAACGATAACCCGGTTCTTACCTTGCGGGCGCACTCGAGGATGGATTCGCCGGCACCAACCTCCATTGTTTTTCCGGTCGATTTCAATTCCACGCGAAATGAACTGTTCGGATCGCAGGGCTCGTCCGCTTCTCCTGCGGCCGATGCAGAAGCTGGACTCACGACGGATGAAGCAGCGGCCGGGTTATTGGCGAGCACTGGCCGGCCAAATCGTTCGACGTGAAGAGTGTAAAGGCCGCTATTCGAGGCACTTATTGTTTCCACCTCGGCTAGAAGTCGGTTCGGACCGCAGCAATAGACCGCAGTACCCTGCGGGGTCGCGACGAGGATGTCCGACAGGATTGCCCGCGGGCGCTCATCCCTGGCGATCAGGTTGAATTTGCCCGCACCGCGGCGCTCGTAATCGGAGAGTTCGCCGACGAAACTCATCGCGGACCGGGACCGCCCCAGATAGTGCAAATCCCAGGACTGCTTGCGCTCCGTGAGTTGCCTGATCATGGGAAGAAGTGGCGTAATTCCGATGCCACCCGCGATAAAAAGATAGTGCGGAGCCCCCCCAACCAGACGGTATTGGTTTCGAGGCAACGATACCGGCAACACGCTGCCGACTAGCTGCCGCTCGTGAATTTCGTGCGAAGCTCCACGCCCCTTTTCCTCACGCAAGACGGCCATGTGATATTCGGCCTGCGACGGATCGCCGCATAGCGAATAGGACCTCGTGACGCCCGACGGCAATTTGACGTCGATATGCGCGCCAGGCTCCCAGGCCGGGAGCGGCCCGTGATTCGGATCCACCAGCGTGAGACCAAGCACACGATCCGCCAGTAATTCAGCTCGCTCGACCAGCAGCCCAAGCGGCAAACGAACGGGATCGCGGGAGATCGGGTTCATCGACGATCTCGCAAGGTCGGATCATCAAGCATGGGCGGGAACGGCACTACAACAAGAATGTGAGGTTATGTTGACTTCTTGCCGCGTCTAGCAATGCGACGATCTTGCGATCGATTTTGAGCTTACCGTCCTCCTCTATGAAAACATGTCCCATCCAGCCTGTCAGGGGTCGGATCGGATGCCCCGCCCGCATTTCATGGACGATGAACTGCGATCGTATTTTGACTTCACCGGCGCACGCGGTCGCGATACGAACGAAGCCTGAATTCGAATGTGACGTATAAGATGGCGGCAGTTGCGAATAGGCCATCCCGGTGCGCAGCCATATGATGCGGTCACCCATTCGACGGCGATCGTCGAACGCAATCGTGACCTGACGTTGCGGATCGCCCCTTTGCGAGTCCGGCATGTCCGCGGCAGCAGGTACCCAATAGACACACTGGCGGCTGTACAGCTTGTACCAGCGTTCGAAGGCTCTTCGGTCCAACAGCCAGTGCTCGTGTAGAATGAGTGCTTCGTAGGTCTGCCGATCGGCTTCGCTAAGAGGCGCACCGATCTTCTGCCACTCGTCCAGGTCATCACGCAATTTCGCGTAATAGGAATCGTCTACGTAGGTTGACTCCAGCGTATCACGAAGGATATCGCCGGTCGTGAAGCCTTCATCCATCGGGATTGTCATTGTATTCACGAGGCGGCTAGAGCTGCTGTTGATGTCATGATGCGCTTCCATTCGCGCCAGAACGCGCGCAGCGGAAGTTCGTCGGTGACGGGCCCGGTTAGCAGTCCCTTCGCTCCAGAATATTCCTTGCCGCTGTTCAGGTGACGTCCGGTCAAGACCCACTCCATCTCCGGGATGCCGAGGCCAACCTGGCATTCCTCGAAATTTGCGAGATCGTCTGGCTCTCCGAAGCTCGGAAAATCCTCTTGCAGACGCATCCTGAGCGCGTTGACTTCGGGTGGGAGGTCGTCCGCCTCAAGCGCGGTCGCGTACCATGTGAGATGGGTCAAGCCCACACTTTTCGGCTCAATCACCTGAATCTGGTTACCGATCACCAGGAGATTCGGGAAGATGTTGAGATTCATCCCTGACCCCATCACCAAATCGAGCGCGGCGTCGGCGTTCTCCCCCAACCTGTCCCGGATGATCTGCTCATAACGATTTTCCCCCGGCATGGGAGCCGCCTGTTCCCAATACCTCTTAATCTCGGCGCGCTGGTCGATGAAGGTATGGCCGTTGCCAACGTCAGCGACCGTTTGCAGACCTTCGTCCACATTGCCGACCGCCCATTGCATATCGACACCGCCGCCGTAGCGATCCTTGCGCATCCGCAACAAGGAGGCGTGCGAAAAGCCGGGATGGTACCCGTCGGCGGAATTGTCATATACGAGCTTCCAGTTGCCGTTACAGATCAATCGATGGGTGCCGCGGCGGACGACCACACGACCTCCAGGCCACCGGTCGAGCCACTCATCGAGAAGTCTGGCAGCCTGTCCGAGGTGGGCTTCAAGGCTCGGCATCTCCCGATTCAGGGTGCCGAAGATGAAGCCTCGATAACTCTCGACACGGACTTTGCCCAAACCAAGCTTCGACTTGTCGAACTCCGGACCGTAGCCATCTTCGATCGGAACGCCCGCGAGGCTGCCGGTATTTTCAAACGACCAGTTGTGATATGGACAGGTAAAACGCCGCGCATTTCCTTCGTCCTGACGGCAAACCGTTGCGCCGCGATGGGTGCAGCGATTGAGGAGAGCGTGCATCCCCCCGTTCCGGTCCCGCGTCACGATGACGGGACGTAGACCCAGCTTTTTTCGAACGAAATCGTTGGGAGCCGGCAGCTCGCTTTCATGCGCAAGGAAGGTCCAGGTCCCGCCAAAGATCTTGTTCATCTCGGCGTCGAAGATGGATGTCTCGGCATACAGTGTCCGATGGACGCGATGATCCTCAACCAGCGCGTCTAGCGGCGGCAAGGCGAAATGATATGTCATGGTTACCTTCGAGGGTCTTTACGGATGTTTCGCTGATCAGTACCGCGTGAAGTATTCGCGATGCTCCCAATCGGTCACATCGTCCGGGGTGAGGTGCCACTCCGGCTCGGCAGCCAGGAACCGGTTGACCTCCGACTGCTTCATCCCGACCAGCCAATCGATGAACGTGTCGCCGAATTGCTTGCGGAAAAACGCACTGGTCTTGAGCGCCTCCAGCGCTTCCATCAGATTCGTCGGAAGTAGAGGACGGTGGGTCGCCGCATAAGGGCTTGTTTCAAGCGGGCCTGGATCGATACGCCGACGCATTCCGTCGAGTCCGGAGAACACTTGCGAGGCAAGATAAAGATAGGGATTTGCCCCAGGCTCCCCGATCCGGTTTTCGATGTGAGAGGTGGATTCTTCGGGCATTCCCTGAACACGGATCATCGCAGCCCGGTTATCATATCCCCAGGTTGCACGATCCGGCGCGAGGGAATTCGGCTTGCGTCGCTTGTAACCGTTGACGGTGGGAGTTGTGAACACCGAGGCGGCGACGGCATGCTCGAGAAGACCGCCAGCGTAGTAGCGCCCGACCTCGGACAGCAGTTCTCCGGATCCCGGCTCCGACGTGAATGCGTTCTTTCCGTCCATCGTCGCAAGGCTCTGATGCAGATGCCATCCACTCGCGACGTAATTCGGCAGCCCGGGACGCGTCATGAACGTCGCATGCAGCCCCATCCTGGCCGCCACCTGCTTCACCATCGAGCGGAACAGAGCCATTGTGTCCGCCGTCTGCAGCCCCGACTGCACATCGAAGGTGAACTCGAGCTGTCCCGGCCCCATTTCATTTTCCATGGTGCGCAACGGGATCTTTAGTGCAACGCAGTGATCCGCCAACGTGCAGATGAACGCGTCGACCCGATCCAGATTGTCCTCAACCTGATAGGAGTAACCTCTCGCCATCGCCTCGACCACGGGAGGCGTCGGGGGCATTCCCAGCCCTCCCATGTCCGCGGGGGCGAGCTTTGGATCGAGAACCCTGGTGACATAGAACTCGATCTCCAGACCGGTAACGAGCCGATACTTCTCGCGCTCGAGCTCTGCGAGCGCTGCCTTCAGCTTATGGCGCGCGTCGAAGGAAACGGGGCGACCGTCGCGGAAGTACATGTCGCCCAGCACCCACCCCGTTCCGGGGGACCACGGCAGGGCGCGGAATGTCAGCGGATCAGGAACCAGGATTACATTTGCGAAACCTGCCATCTCCGACATGCCAAGGCTGCCGCCGTCGACAAACGGATTGTAAGCAATGCCTTCGGCTGAATCGAAGCCGTATTGCGCACTCGTAAACTCGATACCGTTCTTCAGTGCAGATTGAAATGGTTCGGGCATCAGCGTCTTGCTGCGAAGTTTTCCCTGCGGATCCGCGACCGAAACACGAACGCACCGCAATCCCTTCTCGCCGACAACAGCCAACACTTCCTTTGCCGCTTGCTTTTGCTCATCAGTCCACAACCCATGGGCTTCGATAAATCCGTCTAACTTGCTCATCAGGGACTCCTCAGAATTGTTCCGAAACCGGGCTCCGTAAATGTCTTATTTTTTACATACTAATGTCAATACGTAAAAACCATTACCTCAAAAAAACACGCTTGACCGCGCCTCCAGACAAGTTCCTGAAGTCATCAACCTGGGCGTTTGGTTTTGATGGGGGTCGGGGCGGCGCCTGTTCCAGATTGTCGCCTTAAGCCTCCGGTTTCCGACTCTTCGTTCGGCCCGCGTCGGCGCTTGCAACACAACCGTCAAATCCACTGTCTGATCCGTCCACCCCTGGGGCGAACTCCACGAATGAGACTATTTTGGTACTGGACAGCCAACGCGGTATCTACTGCGATCAGCTATTGGGGGGCCGGAGCCTCCGCTGCTTTCATCGCGTCTCTGGCGAGGACGAGCAGGAACATTTCGTAGACCATGGTGGCGGCGAGGAAGGCCGTGAGACCGTTCACATCCTGCGCAGGCGAAACGGTATTAATGTCGGCGGCAACGATGTTCAGCCCGGAAAGGCTCCGGATCAGATCGATGCCTTCCCTGGCGTTCAGCCCGCCCCACACTGGAGTGCAAACCCCGGGAGCGCAGGACGGATCGAACACATCCATGTCCCAGGACAGGTAGAGGGGTTTGTCGCCGATGTTGGCGCGAACCTCCTGCACCACCGCTCGAGGTCCGCGCTGGAAGAACTCCGCCAGTGTCACGAGATTGAACCCCATTTCCCTTCCGTACTCGAACACCCGCGCCTGCGGCAAGGTACCGCGCAGACCGAGATGGTAGGACGAACTTGTGCTGATCCGCTGCTCCCTTGCGGCGTGAGTGAACTGCGTGGCGGCATCGATTGGATAGCGCTCATCGACCCGAAAGGTGTCGGTATGGCTGTCAATGTGAAGCACCGCAAGTCCTGGATGGACGCGCGATGCGGCGCGTACGAGTGGCAGGGAGACGCTGCCGTCGCCGCCGAGCCCGATCGGCACCGCGCCTGTCGTGACGATCCGGAAAGCGGCTTCCTCGATCGCCGCAAAACTGTCTTCTGCGCGGGAGGGGACCAATCGTACATCACCGCAGTCCACCGCGCCGAGCGCAGACGGCACGTCGAGATCCGCAAATTCGGGATGAAAACGGAACAACAACGCGGATTGCTCACGGATCGATGACGGCCCTTGTCTCGCCCCGACCCGGAAGGGATGCGTTCCGCAATCGAAGGGACAGCCGAGGATGGCGACCTTCGCTCCGGTCGCGTCCGTGCGATGAGGGATGTTCATGAACGTGGGTGGGCCGGCGTAAAACGGGTGAAGGTCGCTTCCGTCCATGACGGCATCAGAACTCATGCTTTCTTCAGCGCCGGGCAAGGCGCCGCTCCCATGTTCGAATTGCCATCGCCAGCGGCCAACAGATCATGAAATAGACGGCGGCTATGAAGGTGAAAATTTCCAGTGGCCGAAAGGTGGACGAGGACAGTTCCGTGCCGCGCCGCGTGATCTCGCCGACGGAAATGACCGACCCGAACGACGAGTACTTGATGAGTTGAACGAAATTGGCGGCGAGCGGCGGAAGCGTCAGCCGGGTCGCCTGCGGAAGCACGATCCGGCGGAACGCCTGGAAGGACGACAGCCCGAGCACCATTGCTGCCTCGCGGTGGCCCCGGGGCACGGCTTGGATGCCGGCCCGGTAAACCTCACCGATAAAGGCCGAGGAATAAATTGAAAGTCCTACGACGAGTGCGGTGAACGTGCTGAAATTGATGTCGAAGACGATCGGTAGTACATAGTAGACCCACAGTAGCTGCACGAGGACGGGCGTGTTCCGGACAGCCTCTCCGATGCTGATGCCGATGACGCGAAGAGGCCAGTGCTTCGAGAGATCGAGGCTGGCAATGACCAGGCCGCCGATCATTGCCAGCACGAGCGTGGTCGCCGAGACGATGAGCGTGAACTGCAGTCCGCCGAGAAGAAACCAGATGTTTGTGCTGATGACGTCCCATCGGAAAGTATAGCCCTGCATGGATATCAAGCCCCTCTATAGAATCGGATTCGCGTCAGGTCATTTGGAGATGACAGGGCCGAGTCCGTGCTTGTCGGCAAATTCTTTCAGTCTGCCGTCCAGCTTGACCGTGTCGACAAAGAGGTTGACGTAGTTGAGCCAAGCCTGATCACCGGGTGCGACGACGTAGGCGTATGAGGTCTCGCGCAAGGGTTGCGGGGGCACCAGGACGACCGCCCAATCGAATTCATGACGCACGCGCAGAGCCGACGGGTAGTCGGCGACCGAGGCGTCGGCGCGGTTGGCACTCAGCTCACCCTCGTTGGTGGCGGGCGCGGAGACGGCGTGGAGGGTGGCGTGCTTCAGGTAGCTCCGCATGAACGGCTCGGTGTAGCTACCGAGGGTATCGGCAACGCGTATGCCGGGCTTGTCGATATCAGCCCACGTCTTGATCGGGCCGTTCTTCTTCACAATCGCATAGATGCCGACCGTCAGATACGGCTTCGAGAACTCAACAGCCTGTGCGCGCTTTAGCGTCGCTCCCACGCCGAACATGCCGATGTCGCATTTGTTGGTCTGGAGATCGGCTATGAAAGTTACAAAACTGGAATCGACGATTTCGAGCTTGGCGCCGAGCTCCTTGGCGAGTTCATTCGCGAGATCCGCGTCGATGCCTTCGATCTGCCCCGTCGAGGGATTGCGATAAGAGATTGCATAGTACTGAGGCCATTGGCAGACACGTAGGATCCCGCTCTTCGTAATGTGGTAAAGGCGCGAGTCCGCCTGTTGCGCCCGCGCGGATACACTGAGGCCGAACATGAAACCAGATAGAATCATGGCAACGCCCAGTCCGGTGGCGATGGTTCGCTTATTCATGATTGCATGCCCCTTATTTTGCAGTCGACAACGAACCTAGTTTTGGAGTTGACAAAGAAACCGCGATGCGCGCTCAGTACGCGGAGCGGCAAAGAACGTTTCAGGAGGACTATCTTCCACGATGCGGCCGCCATCCATGAAGACGATACGGGAACTGACATTGCGCGCGAATCCCATCTCGTGGGTGACTACGAGCATGGTCATCCCATCGCTGGCCAGTTGGCGCATCACCTGCAGCACTTCGTGCCGTAATTCAGGGTCCAGCGCCGATGTCGCTTCGTCGAAGAGCATGAGCTTCGGCATCATTGCCAATGCGCGCGCGATCGCCACCCTTTGCTGCTGTCCGCCGGAAAGCCGGGCCGGATAGGCATCGCGCTTGTCGGCCAGCCCGACCTTCTCCAGGAGCGCCATAGCGATGTCGGCGGCCTCCGCGCGCGCGCGCTTGCGCACGAGAACCGGTGCTTCCGTGATGTTCTGCAGGACCGTCATGTGAGGCCAGAGATTGAAATGTTGGAACACCATGCCGATGTCGGGCCGCACCCGCGCGGCCGCGCGGCGCACGTCGGCATTGTTCGTAGCGTCACTGATGACCCGGCCTTCCATCGTGATCGCGCCGTGGCAAGGCTTTTCTAGAAGCGCCAAACATCGCAGCAAGGTCGTCTTGCCGGAGCCGGAGGGGCCGATGATGGACACCACTTCCCGTTGCGACACGCGAAGAACAACCTCCTGCAGAACCGATATCACGCCGTAGCTCTTGCTCAAGCCGTCGATCGCAATGAATGGAGCGGGATCGAGCGTGTTGCTAGAAGAGCTGTCAGACATCGGCGCCCTAAGGGTCAAATTATCCAGAACGGTCATTTCGGCGAACAGTTCGCGACGCGCTTGAAATTGCGCGCCTTCATGTCGTCGACAATGGCGCCCACCATGATACGCTCGGCTTGAGGTCGAGTCCGATCCACTTCACCGGCACCCCACCCAAATGATCCGGATAAAGTTCGGCCGCGAGCTTGTACGGCCCGCCGACGGCGGACGTCGCCCCGATAAAGTCATCCGTGACGCCGACCTTGATCTCCTGCGCCTCCGCCTTCCCGCCACTGACGGCGATACAGGCCGGAACGAGTGCCAAATACTTTTCAAGACACACTTCCCTCCTTTAACTCTCAACAACGCCGCGCCCAGGCGCTAGTCTTTCCCATCCGGGATAAGTTTGTATTTTATACCACATGCTGACGATCTATTTTTAACGTGTTATTAGTTATATGTAAATTTCATTACTTGTGCAAGTACTTCTTTTTGGCACGAGGTGCACAAATTCTTCGCCGTCTTTCCATGGCTAGGGGAAGGGTCGAAGTGCGCTTCTTCGCAGGCCTCCCAAACGAACGCGCAACTTCAGATATGACCAACTCCACAAGGGGCTTTCAGCGGTTGGATGAACATAGGGGCCGGTGGGCAATGCGCAAGTCTGGTCCGACGCCGATTTCATCGTCACCGTGGCGACATGATGCAACGGCTCACGAACCGCCTATACCACTCGACCCTGCATCGCGTGATGAACAACCTGAGTGGCCGCGATCGCTACTCGGTGGCAACCTTCTACAATCCGGACTACTACTATCGGGTCGAGTGCCTGCCATCGTGCCGTCCCGAAAGCGGTGTACCGGACTATCCCCCCTGTACGCTCGGTGAGCACATTCAGCAGATGTTCGAGCGCACCTATTCGAAGTAGGTGGCAGGCTCGGCGCGCTCGTTGCGAAATTGTGAGGCCGATGTCTTCCTCAGAAAGCGGCTACGCAACCGTCGCTACGTGGATCACTAGCACCTTCCAACGCGCCGTCGGGATGACGCACGATGGCGCCCGCGTGGCCCATGAGACTTGTATACGGCTCGACGCGCTCGATGTCGTGGCCGGCCGCTTGGAGTGCCGTATACAGCACTTCCGGAAAGCGATCTTCGAGCTTGAGGCTGGTGCTGGCCGCCCCCCACGTGCGGCCGAGCAGCCAGCGCGG
>Ga0179596_10000207_pt1 | contig 32924 bp, 27 predicted proteins | sample CZODoug1_1_08_16_FD_155494 | JGI IMG/M metagenome (GOLD analysis project Ga0179596, IMG submission 155494) | Vadose zone soil fungal communities from Angelo Coast Range Reserve, California, USA - CZODoug1_1_08_16fungal (Illumina Assembly) | ecosystem: Environmental > Terrestrial > Soil > Vadose...
TGGGCCGCCCTGTGTCGGCACCCCGCACGATGACGGCGAGGCGGTCGAGGGCGGCATCGTGGATGCCATAGACCTTTAGGACCGCATCGTAGCTGCACAGATCGCCGTCATGGGTGAACGGCTCGGCGCCGGGGATGTCGTAGGCGATGGCGCCCGTCTCGGCCGCCGTGCTCAGCACTCGATCTGTCGGCACATAGAGAAACGTCGCTTCGGGATCGATAAAGCGGCGGATCAGCCAGGGGCAGGCGATCCGATCGATCTTTGGTCGCTCCCGCGTGACCCAGCTCGACGGCGTTGTGCCGTGCTTGCGCCGGATCGGCATTCCGGCGTCCCGCCAACCTTCGATGCCACCGACGAGCAAACGCGCATCGATGCCTGCCTCGCGGAGCGATGCCACTACGCCTTGGCTGACTTCGTGACCGTGGACGCAATAGGCCACGACCTGATGCCCTCGCGGAAGCTTATCGAACCAAGCGGCGACATCATCGGGTGGTCGGCGAATGGCCCCGACGACCATTGTCTCGTCGGCATCGAATGCCGCGTCCTGTCGGACATCGACGAGCACGGGCGCCGATACGGTGCCCAATGACAGATAGAGGGATTCTGGGGAGATCGACGGAACATCCATGCGCTCGCACCTCGGGCTTCGAGGGTTGAGCAGAGCTTGGACGGATGCCGTCTTGGGTAGGCCGGGAGCCTGCGAGTCCCGACTTGGCTTTCATAACGCGTGGTGGCTTGGACCGCAAGCCCGACGCGGCTGTTCCGTTTTGCCCTTTCGCCAATCCCTCTAAGCCCCGCCTGGCGCGTCCAGGCAATGAACGATCGATGGGAGCTGGCATGATGCGGGATCAGCATGGTCGCGAGAAGATCGGCGATCTGGGCGTCAGAGTAGATGTAGGGGCGTGGCCTTCGCTGCGGCGGGAAACCGCCCGAAGGGGGATCTCGGTCGTGACGTCGGTAACGGCCACATGGCGGGCGAAAGCTCTGACCGTAGACATCCGCGACGACCAGGTGGCCGGTCCGCATTGCGATCCGGCCCACGCCGCTGCGAGCTTCCCCGTGATACGGGGTTCGTTCCGCGCCTTCATGAACCTGACGAAGCTGCGGAGCCGCTTCTCCTGGCTCTCCAGCTTGAAACCGAGGGATCGACGCAGGGTCAAGTACTGTTCCAGCTCTTCCAGGAGACCGGTCATTGCACGGCTCCTGGCCATGGGAGGCACAGGGTTCGAAGTGCCGCGATATCCACCTTCGCGTAGATGCGGCTCGTATCGGGGTCTTGGTGCCGCAGCACCTGACCGATCTCGGTAAGACTGGTGCCCGAAAGGATCATGTGCGTCGCCAGCGTGTGCCGAAAAACGTGGGCATGCCGCGACCGGAGCCCCGTCACGCCAGCGCGCTTCAGTGCTCGGCGCGCGATCAGGATCACCGGCGTCGCCACAGTGAATGGCGTTCGGGGTGTCTTGACCCTATGGAAGATCACCCGCGCACTCGATGGTGGTTGGCCGTTCCGGACGTAGTCGACGATCGCTTCACCGACGTCGTCAGCCAATGGCATGGTCGGTTCGTAGATGGCGCGACGAATATCCAACCAACTGGGACGGTATCTATGAATTTTTCGCGCTGAAGCCTTACCGCCGCTGGCAATCGATTGCGATGAAGTGACGCCGACGCATGCCTTGAGCGGACGTTGCAATTCAAACTGAGACGCTGGTGCATTTCCCGACCGCTTGCATTTTCCGGCTGGCCGACCGATGTTCCAGCCATGTCGCTGGGTAGGCCCTCGGCGCCGGTCATCGCGGTCCTCGGGCCGACCAATACCGGCAAAACTCATCTCGCGATCGAGCGCATGCTCGGTCATGCGACGGGGATGATCGGCTTTCCGCTGCGCCTCCTCGCGCGCGAGAATTACGACCGGATCGTGCGGCTGAAGGGTGCTCGCGCCGTGGCGCTGATCACCGGCGAGGAAAAGATCGTCCCGCCCAACCCGGCCTATTTCGTCTGCACGGTCGAATCCATGCCGCTCGACCGTCAGGTGGATTTCCTGGCGATCGACGAAATCCAGCTGGCCGCCGATCCGGAGCGCGGCCATGTGTTCACTGCCCGGTTGCTGCGCGCGCGGGGCCGTCAGGAAACCATGTTCCTCGGCTCCGACACGATCCGGCCGCTGCTGCGGCGCCTGGTGCCCGAGGCGGAATACGTCGCACGGCCCCGGTTTTCGACGCTGACCTATACCGGGCCGCAAAAAGTCACTCGCCTGCCGCCGCGCAGCGCCGTCGTCGCCTTCGCCGTCGCCGATGTCTTCCATTTGGCCGAACTGGTGCGCCGGCAGCGCGGCGGCACGGCGGTCGTGCTGGGGGCGCTCAGCCCGCGGGCGCGCAACGCCCAGGTCGCGATGTACCAGGCCGGCGAGGTCGACTACATGGTCGCGACCGACGCGATCGGCATGGGCCTCAACATGGATCTGGACCATGTCGCCTTCGCCCGGCTGGCGAAATTCGACGGTCGCGCGCCGCGCCGGCTGACCCCGGCCGAGATCGCCCAGATCGCCGGTCGCGCCGGCCGGCACATGAATGACGGCACCTTCGGCACCACCGCCGATCTGGGGCCGATCGACGAGGATGTGGTCGAGGCGGTCGAGACCCATCGGTTCGATCCGCTGACCCATCTGTTCTGGCGCAACACCGATCTGGATTTCCGGTCGGCCGGTGCCCTGTTGCGCAGTCTGGAGACGCGGCCGCCGCGGCCTTTCCTGGTCAAGGCGTCCGAGGCGGATGACCAGCATGCGCTGGCGACGCTGATCCGCCAGCCGGAGATCACCGCCGCCGCCGGCAATCCGGCCGCCGTCCGGCTGTTGTGGGAGGTCTGTCAGATCCCGGATTTCCGCAAGGTGATGAGCGACACCCATGCCCGCTTGCTGGCCGAGGTGTTTCGCCATTTGACCGGGCCGATCGAGCGCCTGGCCGATGATTGGGTGGCGGCCCAGCTCGGCCGGCTCGACCGGATCGACGGCGACATCGATACCTTGGTGACGCGCATCGCCCATGTGCGAACCTGGACCTATATCACCCATCGGCCGCATTGGCTGGGCGACGGACCGCATTGGCAGGAACGGGCGCGCACCATCGAGGACCGGCTGTCCGATACCCTGCACGACCGCCTTACCCAACGTTTCGTCGATCGGCGGTCGGCATTTCTCGTGAAGCATCTCAAGGAATGCGGCGAGTTGGCGGGATCGATCGCGCGCACCGGCGAGGCGGCGGGCGAGGTCCGCGTAGAAGGACATTTCGTCGGCGCCATGCGCGGCTTTCGCTTCGTGCCGGATCCGGCGGCCAGCGGTGCCGGCGTGCGCACCTTGATGGTCGCGGCCAACCGGCTGCTGCCCGGCGAAATCGCGGCGCGAGCCCGCCAATTCGCCGCCGAACCGGACGCGGCGCTGAGCTTGCTGCCCGACGGCCAGATCGCCTGGATGGGCATGTTGGGGGCGGGCGAGCCGATCGGCCGGCTGTTGCCCGGCGACACGCCGCTCACTCCCCGAGCCGAGCCGCTGGCCTTCGATTTCCTGGAGGGCGAGCTGCGTGACATGGTGCGCCGGCGGCTCGGCGGCTTTGTCCGCGGCACCGTCGAGAGCGGCCTGCGGCCGCTTTTCATCGCGGCGGCGGCTGGAACTGGAGCTGGGGCCGCCAGCGAACTTGGCCCGGCGGCGCGGGGCTTGGTGTTCCGCCTGGGCGAGGCGCTTGGCAGCCTGCCGGCCGAGCCGCTTGGCGCCGTGCTGGCGGCGCTGTCGCCGGCGGATCGCAAGCGGCTGACCCGCCTCGGCCTGCGCTTCGGGACCGAGACGGTCTATGTCGAATCCCTGCTGAAGCCGAAACCCCGGGCGCTGGCCGCCTTGCTCTGGTCGGTGCATGCGGCGGTGCCGCTGCCCGGCGATGTGCCGGCTGCGAGCCGCCTGTCGGTCGAGGCGGGGGTGGATTGGCCGGTGGGGCTGGGGAACGCCATCGGCTTTCGGCGGGTGGGGCCGCGCGCCATCCGCGTCGACCGGCTGGAACGGCTGGCCGCGGCGTTGCGCCGCTTGGCGCGGCCCGGGCCGTTCGCGCTCAACGGCGCGCTCGCCTCGCTGATCGGCTGCCCGCTGGTCGATCTACAAGGCGTGGTGGCGGCACTCGGGTATCGGGCGGTGGTCGAGAGCGGCGTGATCACCTACCGTGCCATCGCTCGCGGGGCAGGGCACCGATCCCGGCGTGTCGTGCCCCGCCCGGCCCCGATAATCGCCGAGGATCATCCCTTCGCCAAGTTGAAGGCGCTGCGTCTAGCGCCATGAACCATGCCGCCGCGCCGCCCGAACCGCCCAGCCTGCGCATCGATAAATGGCTGTGGCATGCCCGGCTGGCCAAAACCCGGGGCCTGGCCGGCCGGCTCGTCGATGCCGGCGCGGTGAGCTTGCGCGACAATCCGGTGCGCCGGGCGGCGCAGTCGGTGCGGGTCGGCGATGTGCTGGTCGTGACGCAGGGCGCCCGGCGCCGAACGCTGACGATCCTGGCCCTCGGCATCCGCCGGGGCCCCGCCATCGAGGCCAGGACGCTCTACAGCGAAACCGGCACGGCGGAGGGGACCGCCGAGCCTTGGGTGTCATTGCTGGCCGATATCGAATGACCATATTGGAGGGCACCGCGCCGTTACGGCGCATTTGTTGAAACTCCCTGCGCCGTTACGGCGCATTTGTTGATTATCCCTGCGCCGTTACGGCGCATTGCCCGCCGAGCATAGGGCGTGATAGCGAAGCGCTCATTATGTTCGATCATATCCTGAGTATGCTGAACGGCGAGCCGATGTTGGCGGAGCCGGAAGACATCCAGATCGCCGTCGGCGCCTTGCTGGTCGAGGCGGCCCGGATGGACGATCGTTTCGATGAGACGGAACGGGCGGCGGTCCAGCGCATTCTGGCGCGCCGCTTCGACCTGTCGCCCGAGGAGACCGCCCGGCTGCTGGCCGGGGCGGAGCGGGCGGCGATCGAGTCGAGTCAGCTGTTCCGGTTCACCCAGCTGGTCGTCGAACGCTTCGACCCGCGAGAGCGGATCGGCTTGATCGAGATGATGTGGGAGGTTGCCTATGCCGATGGCGTCCTCGATCCGGACGAGGACGCCTTGCTGCGCCGGGTCGCCGGATTGATCTATGTGTCCGACCAGGATCGCGGTGCCGCCCGCAAGCGCGCGCTGCGGCGTTTGGGCCACGATCCGGATTAACGCGATTTAGGGTAAAATAGCTCTCGCCGCTGCCCTTGCGGTTCGGGCGAGTTTCATTTATCGACGGGCGCGATAACCGGAGCATGCCGGCCGCATGCTCCGCACGAAGGAATGGAACGTCATGACGTATGTGGTCACGGAAGCCTGCATCAAGTGCAAGTATATGGATTGCGTCGAGGTTTGTCCGGTGGACTGCTTCTACGAAGGCGAGAACATGCTCGTCATCCATCCCGATGAATGCATCGATTGTGGCGTTTGCGAGCCGGAATGTCCGGCCGAGGCGATCGTGCCCGATAGCGATTCGGTGGCCGATCGGTGGGTCGAGATCAACCGGCAATATGCCGCCGATTGGCCGAACATCACGCGCAAGGGCGATGCCCCCGCCGATGCCGATAGCTGGAAGGGTGTCGACGGCAAGTTCGACAAATTCTTCTCGGCCGCTCCCGGCAAGAAAAAATAGCCCGAAAGATAGCCGAGGCGTATGGCGCGCCGATCTGATGCACCCATCTAACCATGGGTGGGCAGATGCCGCGGGCTGTTAGCGGCCCGGCGAATGCGCGACGAACGACGGACGATCTGCCCCGGTAAGCGGGGAGGAGATGGCGGCCATGTGCCGTCATCCTGCGCTGTGGGCTGGCTTTTGAGCCGCCCTTCATGCTATACTTCTAATCGAGTTGATCGGATTAGGGGCGGTCTGTCTGGGCAGCGCCCTGATTTTGCCTGGTTACCTTCAGTCCTATGGTCGGGTCGCATCGGGCGTATACCGAGAGGTGTGCGTTCTGCCGGAAAATGTCGTTTCGACAGTGTTCGTCCGGCAGCTTTTAAGGTTTTGAGAGAAATCGATGTCGGACAAGCTTGCTTTCGCTACAGGCGACTATGTTGTGTATCCGAGCCATGGCGTCGGAAAGATTCTGGGCATCGAAGCCCAGGAGGTTTCCGGGTACAAGCTCAATGTCTTCGTCGTCCATTTCGACAAGGACAGGATGACGCTGCGCGTCCCGGTCACCAAGGCGACCGCGTCGGGCCTCCGCCGGCTGTCGACCCAGAAAGAGATGCAATCGGCGCTGGCCAAGCTGAAGGGCCGTTCCAAGGCAAAGCGGACGATGTGGAGCCGCCGCGCCCAGGAATACGAGGCGAAGATCAATTCGGGCGATCCGGCGTCAATCGCGGAGGTCGTGCGCGATCTCTATCGCAATGCCGGCCAACCGGACCAATCCTACAGCGAACGGCAAATCTATCAGGCGGCGCTCGATCGTCTGGTGCGTGAGTTTGCGGCGGTCGAGGCGATCGACGAGCAGACCGCGACCCAGCGGCTTGAGCAGATGATGAACGCCGCCTGAGCGACTCGGCCTCGTTTCCGTCGAGCCCGCCCCAGCGATGATTTTACGGCCATGACCCGTCGGCAGCCCTTCCATGATCGGCTGTCGGCGCGTCGTGGTCGCTTCGGGCTGGGTCGCTTCGGGTGACGCCCACGCGCTCATCCGATGCCAATGTATTTGCCCGATTGACCGGCCGCGACCGGATCTGGGCGATCTCGTCGATCCATGGCGAATCCCGCCGCCTCGCTTCCGTGCATGCGGCGATCGCGGCCCGTCTGCAGCCGGGCGACGGTCTTGTCTATCTCGGCAATTTTCTTGGCCGCGGCTCGGATGTGCGCGGCACCTTCGACGAGCTGCTGGCCTTCCGGCTCGGGTTCCTGGCGCGGCCCGGCACCTTCGCCTGCGATGTCGCCTATCTGCGCGGCAGCCAGGAGGAGATGTGGCAGAAGCTGCTGCAGCTGCAATTCGCGCCGAACCCGTTCCAGGTGCTGGAATGGATGATCGATCACGGGCTGGGGCCGACGCTCGCGGCCTATGGCGGCGATCTGCGCCAGGGTCAGCTCGCGGCGCGCGACGGCGCGGTCTCGATAACCCGCTGGACCAATGGCTTGCGCGCGGCGTTGAACAGCGCCCCGGGCCACGCCAATCTGATGACCGCCCTGCGCCGGGCCGCCTTCACCGGCGATGACGGCGTGCTGTTCGTCAATGCCGGGCTCGACCCGTCGCGGCCGCTGACCGCGCAAAGCGACAGCCTGTGGTGGGGTGGGGCCAATTTCCTCGATCTGGAGCAACCCTATGGTGGGTTTCGCCGGGTTGTCCGCGGCTATGACCGGCATCATGGCGGGATTCAGGAGACGCGCTATGCGGTGTCGCTCGATCGCGGCGCCGGCTTCGGCGGCCCGTTGGTCGCCGCCTGCTTCGATCCGTCCGGTTCCCTGCTGACGACACTGGAAGTTTAGGACCCCGAAGTTTAACCCCCGAAGTGCCAGCACGCGCACCCCGCGAGAAAAATCGCGGGGCGCGGTGATCCGGTCCGGCCCCCGCGGCGTATATCCATTAGTGACCACCCGGTGAACAGCCGGATCGGCTCACCATTGTTGCGCGGGCGGCAAAGAGGGGCGGGTGGCATGGCTCACATCGACGATCCTGATACGCAGCGGGCCAATCTCAGCTTTATAAAAGCATCGATGAAGGAACCGCTGCTCGCGCGCGAGCATGAGTTCGACCTGGCCCGGCGCTGGCGCGAGGCGGATGACACCGAGGCGCTGCACGCATTGGTGCGCGCCTATACGCGGCTCGTCGTCTCGACCGCGTCGCGTTTCCGCAATTACAGCCTGCCGATGGGCGATCTGGTGCAGGAGGGCAATGTCGGCCTGATGCAGGCCGCCGCCCGGTTCGAGCCCGACCGCGACGTGCGGTTTTCCACCTATGCCGCTTGGTGGATCCGCTCTGCCATGCAGGATTACGTGCTGCGCAACTGGTCGATCGTGCGCACCGGTACCACCGCCGCCCAGAAATCGCTGTTCTTCAATCTGCGCCGGCTGCGGGCGCGGATCGAGGATGCCTCGGGCCGGCCGATGGGCCGCGAGGGCAGGCAAAAGATCGCGGCCGAGCTGAATGTCGAGATCGCCGAGGTCGAAACCATGGAGATGCGGTTGGCGGCGAGCGACCAGTCGCTCAACGCGCCGATCAGCGAGGGCGGCGAGGATGATTGGCAGGATTTTCTGGCCGATACCCGCCCCAACCCGGAAGACGTCGTCATCGGCCTGCGCGACAGCGCGACCCGCTCGCACTGGCTGGCCGAGGCGCTGGGCGAGCTCAGCCCGCGCGAGCGCACGATCATCCGGCAGCGTCGGTTGAGCGAGGAGGGTGCCACGCTCGAGGAACTCGGCCGCGAGTTAGGCGTCTCGAAGGAACGGGTGCGCCAACTCGAACACCGCGCCTTGCTGAAACTGCGCGAATCGATGCGCCGGCGGGTCGAGATGCCGACCGATCTCCTGGTGGAACTCTAGCAACCGAGGATCGTCCCGCGGCCTGTGCCGTTTAGCGAGGATGGAGGTTCTCGCATGAACGATCAGGTCAAATCCCCCACCGAGGCCCGGCAGGCGAGCAAGGAAGGCGTCGGACGCTATGTCCTGACCGCCTCGCTTGTGCTCGTCGTCATCGCGTTCATCGTCGCCTATGTGCTGACACGGGGGTGACCCCCGCTGTCGCAATCCCCGCCGTCGTGTAAGCTCTTGGCCATTGGATCGAAGGCGAGGACGGCAGCTGGGAACACCATCGGCGATACGCGGCACAATCCCGGCCAGAACGTCGATCGCCCTGGCCGCCCGGATTGCGCTCACCCTCATCCTCTCCGCTGGTGTTGCCTGGGCCGAGCCCCCGCCCGTCGCCGGCCTGCCGAAGATCGGCGAGGCCCGTGTGGCGCGTATCCTCGACAGCCGGACTGTGGCGCTGGAGGACGGCCGCTCGCTGCGCCTCGCCGGGATCTATGTCGCCGACGCGGCGCCGGATGGTATCGCGGTCGCCGCCCTGCGGCGGATGCTGGCCGGCCATACGATCGGACTGCACGCCTCGGCCGAGGTCCCGCTGGATCGCTATGGCCGGCTGCGCGCACAGGTCACGCGCGATGACGGGCTCTGGGTCCAGGCCGACCTGATCCGCCAGGGGATGGCATTGGTCGAGATCGGCGGCGCCGACGACCAAGCCGTCGCCGCCGATCTGCTCGTGGTCGAGCGCCAGGCTCGGGCGGAGGGTGTCGGCCAATGGGCCGATCACGGCTTCGCCCTGCGCCGGCCGGGGGTGGCGTTCCGGCTGATCGAAACCTTCCAGATCGTCGAAGGCCCGGTGACCGCGATGATCGCCCAGGATGGCGATCTGCTACTGAGCTTGGGTCCGAACCGTCGCTTCGACCTCACCTTGCGCATCCCGCGCGAGGCCCTCCGTCGCTTCCGCGCCGCCGGCCTCGACCCACGCCGCTGGGCCGGCCATGTCGTGCGCGCCCGCGGCTGGGTCCGTACCCAATACGGTCCGATGATCGATGTGATCTATCCGGCACAGATCGAACTCGACCCGCCGGCTTCTTAGCGAGGCCTCATAGACCTTCACCCACCCCACCGCCTGCGCTATAACCGCCGCGCCGTCTCCGTAGCTCAGCAGGATAGAGCATCGGTTTCCTAAACCGGGGGTCGCGTGTTCGAATCACGCCGGAGACGCCATACAATTCGTCGCCCGGGACGGTTTCTGTTCTGTCCGGAAGATTGATGAGGTCGAGGCGCCTATTCTCTTCGATGTGGCGCGTCTCACAATTCTTCTTCAGAGGGATCGGTTATGATCATCCGCCGTCGGCCCCTTGAAACGGATTCGCCAAAATATGCAGGCAAGAAATTTTCTGACTGAGCTCAGTGCGGGCTTGGTTACATCGCTTCTGTCTCTGGCCTATTGTTTCTCGTACGGCGCGCTGATTTTCGCCGGCCCCTTGCAGCCGTTCTTAAGCGAGGGGATCGCCGCGGCTCTGATCACGGCCGCGGTGGTGGGCACCTTGATCGCGCTGACCAGCGGCTTTCGCGTCTCGATCGCAGGGCCGGACAGCAATACCGCGGCGCTGCTGGCGGCCATGATGGCGGCTTTGGCTCCGGCGCTCGCCGGACGACCCGCGACCGAAGCCTTGGCCCTCGCCTTCGCCGCCCTCGCCCTCGCCACGTTCATCAGTGGCGCGACGACATACCTCATCGGCTGGCGGCGCCTCGGCCGGTTGGTCCGCTTCGTGCCTTACCCGGTACTGGCGGGATTTCTCGCCGCCTCCGGTTGGCTGATGGTTTTGGGCGCGGTGCGCATGGCGAGCGGCGTGTCGCCGAGCTTCGCGACGCTGGCTGAGATCGCCCAGCCGGGACCGGCGCTGGCTCTCGCCATCACGGTCTGCTGGGCGGGTCTGCTATGGGTCGTGGCCGCTCGCTTCAAGCATTTCATGATCCTCCCCATCGCCTCGATCGGCGCCACCGTCGCCACGGTACTCGTCTTCCAATGGCTCGGTTTTTCGTCGGAAGAGATCCAGAACTCCGGCTGGTTCTTCGAAGCCAGCGCCCCGCACCATGTCACACTGCCGATGCTCCAGGCGGAATTCTGGAAGGCCGATTGGGGCGTGCTCCTCGCCCGGTCGGGCGACATGGCGGCCATCGCCGTCATGACCGTGCTCTCGATCCTCCTCAATTCGACGGGTGTCGAACAGGCGGCGCGCACCGACATAGATCTTGACCGGGAGTTGCGGGTCCAGGGCATCGCCAACATCGCGTCCGGCCTGCTCGGTGGCTTCGTCGGCTATATCTCGGTAAGCCGGACCCTGATGGCACGTGGCGCCGGCGGCACCGGCCGCATCGCGGGCGTGGTCGTCGGTCTCGTGGCCCTCGCCTCCCTTGCCGGGGGGCCAGGTCTCATCAGCGAATTTCCGCGCTTTGTGCTGAGCGGCCTGCTGCTGCAGATCGGCGGTTCGCTGTTGTGGAACTGGGGCATGGCAAGCCGGCGGCGCCTACCCCCGCTCGAATGGCTGCTCGTACCCCTCGTCGTCATCGCCACCGCGTCGCTGGGCATCCTTGTCGGCTTTCTCCTGGGTATCTTGGGCGGCTGCGTGATCTTCGCCTTCAACGTCAGCCGCGTCGATATCGTCGAACGGGATTTCGGCGGCGACGAGCAGCCTTCCTCCCTCATGCGGTCAAGCGAGGAGATGGCGCTGCTTGGGGCGCATGGCGGCGCAGTCCGGGTGCTGCAACTCGGCAGCTTCATCTTCTTCGGTTCGGCCTATCGCCTGCAGGAGCGCATCGTGAATCTGGTGGCCGCGCATCGACCGCGTATGGTCATTCTGGATTTTTCGGCGGTTACCGGCATCGATTCATCCGCCGGGTCCGGCTTCGCCAAAATCCGGGACGCGTTGCACAGCCAAGGCATCCAACATTCGATCGTGGGATTATCGGCCGGCGTCCGCCGGGTCATGGCGGACGCCGATCGGCTGCTGCCCCACCATGCCAATCTGGACGAAGCCCTGGAGCATGGTGAAAACCTCATCCTGGCTGGGCTTGGGCTCAAACCATCGCAACATCGCCCCCTATTGGATTGGTTCACCGACGCGCTCGGCCGCGCCGATCACGCCCACGATCTGATCGACGCGCTGGTGCCGGCGGACTATGTCGACGAGCGTTATCTCTGTCGACAGGGCGACCCCACCGACACGCTGCTGTTTGTCGAAAGCGGGCGCGTCAGTGTCATTATCGAGCGGCAGGGATCCGCCGCGATCCGCCAGCGGGTATTCGGCGCCAACACAATGATGGGCGAAATGGGCTTTTTCCTGGAGGCGCCGCGCACGGCCAGCCTGCGTATCGACCAGGACGCCGTTGTTTGGGCGCTAGACCGCCCGTCCTACCGGCGCCTCAGCGAGAAGCGGCCGGAGTTGGTGGCGGCATTGCTCACCTACACGGTGCGCGTTCAGTCCGAACGACTTGCCTACGCGACCCGGCAGATCGCGGCGCTACGCCGCTGACCCTGGCCTACTGGCCGGAGCGATGACACGCCACAGGGTCATATGTGAGGTTGTGTCAGCAGGCACTTTCCGAGGGTTGAATCACCACTCGGCGGGGTCCCGATCATGCCATTGGCTTGTGCCGGGGGACGAGACCCAGCGGATGAAGCGTCGAGAGAGGCCGCGGATCGCCTCAGCTAAGCGCCACAATGCCCGTAAGGTCGTGCTTTGCGGGGCTTGTTCAGCTGACGATATGGGCGGTCCGGAAAGAGCCATGCACGCGTTCCCAAGGTGCTTCAGTCTTGATGAACGCCAAAGTCACATACCCCGTGCGGATTTTCAGCATTTCAAGTGTAACTCACCGGAGACCGTCGCCGATTTGGGGAGCCGGGCCAAAGGGGCCGACTGGTCGATGATCACGCGTTGAAGAGGTCTGGAAACAAGACGCGCATAATGACGATGGCAATGACGCAACACGCATACGCGACCATCACCGATGCGCCCCGATTCGCGCGGAACGTTTCAGCCAAACGCCCCAGCGCCCGCCAGATCGTGCTCTGCGGGGTGTGTTCGGCCGATACTGTCGAGGGTTGGTAAAGAGCCACTATGCGCTCCCAAGGTGCGGTTACTATTAATTAACGTGAAGGCTATATGGCCCGGCCCGATTTGTCGCGTCATAGTTGTGACCGAGTTGCAATCTTCGCCGCCCGGCTGCTCGCTCAGCGCGTCGCCGACGGCCAGACGCGTCTATAGGTGGCAAGCATCTCGTCGCCGACATGGAAAGCCGGGGCCGTAGGATCGTTTTCCGATCCGATCGGCCGCACGATGGTCTCGTAATCGGGGGTCATGAAGAAGGGCATCGAGAAGCGCGGTACCCCGCCGCGATTGGCGACGCGATGATTGGTCGAGGAAAAACGGCCTTTGGTCCAGAATTGCAGGGTATTGCCGATATTGATGATATAGGCGCCTTTGAGCGGCGGCGCGTCGATCCATTGCCCGGCCTTGTTCAGCACCTGAAGGCCGCCGGTATCGTCTTGCGACAGGAGGGTGATCACCCCGGAATCGCAATGCGAGCGGGCCAGCAGCTCGACACGGGGATCGTCGATTTGCGCATAGCGCAGCAAGCGCAGCTGGGCGAGTGAGTGCCGGTAATGCCGGGTGAAAAAATCGCGGGGCCGATCCAGGCCCTCGGCGAACAGCTCCAGCAGCGTCGTGCCGACCTGGAAGGTGCGCTGGTAGTAGGTATGGATGGTGTCGCGAAACCCTTCGACCGCGTCCGGCCATAGATTGGGTCCGCGCAGGGGCAGGCCCATCGTCACATCGGGATGTTCGGGGCCGAGTTCGGCGGCGCAGTGAAACGCCTCGAGGTTGTTGCCCTTGAAGGTCGGATCGGTGTCGCCCTTTTCCAACAGGCCGAGATAGCCGCGATACTGGGGCGACCGGGTGATGTGGATTTTGCGCTTCTCGCTCTCCGGCAGATCGAAGAAACGGCGACTCATGTCGAACACGCGGTCGAAGGTGTCGTCGCCGACGCCATGGCCGACGACATACATGAACCCGACCCGCTCGGCGACCGAGACCACGTCCCGCACCAGATCCGCCCGGCGCTTCGGATCGGCGGCGCCGCTGATATCGACGATCGGAATTTCGTCGAAGGCGGCAAGCCGGGCTTGCATGGGCTGGCCGAGCATGGGGTTTGGTCCCTGATCCGTTGGGGGTGGTCTGAATATTGTATGGACATAAGCTGTCGACGGCATCGAGCGACCCTCAAACTTCAATCGCCCCAATGTTCTTTGCCGTCCAGGGAGATGCGTCACATGCTTCGTCGTCTTGCCGCCGTCCTGCTCGCCGTGCTCGCCCTCGGTGCAGGGGGTGTAGCTGCTCAAACACTGCCGCCCGATATTGCCCAAAGCAAGAAGATACGGGTCGCGGTGAACGGCAGCTACCCGCCGATGGAGAGCGTCGACGTCGCGACCAACAAGCTCGTCGGCTTCGATATCGATCTCGGCGAGGCTCTGGCCAAGACGCTCGGCGTCGAGCTGGAATGGCAGGACGGTTCCTTCGCCCAGCTCATCCCCTCGCTGCAGAGCAGCCGGGCCGACATGATCCTGAGCGGCATCAGCGACCTGCCCGCGCGCCGGGAATCGCTAAACTTCATCGACTATCTGAATTCGGGTGCCCAGTTCTACACGCTGGCCAAGAACACCGCGATCAAGTCGCCGGCCGATCTCTGCGGCGTGCATGTCGGGACGGTGCGCAGCACGTCGTTCCCCGCCAATATCGCGCAATATAGCGCCGAGAACTGCGAGAAGCTGGGCAAGCCCGCGATCATCGTGGACGGCGTCGACCGCATGCCGCTCGTCGCGACGGAGCTGCAGCAGGGGCGCATCGATGCCGCGGTGCGTGGCAGCGAAACTTTGCCGACGATGATGCGGGACGAGCCCGACACCTATCGCATCGTGACGCCGCCCTTTACCAAGGTGTATCAGGGCATCGCTTTCCTGAAGACCAACACGGCCTTGCAGGACGCGGTCCTCGTGGCGCTGAACAAGCTGTTCGCCGACGGCACCTACACCGCCCTCATCCAGAAATGGCATCTCGAGGCGAGCGCCGCGCCGGCACCGACGGTGAATGGCGAGCCGCCGCGCTGACCGGCGATCGTCATCGGCAACCTTTCCCATCGCCCAACTAGAGCGCCGTCGAATGCGCCCTTTCCGCCACAACTATGACATGCCCCGTGCTGCAATAGAGTCTGGCCTGCCAACGTTATCAGGTCACAATGCAGCCGATAGTCGGCCGATCTGTCTTGGTCGACTATAGAATCGGGAGTTCTTCAATGTCGTATCGATCTATGAGCGTCAAGAAACTGCTGGGCGTCGCCATCGTTTCTTGCGGCATGCTGTTCGTTAGTCTCAGCGCGGCACGCGCCGATGATGATGAGCACGGTTACCGGCATGACCACGGCTATCATGAGGGCTGGCATCGGCGACATGAGCCGGATGTGATCTACGCGCCGGGCCCCGTCGTGCTCGTCCCGCCGCCCCGCGTGTATTATGCCCCGCCGCCGCCGGTCGTCTATGCCGTCCCGAGCCAGCTCAATATCATCGTTCCGCTGCGTTAGCGCACGGCCCGGGAAAGACAAGAACATGACTGGAAATTTGTCCCTCCGTCTGTTGTTGATTGTCGCGATCGCCCTGACGGCACCCGCCGGCATCTTCGTCTCCACCGCCTACGCTCACGGGGGCGGTGGTGGCGGCGGCGGTGGTGGCGGCGGCGGTGGAGGGGGCGGCGGTAACGGCGGTGGTAACGGTAACGGCGGCGGTCATGCCGACGGGATCGGGTCCGGCGTCACGGCCGACCAAGCGGATACCGGTTCCCATACCGGCATCACCGGACACGGCGCCACCGGCCACGCGGCTCATGATCAGGCGGCTCGGAGCACTTCGGGTCGCACCCATGGTCAAACCGTGGCGCGTGCCAGCAACCGGGCGAATGATTTGGGCAAGCTCAACGCCGCCCATGCGTCGCCGACGGCACGGGCGCATGCCGCCCCGAATTCCGCGGTCGGCAATGTCGCCGCCTATAGCCGGGCGCTGAACCGGGCCCAGGCCATTCCAGACCCGGTGGCCAGGCAAGCGGCCATCGATAAGGCGATCGCCGGCCTGAACTCGAACAAGCCGGTGACCCCCGGCGTCGTCGATCAGGTCGATGCTCGGCTGGGGCTGTGAGCCGGGGCGCCCGGTACGGCTGAGCGGCCGTTAGTGGCGGTCGAGCGTCACAGCGTATCCAAGAACGCCGTCACCCGATCGGTGACCGCCGACAGCGCATCCGCCACCGTCGCATGGGTTGTCGCGGGGCCCGCCGCTCCTTGCCGCAGCGCGTCGATCCGATCCTCCGCCTGGGTCGCCTTGGCGGGTAATGTCGTCGTCATATGGCAGAGGCTGTGTTGCAGATCGTTCGGCGGGGCCGCCGAGGCGTCGGCGACTTCCGTCGTCGTCGGGGAGCGCGTGGTGGCGGCGATGCTTTCCGGGCCGAGATTGGTCGGATCGTTGAGGCTCAAGGCGCGGATCAGGTCCGGTGCCGCCTCGTCTCGCGCGGTCAGCGGATCGCCCAGATCGAACAGCTTGCGCAGGGTCGCGATGATCGAGGTGTGGTCGAACGGGTAAGGCGGGCCTTGCCCCGGCAGGCCGTTCTCCACCACCCGCACGACGCTACCCGGTGCGATATAGGGCGAGATGATGACCGCCGGCACCCGCACGCCATACCGGTCGAACGAAAATTCCGTATTGGCGGCGCTGGCTGCGTCCGGCACCACCGCCTTGGGCGGCGGCACGTGATCGAAGCAGCCGCCATGCTCGTCATAAGTGATGATGAACAGGGTCTGGGTCCAGGTCGGCGCGGCGCGCAGGGCGTTGTAGACGCGGGCGATCAACTGCTCGCCATAGACCACGTTATGCGGCGGGTGCTGGTCGTTGGGAATGAGGCCGAGCGGCTCGTTGGTGAAATAGCGCGGTTCGATGAAGCTGTAATTCGGCAGGTTGCCGTCTCGGCAATCCGCCTCGAACTCGTCATCGAACATCCGGAAATGAAACGGCGCGTCGAACCAGAGATTGGCCAGGGTCATGCTTTGCGGCACGTCGTGGAAATACACCTTCCAGCTCTTCTTGCAGGCGCTTAGGCGCTCGAAGATCGTTGCCATCTCATAGGGAAAATGGAACGGCTCGTTATCGACCCAGCCGCCCGCCGTCGCGGTATGCGCGAAGAACCGGTTCGGCCAGGTCTGGCAAGGGGCCGAGGCGTGCCATTGGTCGCAGACCCCGAACGCGGTGGCGAGCGCGCTGATGACGGGCACCTGCGCCGGCGTGAAGTAATGCATGACCGCCTTGGGATCCGGTTTCGCCGCCCCCGCGGCCGCCGCCTGCCGGGCGTAATTGTCGGCGAAGCCGGACATGGTCGGCGGCCCCGCGGTGGGCGATCCGCCCAGGCCGTAGAGCTGGGTCACCATATCCGCCTGAAACAGCTCGCCCGGATCGGGATCCGGGATGCGGGCGGTCGCCGGGTCCATTCCCGTATCGTTCCAGACCGGGATCGCAGCCCCCGCGCCGCCGGTGGCCGGGTCGGTGAATGGGTTCGTCTCCTCGCCCGACAGCCCGTTGAACCCGTCGCTCTTCGGATAGAGCGTGCCCAGCATCGAATCGAAGGAACGGTTCTCCAGCATCAGAACCACGACGTGATTGATCCCGCTCAAAGCCGGCATGCGCGCCTCCCCCTGCCGAGGATGTTTTCAAGCCGAAATGACGCGCCGAAAGCCTGCGTTATGCAAGCATAACGAGAGTCGGCCCTATCCTACCTGGATGATCTCGTCGCGGATGCATGCCGCGCGATGGCTTCGCGTGCCAGGGTCGGCGCCGGGGCCGGCGCCAGGACCGACCGGGCGCGGTGCCGGGATCGCCGCGGCGCAGGCCTCGATCGCGTGCGGGCAGCGGGTGCGGAAGACGCAGCCGGAGGGTGGGTCGGCCGGGCTGGGCAGCTCGCCGCTGAGCACGATGCGGTCGCGGCGATGGGCGGGATCGAGGCTCGGCACGGCGGAGAGCAGGGCGGCGGTATAGGGGTGGCGCGGGCTGGCGAATACCTCCGCGGTCGGCCCCTCCTCCATCACCCGGCCCAGATAGAGCACGACGACCCGGTCGCACAGATGCCGCACGGCGGTCAGGTCATGGCTGATGAACAGCATGGCGAGGCCGAGCCGCGTGCGCAGATCGGCGAGCAGCGCCAGCACCTGCGCCTGTACCGAGACGTCGAGGGCCGAGACCGGCTCATCCGCCACCAGGAAATCCGGGCCGGTCGCCAGCGCCCGGGCGATGCCGATGCGCTGGCGCTGGCCGCCGCTGAACTGATAGGGAAACCGCTTGGCGTGGTCGGCGTCGAGCCCGACCTGGCGCAGCAGCTCGGCGACCCGCGCCGGGGCCTCCCGCGCCGTCGCCAGACGGTGGATGCTCAGCCCATCGGCGATCTGCGCGCCGACTGGGCGGCGCGGGTCCAGGCTGGAATAGGGGTCCTGGAAGACGATCTGCATGCGCCGTCGCAGGGCGCGTAGTGCAGCACCGTCGAGCCCCTTGAGATCGGTGCCTTCGAACAGCACCCGGCCTTCGCTGGGCGGCAAAAGCCCGAGAAGCAGCCGGCCGACCGTGCTCTTGCCCGAGCCGCTTTCGCCGACCAGCCCGACCGCCTCGCCGCGCGCCAGGGACAGATCGAACCCGGTCACCGCCTGCACGGCGCGCGGGCCTGTCGAGAAGGGCCGCCACAGCCCGCGCGCGGCGAACCGGCGGGTCAGGCCCTCGGCCAGGACTAGCGGCTGGGGGGCGGGAGACCCGTTCATGGCTCGGCCCAGCGCGGACAGCGGGTCGCGCGCCCCGCCATGGCCTCGACCAGCGGCGGCGGGGCCGCGTCGCAGGCATCGATGCGCCGGGTACAGCGCGGCGCGAAGCGGCAGCCGGGCGGCAGGGCATGCGGCGGCGGTACCACGCCCGGAATGCCCTGGGGCGGCACGCCGCCCTCGGTCGGGGCACTCGCCAGCAGGGCCGCGGTATAGGGGTGCAGCGGTGCGCTGAACACCGCCTCGACCGGCCCCGTCTCGACCACCTCGCCGGCATACATCACCGCCACCCGGTCGGCGATCTCCGCCACCACCGGCAGGCTATGGGTGATGAAGATCAGCGCCAGCCCGGCCTCGCGCTTCAAATCCGCGAGCAGCGCCAGCACTTGGGCCTGGATGGTGACGTCGAGGGCGGTCGTCGGCTCGTCGGCGATCATCACCGGCGGGTCGTTGGCGATCGCCATCGCGATCATCACCCGCTGGCGCATGCCGCCGGACAGCTCATGGGGGAACGCGGTCGCCCGGCGCACGGGGTCCGGAATGCCGACCCGCTCCAGCAAGCGTATCGCCCGCCGGTCGGCGGCACGGGCCGAAAGGCGGTGATGCGCCTCGATCGCCTCGGCGATCTGTCGGCCGACCGGCTGCACCGGGTTGAGGCTGCTCATCGGGTCCTGGAAGATCATCGCGATCGCCGCCCCGCGCAGCCGGCGCAAGGTGGCCTCGTCCTGATGCAGCAGCGGCGCATCGCGCAGCCAGGCCGTCCCCGATGCCACCCGGGCGGCGGGCGGCAGCAGGCCCAGCAGGGCGAGACCGGTGAGCGACTTGCCGGACCCGCTTTCGCCGACGATCGCCAGGGTCTCGCCCGATTCGAGCCGCAGCGAGACGTCGCGTACCGGCCGGATCGGGCCGGCGGGCGTGTCGATCTCGATGGTCAGGCCGCGCAGTTCCAGCTCGGCGCCGGTCGGCCGGGCGGCGGGCAGCAGCCCCGGCACCAGCGCCTCATGCAGCCGGCGTCGGCGGCGGGGGATGGGGTGCGGGTCGATCGCATCGCGCAGCGCGTCGCAGAGCCCGTTCAAGGTGAGGATGGTCAGGGTCAGCGCCAGGCAGGGCCACAGCAGCAGCAAGGGCGCCTGCGCCATGCTCGCCCGCGCATCGGCGATCATCAGTCCCCAGGACGGCGTCGGCGGCACCACCCCCAGCCCCAGGAAAGACAGGCCGGATTCCAGCACCACGGCGGAGGCCGCGACCAGGCTGAACTGCACCAGCAGCGGGCCGGCGATGTTCGGCAGGATGGTGCGCAGCATGATGCGCGGGCGGCGGGCGCCCAGCGCGCGCATCGCCTCGACGAAATCCTGGGCGCGGACCGACAGCACGCCGGCATAGGCGACCCGCGCGAAGCCCGGCACGTAGAGCACCGCCAGCACCAGGATCAGCGTGCCGGCCCCGGGCCCCAGCAAGGTCACCACCAGCATCGCCAGCAGCAGCGGCGGAAAGCACAGCACCACATCCATCGCTCGCACGGTCAAAAGCTCGGTGACGCCGCGCAGGAACCCGCCGAGCACCCCCAGCGTGGTGCCGATCCCGAACGCGATGGCCGCCGAACTGGCGGCGACGAACAGCGAGACCCGGCCGCCCCAGAGCAGGCGGGACAGCACGTCGCGGCCATAGCCGTCCTGGCCCAGCGCATGGGCCAGGCTGGCGCCGGCGAAGCGATGCGCCACGTCCATCCGCACCGGATCGGGCAGGCCGAGCAACGGCGCCAGAACAGCCGCCAGCACGATCGCAGCGACGCCGGCCCCCGCCACCCAGAGGCGGGCCAGGGATAAGCGGGTCATCCGTGCCGCACGCGCGGGTCCAGCACGCCGTAGAGCAGGTCGACCAGCAGATTGAGGCCGACGAACAGCACCGAGATGACCAGGATGATGCCGACCACCGACGGGTAGTCGCGTGCCGAGACCGCGTCGACCAGCAGGCCGGACAGGCCCGGCCAGTTGAACACGTATTCGACCAGCACCGTGCCGCCCAGCAGGCTACCCAGATGCAGGGCGACCACCGTAACCACCGGCATCAGCGCGTTGCGCACCACATGGCGGGTCAGGATATGGCGGGGCCGCAGCCCCTTGGCGCGTGCCGTGCGGACATAGTCGCGCCCGGCTACGTCCAGCACCGCCGCGCGCGCCATCCGGAACACCACGGCGGCGAGACCGAGGCCGATGGTGAGCGACGGCATCGCCAGCAGCGACAGGTGCCGCGCCGGATCCTCGGCCAAGGCCACATAGCCGCCCGCCGCCACCCAGCGCAGGCTCTGCGCGAAGACCAGCACCAGCAGGGTGCCGGTGACGAAGACCGGGACCGCCAGGGCCAGGGCCGCCAGCCACGACGCGGTCCGATCGAACACGCCGCCGCGCCGGATCGCCGCCAGCGTCCCGGCAGGCATGCCCACCAGCAGCGCCAGGATGGCGCCGGCGCCGATCAGCTCCAGCGTGCGTGGCAGGCGCCGGGTGATCGCGTCGGCGACCGGGCTGTCATCCTGCATCGACCGGCCGAGATCGCCGCGCAGCAGCCCCGCCATGCTCTGGCCGTATTGCACCAGGATCGGTCGGTCGAGCCCGAGCTGGCCGCGCAGCTCGGCGACGGCACCGGGATCCGCCGCGACGCCGCCCTGGGACAGCAACAGCTCCGCCGGGTCGCCGGGCACCAGATGGATCGCCAGGAACACGATGGTGGCGACGATCCAGACCAGCACCAACGAGATACCGACCCGCTTCAGTGCCCAAATCATGGGACGGCGTTAGGCAAATGTCGCCTGCTCCAAGGTCAGGCCGGAATAGAAGGTCAGCGCGCCGGGCAGATTGTGGAAGCCTTGGAGGTTTCGGGCCATGGCATAGCCTTGGGAGCGCCAGGCGAGGCCGACGAACGGGGCGTGTTCCTGGGTGGTCTTCTCGACCTCGGCATAGATCGCCTGGCGTTTCGCCTGATCGAACTCGGCGCGTCCCTGGGCCAGCAGCTCGTGCAATCGTGGGACCGCGAGGCCAAAGCTGCGCGAATAGGAGGGTGGCAATTCGCCGTCGATATAGGCGCTCAACCCATCGGGGTCATTGCTGTCCCCGGCATTGCCGATCACCGCGAATTCGTATTGCCCGCGATTGCCCAGCGAGACGCGGGTCGGCCAATCCGGCAGGCTCAACTGCACCTGGATGCCGATATCGGCCAGGTTCTGCTGGACCACCACCGCCGTGTCCTTGTGCATGCCGTATTGCGCGGTCGACAGCAGGGTGCAGGAAAAGCCCTCCGGCTTGCCGGCATCCTTCAGCAAGGCGCGGGCGCGGTCCGGATCGTAGGTCCAATAGGTCGAGCGGCCGGCGTCGAAATACGGGCTGGCCTCGGGAAACGGCAGGCTCTGCAGCGGCTTGCCGCGGCCGAAAAACGCCGCCTTGACGATCTCCTCGCGCTTGATGGCGAAGGCGACCGCCGAGCGGACCCGCGCATCGACGAACGGCCCGGACTTGCCATTGAACACGAGGTCCATGAACGGTCCTTCGGTGGTCTCCAGCCGCAGCTTGGGGTCCGCCTCGATCGCCGCCATCGACTGCCAGGGGACGTATTCGATGAGGTCGACATCGCCCGCCTGCAAGGCCGCCACCCGGGCATTCTCGTCGCTATAGGCGACCATCTTGAGCGATTTCAGTTTCGGCAGGCCCGGCTTGTAGAATTTGTCGAAGGCGACGAGGTCGAGCGAGGCGCCGCGCTCCTGCGCTTTCAGCACGAACGGCCCGGCGCCGACCGGCGTGCCGCCATTGTCGGTCGACCCGCGCGCGATGATCGGCATGTTGTAATTGGCCAGCAGCACCGGCAGGGTCACGAAGGGCTGCTTGGTGACGATCCGCACGGTACGCGGATCCGGCGTCTCGACCCGCTCCACACCCTGGAATTCCGCCCGTAGATAGGCGGTGGAAGTGGCCGCCGAGACCTGCTCGATGGTCCATTTCACGTCCTCGGCGGTGACCGGCGCGCCGTTCTGGAACACCGCCTGGCGCAGATGGAACACCCAGGCCGTCTCGCCGTCCCGTTCCCAGCTCTCGGCGAGCTCGCCGATCAGCGTGCCATCCGGGTCATAGGAGGTCAGGCCGCGAAAGATCAGCATCTTGACCGTGCCGGCGGCGGCACCGGCATTGCTCCAGGGCTGCAGATTGGGCGGATAGCTGGATAGGCCGAAGACCAGCGTGTCCGGCGACCGGGCGGCGCGCGCCTGACGGCTCAACCCGGATCCCAGCGTCGCGGCGGCGGCGGTGCTGGCGAGAAACGCACGTCTGGATAGGCGCATGAGAGATCTCCCGCGAAAAAGGCGCTTAGACGGCTTAGCGATAGATGGCCGCCGCCGCCGCGGCATCGATGCGGCCCTCGGCGACATCGCGGGCGACGGCGGCGGTGTCGCGTAACGCGGGTGGACCATAGCCGCCGGCGCCGGCGGTGATGATCTCGATCGTCTGGCCGGCGCGCAGCATCCCGCCGCCCTCGACGAAGGGGGTCACCCCCGGACCGAAGACATAATCCGCCCGGCCGCCCGCATGCCCGCCGGCGAGCCCCCAGGGGGCGGAGCGCAGCCGCGAGCTGTCGAGGCGTAGGCGGCAATCCGCCTCGGCGCGATAGACCCGGCGCAATCCCATGCCGCCCCGATATTGCCCCGGCCCGCCCGAGCCGTCGACCAGCTCATAGCGCAGCAGGGTCAGCGGATACTCGCCTTCGAGTGCCTCCACCGGCAGGTTCGAGGTGTTGGTCATGTGCACATGCACGCCGTCCAGCCCGTCCTTGGTCGCCCGGGCGCCCGATCCGCCGCCGATGGTTTCCAGATACACCCAGGTGCTGCCATCGGCGGGATGCTGGCCGATGAAGCTCGCGACGGCGGCGGCGCCGTTGCAGGCGGCGATCACCCGTTCCGGCACCGCCTGGGCCAGCGCCCCATGGATCAGGTCGACGACGCGCTGGCAGGTGCCGATCCGCCCGTTCACCGCCGCCGGATGCGCGCAATTCACCACCGAGCCTTCGGTCGCGGTCACGCTCAGGGGGCGGGCCAGGCCGGAATTCGGCAGGATGGTCGGGTCGACCACCGTCTTCACCGCGTAATAGACCGTCGACAACAGGGCGGTGAACACCATGTTCAGCCCGGCGCGGACTTGGGGCGGGGCCTCGAAATGCAGGCGCATCTCGTCGCCCGCCACGGTGATCTCGACCGACAGCTCCAGCTCGTGATCGAGCTCCGGGTTGTCGTAGCGATCGGCGAACCGATAGACGCCGTCCGGCAGGGCGGCGATGCCGGCGCGCATCTTGCGCTCGGCGTAATCCTGCAGCGCCTCGCCGGCCGCGAGCACGGTGGCGGTGCCGTATTTGGCGCAGAGGGCGGTCACCCGCTGCACGCCCAGCCGGTTCGCCGCCATCTGCGCGCGCAGATCCGACAGACGCTCACGCGGCACCTGGCAGTTCAGCAGGATCATCTCCTGTACGTCGGGCTGCAGCGCGCCCGCCCGGTACAGCCGGATCGGCGGGATGCGCAGCCCCTCCTGATAGATATGCGCATGACCGCGATCGGCGAAATCGGCGTGATGCGCGGTGTTCACCGCCCAGGCGACGATGCGCCCGTCCGCGAAGATCGGCTCGGCCAGCACGATATCCGGCAGATGGGTGCCGCCGCCCTCATAGGCGTCATTGCCGATGAACACGTCGCCCGGCCGCATCTCGGCCATCGGATGGCGCTTCAGGATATGCGGGATGATGCCGATGAAGCTGCCGAGATGCATCGGGATGTGCTCGGCCTGGCACAGCGTGGTGCCCCGGATGTCGAACAGGGCGGTGGAGCAATCCCGCCGCTCCTTGATGTTGGTCGAATAGCTGGCCCGCACCAGCGCCTCGCCCATCTCCTCGGTGATCGAGGACAAGGCGCTGCCGATCACCTCGACGGTGATCGGGTCGATCTTGAGGGGGGCCGCGTCGATCGGCATGGCGTGGCTCATATCGCCTCCAGCACCAGGTTGAGATAAGGCTCCACCACCGCGGCCATGCCGGGCAGGATGACGGTGGTCGAATCCATCTGCTCGACGATCGCGGGGCCGGCGACGCGGTTGCCGGCATCCAGCCGGTCGCGGTCATAGACCGGGCAGTCGACGAAGCCGCCGGCCTCCGGCATCCAGACCTGGCGGCGGCCGATGATCGCGTCGCTGGCATCCGGCCCCGCATCGGCGCGCGGCTGGAACGCCGCCTTGCGCACGACACCCGCCGCCTCGATCCGGAAGGTGACGAGCTGCACCGCCTCGCCTTCGGCGACGAAGCCGTAGAGCCGCCGATGCGTCGCGGCGAAGCCCTCCGCGAGGGCGTCCAGGCTGGCGGCGGTGACGCGGCCGGCGGGCAGCGGCACCGACAGCTCGTAGTTCTGTCCGGCATAGCGCATATCGACCGTGCGGGTCACCCGGCGCGCCTCCGGACCGATCGCCTCGGCGGCGAACCACGCCTCGGCGCGCGCCGCCAAGCCGGCGGTCACCTCGTCGATGGCGTCGAGCGAGCCGGCGGCGAGCGGCAGCAAGCGGGTCGCCGCGAAATCGGCGCGCAGATCGGTCAGCAGCAGGCCCATGGCGCACAGGATGCCCGGATTGCGCGGTACCAGGATGCGGCTGATATCCAGCTCCCGCGCCAGCCGGGCCGCGTGCACCGGGCCGGCGCCACCGAACGCGATCAGCGTGTAGTCGCGCGGATCGTGGCCGCGCTGCACGCTGATCACGCGGATCGCCCGCGCCATATTGGCGGTCACCACCGACAGGATGCCCTGGGCGGTCGCCATCACATCCATGCCCAGCCGCTCGGCCAGCCGTCCGACCGCCTGCCGCGCCAGATCCTGGCGCACCGCCATCCGGCCGCCCAGCAGATGGGTCGGGTTCAGGGTCTGCAGCACGACATTGGCATCGGTCACGGTCGGCTCGGTATTGCCCCGGTCGTAGCAGACCGGGCCGGGTGCCGCCCCGGCGCTGCGCGGGCCGACCTTCAGCAGCCCGCCGCTATCGACGAAGGCGATCGATCCGCCGCCGGCGCCGACCGTGTTGATGTCCAGCATCGGCGCCTTGATCGGATAGCCATGCACCACCGCCTCGCTGGCGAGCAGCGCGCTGCCGCCCCGCAGCAGGGCGACATCGGTGCTGGTGCCCCCCATGTCGAAGGTGATGAGGTCGGGAAAGCCCGCCTGGCGGCCGACCTCCTGCGCGCCGACCACGCCGGTGCTGGGGCCCGACAGCACCGTGCGCACCGGCAGCTTGGCGGCCGCGTCGAAGCCGATCACGCCGCCATTGGATTGCGTCAGATGCGGCGTCGCGGTGACGCCCAGTTCCGCCAGCCGCCCGGCCAGCCGCTCGATATAGCTGCGCATGATCGGGCCCAGATAGGCGTTCACGACCGTGGTCGAGAGCCGTTCATACTCGCGGAACTCCGGCGCCACCTCATGGGAGGCACAGGCGAAGGCCTCGGGAAATTCCTCGGCCAGGATGCGTAGCGCCGCCTGCTCATGGGTCGGGCGCACGAAGCCGTAGAGGAAGCAGATGGCGACGGATTTCACCCCGGCCGCCCGCAGCTGGCGCGCGGCCCGGCGCATCGCCGCCTCGTCCAGCGGCACCTCGACCGTGCCGTCCTGGCGCAGCCGCTCCGGTACTTCGAGGCGCAGCGCGCGGCTGACCAGCACCTCCGGCTTGTCGGCCTGCAGGTCATAGAGATCGGGCCGTTTCTGCCGGCCGATCTCCAACAGGTCGCGGAACCCGTCCGTGGTCACCAGCCCGGTCGGCGCCCCGCGATGCTGGATCAGCGCGTTGGTCGCGACCGTGGTGCCATGCCCGAAATAGGCGATGTCGCCCGGCAAGGCGCCGACCCGGCCGATGCCCTCCTCGACACCCTGGGCGATGCCGCGCGACGGATCGTCCGGCGTCGAAGAGACCTTCCAGACCTCGATCCGGCCGGATGCCTCGTCGAACAGGCAGATATCCGTGAATGTTCCACCCGAATCGACTCCGACCCGCCATCCCATAGGCTGTCACCCCATTTTCATCCGCGATCGAAATCGGTAGCTTTCGGATCGCCCGTTTGGCGCCGCAGCAAGACCCGTGCCTCGTCAACCCCGTGCTTCGCCGATCGGTGGTTAGCATGGTCGGCTTCGCCGATCGGTGGTTAGCGTGATCGGGGTCGCGCGGCGACAGTGGTACCAAGCGGCGCGCCTATTAGGAACAGGGTATCACAACCGGCAACCAGGCCCCCCTGATCTCCCGTGCCGGACTCCGGACCCTCCGAGCCGGGGTCCACGCGGTGGGGCGAGCGCGACCAGAGCGGCGTGATAACCGAGAGATGCTGTCGGACGCACTTGATTCGTGACCGATAAGTTGACGATGCCGCCACGACCATAGCGATACTTTACCGGAGCTCTCGGCCGGGCTCTCCGCTCGCGTGTGCCATGGATGCTTCGCTTGCCGATAGAATGAGCACGACGAGACCGACAGGCCGCGCGATAAGGGCGGTTCTCAGGATGCGTGCCTGTGCCGCCGCAGCACATGGGGTAGATAAACTCCCAGCGCGCCGAGCGCGCAGATCGTCATGACGCCGACCATCGACAGCAGGCCGAAATCCGCGAACAACAGGGCTACAGCTGAACTGGCTGCGGCGCCCACCAGCATTTGTACCGAGGTGAGCAGGCCGCCTGTGACGCCGGCGAAGGCGGGCATCGGGTCGAGCGCGCCGTGCGAGGCGCTGGGCGCGGCTAGGCCGAAGCTGAAGGTGGCGAGTACCAGCAAAGGCATGAGCCCCGACAAGGGAAGACGATGCACGATCGTCAGGCCGGTGAGCGTGGCCGTGGCCAGGACGGCAAGCAAGATCGCCGAAAGTAGGACCCGCTCGGATGTCACGCCGTGCCTGGCCAAATACCCGTTTACGGCCGCCCCTGCCATGATGCCGGCGCCCGTGCAGGCGAACAGCAAGGCATAGACGGCCGGCGTAACCCGGAAGAGCCCGACCAGAATCAGCGGTGAGCCAGCCACATAGGCGAACATCCATCCGAAGCCGAGACCGTTGACCAGGATGTGGGAGATCGTCTCGCCATGCATCAGCACGGTTCGGTAATCCCGGACGAGCCGCGGCAGCGCCGGCCCGTCGACGACGGCGCGGTGCGGGCGCGTCTCGGCGAAACCCAGCCTGACGATGGCGATCAATGCCAGCCCGCTCAGCGTGGTCACGCCGTAAATAGCGCGCCAGCCCGCCGCTGCCAGCAGCGTCGCACCGATGGCGGGCGCCACGATCGGGGCGACATTGGCGACGACCGTGATCAACGCCAAGCGGGTACGGGCTGCCTTGCCCTCGAACACATCGCGCACGATCGCGAAGGCCAGAGTCATCCCGACGCCCGCGCCGGCACCCTGCAGCAGCCGGGCGCCAAGCAGCATGGTGATGGACATCGCGCCGGTCGCCGCCACACCACCCAGCGTGAACAGCCCGAGCCCCACCAGCAGGACCGGCCGGCGCCCGAACCGGTCGGCCGCCGGCCCATACACGATCGGGCTGACGGCGAACCCGATCATGAACAGGCCGAGCGTGAGCCCTGCCATGCTCGGCGTCGTCCGCAGGGCCGCCGCGACCGGCACCAGTGCCGGCAATGCCATGTCGATCGACAATGGCGGGAGCGCCGCGAGCATGCCGAGAAACAAGGCGAACGGCAGGCCGTTCGAGGCGATCCTCATCGAGCCGCATCGAGGGCGGCGGTCATCGTCGTGACCGCGTCCCGAATGGTGAGCGCGATCTCGTGCGGGGCCGGGCCGCCATCGATCGCCATCATGGCGCGGTTCAAGAGATCGAAGATGACCATGTCGTGGAACAGCACGGCGGCGCGGGCCGGATCGGTGCTTGGCCGGATATGGCCGCCGGCCTGCAGCTCACGGAAAAACCGCTCCAGCACCGCATGGGTTGTTCTAGGGCCGTTGCTGTACCAGTTCGAGGCGATCTGCGGACGGCGCAAGGCTTCGGCGATGACGAGGCGCTGGACCGCCAAGTGCCGCTCCTGCAACAGCACATCCAGCATGGTCGTGGCGAAGACGCGCAGCCCGGCCCTTAGCCCCAGCCGGTCCAGCGACAGGGATTGCAAGGGGTGAACGATGTCGCGGATCAGTTCGTCCATGACGGCGAGGAACAAGCCGTCCTTGCCGCCATAGAAATTGTAGACGTTGGTCTTCGAGCCGCCGACGTCGCGGACGATGTCGTCCAGACTGACCCCGTCGTAGCCGCGTTCGAGGAACAGTTCCGAGGCGCGTGCACGGATCTGGAGATCGCGCTCTTCGCCCCGCCGGGTTCGTCGCGGCGGGGTCGGCGTGGTGGCGGCGGGGTCGGTCATCTAAGCCGGTTGGGCCGACAGTAGGCGGATCTCGCTCAGAAGATCGTCCACAGCCTCCAAGCAGAATTTGAGCGAAGCCTCATCCGTCAGATGCCCATCGGTTACCTTTTGGAATATCCCGGCGATGGTGACTTGCGGCCGGGCGACCACGCGAGCCAGCGCGCTGGCGAGCGTTTCGCGGACCTGGGCATGGGCTCGGGCACCGCCGATCGCGCCGGGTGAGGACGACATGATCAACGCCGGCTTGTTCTTCAGCGGCGAGTTGAAGCCCGGCCGGGAGGCCCAGTCGAGCGCGTTCTTCAGCACACCCGACATGCCGTGATTGTATTCCGGTGAGCAGAGGATGATGCCGTCGGCGCCGGCAATCGCGTCCTTGAGCGCCTGAACGGGGGGCGGCAGGTGTTCGCCCTCCAGGTCGCCGTTGTAGAGCGGCACATCGTTGAGGGGGAACAGCGTCATCGACGCCTTGCTCCCGAGATGGCCTGCGATGGTCCGCAGGATCGCCGTATTCGTCGAGCCGCGGCGGATGCTTCCCGATAGGCCAAGAAGGCTTGGTTGAGGCATGAGGGTTTAACTCCTGGGAAGGCGATGGTAAATAGTACCGTATGGTATGGTACTGTCAAGCATCGCCGTCCGGCGTCGGGACTCATGCGCGCCCAGGCTTTGTGGGCCAGGCCTCGGCGGCGCGGGCTCCCGAAGAATGGCGGCGTCCGTCTGAGCGCCGCCATTGCGCCAAACGTCTTGGGTCGCTGACTTCACGTATATCTGGACGGCCGAGGGGAGGTGCGGCGGGACGGATCGGACCGGCATAATTATGGTTACGTTGTCGTAACTATCGTCGGATTCAGCGGGTCTCGAGCTTGCGCAGCAGGCGGCCGCGATAGGTGTCGAACACCACGGCCAGCACGATGACGCTGCCAATCACGATCGGCTTGATGTTGTCGTCCGCCCCGAACAGCTGCAGCCCGGTACTCAACACCTGCAGGATGCAGGCGCCGACAAGCGTTCCGACGATCGAGCCCTTGCCGCCGCTGAGGCTTGTGCCGCCGATGATGACGGCGGCGATGGCGTTCAGCTCATACCCGATGCCGGCGATCGGGCTGCCGACATTCAAGCGCAACAGATACACCATCGCGGCGATGCCGGCGGTCAGCCCGCTGATGGTAAAGGCGGCGATTTTGTAGATCTTCGGCGTATGGCCCGACAGGCGGACCGCTTCTTCATTCGTGCCGATCGCGAAGATATAGCGGCCGAACACCGTGAAGCGCAGTACGAACCAGCCGATCAAAACAACAGCGAGGGCAATCAGAAAGATCGACGGCAAGACGTCCCAGATGATCGTATTGCCGAAGTCGATGAACGGCTGCGGCAGGCCGGTGATGGTCGAATTGTCGCTGACGACACGGGCCACACCGCTCGCGGCGTTGAGCATGCCGAGCGTGACGATGAACGAAGGGACCTTCCATTTTTCGCAGATCCACCCGTTGAGCGCACCGCATCCGGCGCCCAACCCCATGCAGGCGGCGAGCGCCAGGGGAATGGACGCGGCCGGCGACAGATGCTCGTCCGTCATGATCGTGGCGCCAACGACGGTACAGAGGGCCAGGACCGAGCCCACGGACAAATCGATGCCACCGATCAAGATTACGAAGGTCAAGCCCGACGCCAGAACGGTGTTGATCGCGATTTGGACGAAAATCTTGAGGAAATTCTCCGGCGTCGCGAAATAGGGCGCGGTCACCGAGAAGAACAGCACGATCAAGACCAAGGCCGCCGCGACCCCGCCCTCGCGCATCGAAATGCGCAGGAGATCGTCCCAGAGCGCACTGGACCGTCCGACGCGTTCGTCTTCAGTTCGTTCGATCAAGCCCGGGCTCCTCGTAGGCGAGAGACAGGATTCGTTGCTGGTCGAACGCGGCGCGCGGCACCTCGCCGGCGATCCTGCCCTTCGCAAAAACCAGAATGCGATGGCAAATCGCGAGAAGCTCCGGCAGGTCCGACGACACCACAAGGATCCCTTTGCCTTGGGCTGCGAGTCCCCACATCAGGTCGTAGATTTCGGCCTTGGCGCCGACGTCGATCCCCCGCGTCGGCTCATCGCAGATCAGCACTTTCATTCCGTGGTACAGCCATTTGGCGATCACCACCTTTTGCTGATTGCCACCAGAATAGGTACCGACGGCCTGATGGACCGTCGCGGTCTTGATGCGCAGGTCGCGGACGAGGCGCGCCGCCGCTTCGCGTTCGACGCGCGGACGCAGAACGCCGTGGCGCGACACCTTGCCGAGGTCGGTAATCGTGATGTTCTGAGCGCATGACATGCCGAGGAGGAGCCCCTGTTGCTTGCGGTCTTCGGTCACGAGGCCCAGACCACATCTCACCGCGTCGCGCGGCGACGCGATGGTGACGGGTCTTCCTTCGACCTCGATCACGCCGGCTGTCTTGGGGTCGGCACCGAACAGGGCGCGCACCATCTCGGTGCGGCCGCTTCCCACCAGACCGGCGATGCCGACGATCTCTCCCCGCCCGACCGAGAAGGAGATCCGAGGGCCTTCGGTTGACAGTTGCAGATCCCGGACGCGCAGGACCTCCCCTGAAGGAATGACGTCATCTCTAAACGCGTTCTGCTCCTCAAGCTCACGCCCGACCATCAAATGCACCAGGTCCGGGATCGTCAGACCGGCGAGTGCCCGGGTCGTCACGTGCCGGCCATCGCGCAACACCGTCACCTGGTCGCCGATCTCATGGATTTCCTGCAGGCGATGCGAGATATAGAGCACCGTCACCTGTTTGGCCTTCAGCCGATCCAGGATCTCGAACAGCCTGTCCACTTCCCTGGCGGTGAGCGTCGCTGTCGGCTCGTCCAGGATCAGGAGCTTGCTGTCATGGCAGAGCGCCTTGGCGATCTCGACAAGCTGCATTTGGGCGACGCCAAGGCGGTTCACCAGCGTGGTCGGCGCGATGTCGAGCCCGACCTCGTCAAGCAGTTCCGCCGCGCGGCGGTTCATGGCCCGAAAATCGACCAGCCCGTATCGCCGGGGCAGATCCTCGAACAGTAGATTCTCGGCCACCGTCAGGTTCGACAGCATGCTGAGTTCCTGATGCACGACGCGTATGCCGGCGCGAAACGCATCCGTCGGCGTGCCGGGACGGTAGGGCAGGCCATCGAAGGTGATCTCGCCCTCGTCGGGTCGGAAGAGGCCGGCCAGCAGATTGATCAGCGTCGATTTGCCGGCGCCGTTCTCGCCCAGCAAGACATGCGTCTCGCCGCGCGCGATCTCGAACGAGACTCCGCTCAAAGCGGTTACGCCGGGAAACCGCTTGCCGACCGACGCCAAGCTGAGGATTGGGTCGCTCATCCGGCGCTATCTCGAAGGGGCGAGGTGCAAGCTGTTGCCAGCACCTCGCCGACCAGGATGAACAGGCTCGGCGACGGCGTCAGACGTCCTTGGCCGTGATGAGTTTGATATCGGTCTTGACCCAACCGGTGAACTTCTCGCCGGCAAGTTGGCGCAGGCCATAGTCGATGCCCATGGCAGCCATCTGCGCGCCGTACTGCTCGACCGTCGCCAACATTTTTCCGGACTTCACGAGCGGCTTGACCGCCGGGATGTTGTCGAAGCCGATGACCTTGATCTGCCCGCTCTTGCCCGCCGCGTCGAGCGCCTTGACGACGCCGAGCGCCATCGAGTCATTGGCCGCCATGACGCCCTGAATGTCGTGGAACTGGGTCAGGAAGTTGGTCATGAGCGTATTGGCTTCCTCGGTCTCCCAATGCGCGGTCTTGCTGTCGAGCAGCTGCAGCTTGCCTGCGGCGATCGAGTCCATGAAGCCCTTCTTGCGCTGTTGCCCGTTGTCGGCCTCCGGGTTGCCCTCCAGAATCACGACCTTGCCACCGGTGCCGAGGGCCTTGGCGAGCGCGTCGCCCGCGAGCTTCGCGCCGGTCCGATTGTCCGGACCGAAGAACGCGAGATCGATGCCGACCGCCTTCTTCGCGTCGTGATCGAGCTCGACATCGATGTTGATCACCACCACGCCAGCCTTCACCGCCTTGGCGAGCGGCGTCACCATGGCCTTCGAA
>Ga0179596_10000208_pt1 | contig 32816 bp, 41 predicted proteins | sample CZODoug1_1_08_16_FD_155494 | JGI IMG/M metagenome (GOLD analysis project Ga0179596, IMG submission 155494) | Vadose zone soil fungal communities from Angelo Coast Range Reserve, California, USA - CZODoug1_1_08_16fungal (Illumina Assembly) | ecosystem: Environmental > Terrestrial > Soil > Vadose...
AGGCGATCGGCGATGACGCGGACCTGGTGATGCGCCGGGCTGTTGCCGTGCTCGAGGCGCTGGCCGCGCTGCGGACCGGGACGTGGCGGCTGGGCGAGAGCGTGGCGCACGAGCCGACCCGGGATGACTGGTCGTACGTGATCAGAGAGCTGGGCGAGCTCGAGGACGTGGTGGACGCGGTGATGTCGGCGGCGATCCGGGAGCACAAGCGGCTCGGCGGCACGGTCGACGAGCTCGCCGAGCTGCTGCACCAGCCGCGGGCCAACGGCAAGGCTCAGCGTCGGCGTGAGCGGGTCGTCGGGGTCAAGGCTCGGCCGCTGGACCCGGACGGACCCGAGCTGTGGGCCCGGACCGGCGTCCGCCCGCCGGGGGCTGAAAACGCCCGCTGAGGGGCCCGTGGGGCTCTGTGGGTCGTGCCGCCTAGACGTCTGGCCGTCTGGGCGGCACGGCGCTTTTCCGGCCCCGTGGCGCCTCGCCGCAGCCCTCCCCCGAGGGTCTGTTCCCTGATCTCTCGTCCACCGCGGCGGGGGCGAAGCACCATCCGGCGTGGTGGGCGGTCAAGCGGGGCGGTTTTCCCCGCTTGAGGGTCCGCCTCGGTGGATGGTCCCCTTTGGGGTGCCGCGGTGGACGAGAGATCAGGGAACAGACCCGGACCCCACCCCACCCCCCAAGATCCGCAGTGTTCAAGATCACCCCCGGCTCTCGGACGCCCGGCCCTCCCCGGAGGGGCCGCCGGAGGCGCTGTTGACGTGGCTCGCCCCGACCCCGGATGTGCCGCCGGTCGCCGGCGCAGCGACCGCAGAGCGGACCCGTTGCGGACCAGCGGGTGGGCGCGATCAGCACGGCTGATCGACTATCTTGCCGACGCCTGGCGGGGGTCGCCCGGGGCCGGTTCGGGGCCCTGTTACAAAACTCCAATAGGTGTGAGGGAAAAAGATCAACGGGGATGGGTGATCCGGATGCACGGAAAGTGCCAGAGGTGTGCCGACGAACGATCATCAGTGGCCGTGGGATGAGATGCAATGGTGTGCGGGACGATCCGGGGGGATGACGAGGGAGATGTGGGCGGGCAGGGTAGCGGGGCATCCTTGACAGGAACCTTGACAGAGCGCGTGACCTGGGCGGATGCCGGGTCTGTCAAGGTTCGGCGGGAGGGTCGGCAAGGTTGCCGGATTTCCTGCCGGAGCCGCTGACCAGCGGGATTGCCGAAAACCCTGCGGAGCCGTCCAGACGTCTGGACGGCTCCGCAGGGCGTAGCAAGGGATAGCTTTTTGTTCCAAAACGCGAGCTCGGCGGGGCCGGAGCTCTGGAGGCCTGGACGGCTGGGGTTGGGGCCGGCCTAGGCGGGGCTGATGCAGCGGAACGAGGTGTCGTCGTCGCGCATGCTCTGGTCGGCGTCGTTGAACGTCGAGGGGGTGCACCGGGCGAAGGGACTGGTCCAGGCCGAGCCCTTGAGCTCGTAGCGGTCGCCGACGGTCGCGGTCGAGCACCATTCCCACGTGTTGCCGCACAGGTCGTAGACGCCGTACGGGCTGGCTCCGGAGTGGTAGCGCTCGGCGGGCGTGGTCGAGCCGATGCCGGACTCCCGGCAGTTGCACTTGGCCACCGAGGCGGCGTCTCCCCACGGGTAGGTCCCGCCCTGCGGTCCGCGCGCGGCCTTCTCCCACTGCTCGGCCGAGGGCAGGTCCTTCTTCGCCCACGCGGCGTAGGCCGCGGCGTCGGTGTGGGCGACCCACACGACCGGGTGTTCCCGCAGCGCGTCGGGACATCGGCCGTTGTCCCAGTGCTCGGGTGCTGGCTGGCCGCTGGCGAGCACGAACCGGCTGTAGTCGGAGTTCGTGGTCGGGAAGACGTCGATGTAGAACGCGGAGAGCCATCTGGGCTGGTTGTCGGGTCCGGCGAGGTAGACCCCGGAGGGGACCAGGGTCATCAGCTTGCCGTCGACGGGGTGGCGCATCTGCTGGTGGACGATGCCGGGGTCGTCCTCGGCGAGGTCGTTGGCCAGGCCGGTGGCGTGGGCGAAGCGCTCGTGGACGTCGGGCGGCGCGGCGGCGAGCATGTCGTCGAGGGACTTCTGATTGACCGGGCGCGGGGTGATCGTCTTGCCGCGCGCTTCCCAGAGGGTGACCATGCGCTCGGTCACGGTCATGAGCTCGGCGAACTGGGCGGTGGTCATCCGCCGCGCCTCGCGCAGGGCCCTGACCTCGGCGCCGGTCCACTTGTCTACGACGGTGGTCACCGCTGCCCGCCTCCCTCAGAAGCTTTCGGGCTCGATGCCGGCGTACTCGCCGGCGAGCTGCTTGAGCACGGGGTGGTCCGCGGGGAACTCGGCGTCGTCGAGGGCGACGATGGGCCGGACCCCGATCGAGGTGTTCGTGGCGAACGCGGCGTCGAAGTCGCCGAGGGCGCTGAGCGCGTTGCGGTGGATCATGACGTGCTCGGCCGGGGGGTGCACGCGGTCCAGGAGCGCGGCGGTGACGCCGGGCAGGACCCGGGCGTGGGGCCAGATCACCTCGCCGTCGCGGACGAATCCGATGTTCCAGGTCGCTCCCTCGCTGACGTAGCCGGCGGAGCTGACGAACACCGCGTCGTCGAACCCGGCCTGCTGCGCCTCGCGGCGCGCGCGCATCGTGCCGAAGAGGCTGATGTGCTTGACCTCCGGCAGCTCCCGCTCGTAGACGACGATTCCGGCGCGCAGCGGCGAGGGCGGCAGCGCGGCGGCGGGGCGCTTGGTGACCAGCACGTGCGGGTCGCTCGCCTTGTCGGGGTGGCCGAGCTCGGTCGCCGGGTCGAACACGGTGATCCGGATCACCAGCGGACCGCTCGTCTCGGCGACCGCCCGCCGGGCCAGCTCGCGCACCCGGCCGGTGTCGAGCTCGGCCCCGAACACGACGTCGCAGTCCCGGGCCAGGCGTTCGAGGTGCAGGCCGATTCCCTTCGCCCGCCGGTCATCGATCCGGATCGAGGTGAAGTGGCCGTAGGGGGCCAGGCCGAGGGGCAGCAGCTGCTCCGGGGAGACCGGGGCGCCGTCGAGTTCCGTGTCCGTCATGTCGTCAGTTTTGCAGCCTGGAGCAGCATCCCCGGCCCCGGGGCGGAGTGGAAATGCGCCAAACTTCGGTCAAACTTCGGTGCTGCGGCAGGGTGACTACGTTCTCGCAGGTCCGCGCACGCATGAGGCTGTGGCTATGACCTTAAGTAGCCGCGAGGAGAACGGCCTGTGATGCAGTTGCGCTACACCTGGAGTACCGGGGCTGGCCCCACGCTGTCGGACTACCTGCCGACGCCGGAGGCCATAGACGAGGCCGCCCGCACCCTCGCGGAGCACAACCGTCCCGGCTCCAAGCTGACCGTGGACCGGATCGAGTGCCACGGCCCTGACTCCGGGCGCTGGTTCGTGCTGTGGCGGGTCGACGGGTGCGCGGCCGACGACCCAGACGCCTACACGCTGACCCTGACCGGTCCGGGGGCGATCGGTCCGGCCGCCGGGCTCGGGCACCTCGACGGCGCGCCGCTGGGCCTGGACGAGCTCGCCGCGGTGCTGCGCGCAACGAGGGCCGCGGCCGCCGAGGAGCAGCACATGGTCGGCACCCCGGGGCACACGATCCTGACCGCGACCGACACCGTGCGCTCGCGTCAGATCTCCCGGCAGGCGCTCGTCGGCCTGGCCCCGGTCGACGACTGGGTGCGCGTCCAGGTGGCCCGGGCGGTGTGCGCGGTCGTGTTCGGCGGCAAGATGCCGGCCGATCCGGTCGTGGCGCTGCTGCGCTGGCAGCGCGGGGTGATCGGCGACCGCGGCGCGCTGACCCGGGTGCTGGGTACCGCCGTCGAGCGGGTCGAGGCCCTGGCCGCGATCACCCGCGCGGCGGCGAAGCTCGAGGCGGCCCCGGATGAGCAGCGATGAGGACCCGCCGATGCCCGCGGCCCGGGGGTGGACCTACTGGGTCAACCCCCTCGCGGAGCTCGTGCTCGATCCGCGCAACCCGAATCCGTGGCGGCCGCCGTGGCGTGAGCGGCTCGAGCACGTCGACCTGGCGCTGCTGCGCCGAACCCGCGACGCCCGCGACGGGCCGCGCTAGTTCTGACCCTGCGCGCGAGCTGACGGAGCGTCAGTTTCCGCAGGTCATACCCGGTGGGCGTTACCGTGACTGAGCGCACGGGCCCCGTCACACCCGCAGACCCCGGACGGGCCGGGCGCAACGCGACTGCGCCCGGCACGTCCGGCCCGCCTGATGAGCAGGGAGAGCTCATGAACGCGACCAACCCGATTCCCGAGGACCAGGACCCCGACGAGCTGACCGAATCCGGCGCGCGCGTCTACGACCTGAAAGCCGCGCGGAGCTATTTCCACCAGGTCAGGACCCCCGGGGTCTACATGTCGGCGGAAGACCTCGCCGAGCTCCAGGAGCACGGGCTCGGCGAGTTCGACGATCGCGGGATCGTGCTGCCCGCCGGGCAGCTGCCGTACCCGCGGATCCCGCAGCCGGCCCCGGGCACCCCGGCGCTCCCGTACGAGCTGCCGCAGCAGTTCCTGCGCGAGCTGCTCGTCCCGGACGAGCAGAAGGAGGACGCCGAGCAGCCGGAATCCGAGGTGGCGGGCGCCGAGCCCGCTTCCTTGTCGGAGCCCGAGACGTCTGGACGGCCAGAGCCCCAGGCCTCGAAGTCGCTCGCGAAGCGGGCGCTGACCGGGGAGATCGTGCGGCACGGCGCGACCGGCCGGGCGATGCCCGCGGTCAAGCCGTTGCCGGTCTGGCTGACGAACCGGCAGGTCGCGATCGACACCGCCGGGTGGGCCGCGCGCTACGCGGTGCGGGTCGGGGCGAACCACGCCCGGCGCGGCCACATCTACAGCTGGCGGATCCTGCGGCTCGGCGGCGGCGGGCTCGGCGCGCTGCTGCGTGGCTGGGGCGGCTGGGCGTGGGACTCGGCCGACGGCGCCGTGGTCCACGCGCTCAAAAGGGACGTGCTCCGGGCTGCGCGCGAGCACCGGAAGGTCACGCGCCGGTTCCGCGGCGGGTCCACGATCGCGATGGACCAGGCGTCGGAGAACCTGAGGCACGCCAAGGCGCAGCTCGACATAGCGCGCAAGCAAGCGTGGTCGACCAGGGTCCGGCGGCTGGCCGGATCCGCGGTCCCGGTCGGCGCCGCCGCGGCGATGCTCGTCGTCGGCGAGCAGCGCGCCGGGGTGCTCGTGCCGTGGGGCGCGGCCGCGGCCGGGACGCTCGCCCTGGTGCTGATGGGCCGCGCCGCGGACGCACGCCGTCTTGCGGAGCTCGCCGAGCCGGAGGGCGCGACGATGGTCAGGGCCTCGCCTGTGCTCGAGCTGGGGATGCCCGGCCGGTTCGTCGCCGAGTTGCTCGTCCAGGAGTTCGCCGACCTGAAGGTCGAGCTGCGCGGGATCGAGTCGGTCACTCAGGAGGTCTGGGGCTGGGAGGTGACGCTGCTGCTGGCCAAGGGCACCCCGGCCGGACTCGCCGCGGTGCTCCCGGACCTCGAGACGCGCCTGGCCTCGCCGCAGGACGCGATCCTGATGCAGCCGGAACGGCGCAACGCGGCGCGGTTCGTGATCAGGATCGTGTGGCGCGACCCGTTCGAGCGGATGGGCGGCGCGCCGGTCCGCAAGGTCGGCGCGGGCCTGGCGACCAAGGCGCAACTGGGCATGTGCATGACCGGCAGCGCGCTGGAGCTCGCATTTCTGGGCGTGAACGCGCTGCTGATCGGGGTGAGCCGGTCCGGCAAGTCGCGCGCGCTGCGGGTGGTGGTCGACGCGATCCTCGCAGCCGGCGACGCGGTGGTTGCCGACATCGACGTCACCGGAGGATCAGGCCTCGAAGCTCAGGAGAAGGCGCTCTACCGCCGCGGCCTGGACGACGACGCCGCCGAGGCGCTGCTGCTGTTCGGGATCGCGGTCGCGCAGGTGCGGACCCGGCTGTTCCGCAAGCTCGGCATGGGCGACGTCTGGAAGGCCTCGCCTGCCTACCCCGCGTTCGTGCTGGTCATCGACGAGTTCCCCCGGCTGTCCAAGAGCAACAAGCTGCTCGCGATCACGCTGGTCCGGATCGGGCTGAAGGCCAAGGTGCAGGCGATTTTCGCGAGCCAGGAAGCGACCAAGGACGCGCTCGGCTCGGCGATCGCCGACTCCATCTCGATCGCGGTGATGCTCGCCTCCCGGCACGCCGATATCCCGCTGGTCCTGGGAGAGGGTGCGATCGCCGGCGGATGGCGCCCGGACAAGCTGCACCCGGCCGAGGGCGAGGAACCGCACGACGCCGGCCGCGCCTACGTCCGCTCCGGAGGCCTGAACAACCCGCTGCTCTACAAATTCCACGACATGGACGGCCGGGCGGCCGAGGAGCGCGCCGCGTCGTACATGGCCGCGGGCATCCCGGGCGAGCTCGACACCGAGACGCTGGATGCGGTCCGGGCCCTGGACCCGGGGATCATCCCGCAGATCGTGGCCGAGTCGACCATCGATGTCGACGTCGACGAGCACGCCGAGATCCCCGACATCCTCGCCGACGTCCTGGCGGTGCTCGAGGCCAGCGGCGAGCCGACGATGGCCCCGGCCGCGGTCGTCGCGGCCCTGCAGAAACTCGACCCGAAGCGCTGGGGAGGCCTCTCCCCGGTCGTGCTCGGGCGCAAGATGTCCGCGCTTGGCCTGCCCTCCGGCTCGGTCGGAAGCGAGCGCGGATGGCGGCTGGAAGAGGTGCGCGCGCTCGCCGAGAGGATCAGGGCCGAGCGCGCGGCCGCGGCCGCGTGATCCGTCGGGGCTCCCTCGATCCGTCGGTGCGCCGACGGATCGCCCGACGGATGCCCCGACGGATCAAATCCTGTCGTGACCTGCGGCGCCGACGGATCGACGGATCCCGCGTCGTGAGCCCGAAAACGCGGCCGCGCCCCCGATCCTGGTGTGGATCGGGGGCGCGGCGAAGGCCTTCGGATGATCTGTCAGAGCTCGTCGTCCGGCTCGTCCGAGGGCGGCGGCGGGGCGTAGAAGTCGCCCGTGGCCGGCGCCACCGGCCAGCGCGCCGAGCGGCCGCGGCCGAGCGGGTGGCGGACGCTGAACAGCTCGCCGCTCATGCGGATGTCGTTGACCTCCGCGACCAGGGGACCGCCGCCGGTCGGAGGCGCCTTGACGATCGTGCGGCGGATCACCCGCAGCAGCGGCACGCCGGTCGGCAGCAGCAGCGCCGCCGCCTCGGCCGGGCTCGGGGTGGCCGCGGTCGACTCCTCATCCCAGACCAGCGCCGCCCCGGCCCACTCCTCGAGGCGGTCGTAGATCCCGCCGCGCCCGGAGTCCCCGGCGATGACCGGCACCGCGGCTACGGCATCCGGGTGAAGCCATGAATCGGTCAACTGCCTGCGCACGGGGATGTTCGGATCGCCGTTCAGGCGTCGGCGGACCGCCGCGCGGCTGCCCGGCTCGACGCCGAGAATCGCGGCGATATCGCCGGGGACGTGCGCCTCCCGGTCGACGTCGGTCGGAGTGATCGCCCGCCAGTGCTGCACGTCAGGGCCGCTGTAGTAGCCGAGTTCATCGCGCTCCATGACCCGCGAGCGCACCATCCGCTCGGTCGGCCGCTCGCGCACGAAGGTTCCGTTCCTCCCGCCGCGGTACTCGACCAAGCCCTCGTCCTTGAGCACGATCAGCGCCTGGCGGGCGGTTTGCCGGTTGACCCCGTACGCCTCCGCGAGCCCCGCCATGCTCGGCAGACGATCGCCCGGCCGCAGATCTCCGTTCCGGATCCGTGTGCGCAGTTCATCTGCGATCTCATCGGCACTCGCCATGACGGCCCCTCCATTCGGTCTTTGACTCGATCGTAGGTGCTAGCACGTTCCCCTTGACAATGACAGGCTGTCAGGTCACTCTCAAGGTAGCAGAAAGGTGCTAGCACCTTAAGCCCCCTGATGAAGGGGGCCTCGGCCGGAACGCGACTCCGACCGAGGCCCTGAGCCCGACTACTGAGGAGCCGGACCTGTGCTTGAAGTTACTGCCCCAGCCCCACCATTCGAAGTGCCCGAGGTGAGCACCGCGACCCCGGGCTTCGCTCGTGCCTACGCCCGTAACCGCATGGCCCGGGAGCAGGTGAGCCGCCAGGCTGCGGAGGCGATCGAGCTGATCGTCTCCGAGCTCGCGACCAACGTCGTCCTGCACGTGGGCGGCCCGATCCACCTGGAAGTCGAAGTCGACCCGAACGGTCTGATCGAGGTGCGTTGCAAGGACTCGTCCCCGATGGCCACCTGCCAGGCCGACAGCTACGGCACCGAGGCCGGCCACGGCTACGGGCTGCTGCTCGTCTCGATGCTCGCGAAGTCGATGACCGAGGTCGGCGCCGAGGACGGCGGCAAGGTCCTGATCGTGACCATCGACCCTGCTCACCTGGCGCTGGTCTGAAATGGCCCGCTACACGCTGTGGGACGGCCACGGGATTCGCGAGGTCGCCGACACCGACGACCGCGGCGAAGTGCTCGTCTGGCTCAAGGCGATCGACGACCTGCCCGACGGCCTTGAGCTCGCCGTCGAGGACGCCAAGGGCGGCTGGTACGCCAGCACCGACGACTGGGTCCACAACCGGCCCCGCACGGACCTGTTCTGACTGGTCCGGCGGGCGACGGCCAGGGCAGCGGCCGCCGCCTGCCGAATCCGGCGGACCAGACCGGAGATACACGAACCGAGACCGAGGGAGTCAGGACCATGGCATGGCGAACCAACAGCGGGCAGACCAGCGACCGGCAGCTTGAGGCGGCCACGCGGCGCGGCACCGAGCCGAAGACCGGCGTCGTCGTCCGCCCCGTGGAGCGGGCGAAGGTGCAGGAGCAGATGGATCGGGTCTCGCAGACTGCCGAGCACCTGCGCAACGGCGACTTCCACGCCGCGTTCTACCGGGACTGACCGGCCGGGCCGGGTGGGAACCGCCCTCGCGGCGGCGCCCGCTCAGTCCGGCCGGGGACCAGCCCCGACCGGCGGACAGAGAGGAACAACCCTGATGAGTGGAACCCCGATCACGATCGTCGGGAACCTGGGCGGCGACCCGGACCTGCGCTTCACCCCGTCCGGCGCGCCCGTCGCCTCGTTCTCCGTCGCGGTCGCCGAGAGCAAGCTCAACCGGGAGACCGGCAAGTTCGAGGACGACGGTACGACCTGGTACCGCGTCAGCGCCTGGCGCAACCTCGCGGAGAACATCGCGGAGTCGCTGACCTCGGGCGCGCGGGTGATCGTCACGGGCTCGATCCGGTCCCGCGAATGGCAGGACAAGGAGAGCGGTGAGAAGCGGGTGGGCTGGGAGATCCAGGCGACCAACGTCGGCCCGGATCTGACCTGGGCCACGGCCAAGGTGACCAAGAGCCAGAAGGCGAACGGGGGAGTCCCGGCGCCCGAGGACCCGCGCGGCACCGGCCCGGCAGTGCACCGCACCCGTCCGGCCGCGCCCGCGCAGCGGGACGACTGGTCCCGCCAGGAGCCCGCGCAGGGCTGGGGCGGCGGCGACTCGGACGAGCCCCCGTTCTAGACCGCGACCGATATCCACCGAGCGAGAAGAAGGAGCCCACCGTGGAAAACCCGTTCCACCACTACAGCCCGGCCGTCAACGCCCTGGTCATCCTGGCGCTCGCGCTGCTGGCGACCTGGGTCGTCACCAGGTTCCGAGACGAGGCCCGCGCGCGCCGCGCCCGCGAGCAGGACGAGCGCGAGTACGCGGCGATGGACGAGGCCGAGGCCCGCGAGCGCGCCGAGCTGCTCGCCCGCGACGAGTCCGAGGCCGCCGCCGGACGCAGGCGCGTCGGGTGCTGGGTGTGCGACGGCGAGTTCTACGTCCCGGCCGACGACCCCGGCGACTACCGGGGCCGGTTCAACTGCGAGTCGCCCAACTGCGCTCCGGCGTTCTGATCGGGCCGGATGGGAGCCGTCCCCTCTCTCCCCGGGGACGGAGCCCGTCCAGTCCGGTCGGATCACCGGCCGGAACGACCATCGAGAGGAAGACCAGCATGTCCGCACGTAAGGCCCTCGCCGTCGCGAAGTGGGCCGTCTCGACGAAGGACGAGCGCCGCTTGCGCGAGGTCACCGCCAAGCACAAGCCCAAGGGCAAGGCGGCTAAGAGCAAGGACGACTCGACCGCGATCGTCTACGACATCCGGCCCGGTGAGTCCCGGGTCAGCCAGCACGGGCTCGGTACCCGCTGGTAGAGCGCCGGGCGCGGGAAGTTTCTCAGGCCAACCGCGCCCGGCCCTTTCTCACCACTCCAAAAGAGAGGCAGGACAATCATGGCCGAGGTCATCGAGGCCAACGGACACACCATCACGGATGGCGACGCGCCGGGCGTCCTGGTCGACGCGGCGCCGAGCAGGTCCATCCCGCAGCAGCACGGCCCGGCCGACGTCGACGGCGCCCCGACGACCACCGCCCCGGCCGCGCCGCAGCGGCCCGAGAACGAGGACCAGGAGCACGCCGAGCAGCCCGCGCTTCCCGTGGATTCCACGGAGAGCGAGCCGCGCCGCGGCCCCGTCGCGTTCGTCAAGGACGTCGCGACGCACCAGCACACCAAGTTCGCCGCCCGGCAGGCCGCGTACCCGCTGGTCGGGGTGCACGCCCTCGCGCACCGCACCTGGCAGTCGCGCACGACGGCGAAGCACGACCACTGGATCCGGGTCGCGCAGGCCACCGGCGACCACGAGACCGCGTTCAAGTGGGCGCAGGAAGCCGCGCGGTTCCGCGAGCAGCGCCACAAGCGGCGCATGGAGCTGCTCGCCGCCCCGTACCACGTGGCCAAGGCCGCGGTCCTCGGCGGCGGCCTGACCGTCGCCGGCCTGGTCGCGCTCGGGATCCTGCTGGCGATCGTCGACAAGAGCCCTAAGCAGACGTTCCGGCCGCTCATGGACGTGATGCACGCGATCGAGTGGCTGTACTGGCTCGCGTCGGTCCTGTGGCTTCCCGCGCTCAGCATCGCGCCGTTCGCGCTGCTCGCGGCCCTGTGGACGGTCGGCCGCGACGCGTCGCAGTCCTCTACCGGCTGGATGTCGAAGCTGATGCCCGCGAGCGCGGACGTCGGAGTCGTCGTGAGCGCCGACGGCATCGTCCAGGCCCTCAAGGCGCTGCCGATCAAGGAGCTCAAGGCCGCGTTCAAGGGCGGGTGGACCCCGACGTTCACCACGACCCCGGTCCGGGACGGCCAGGGCTACCACAGCATGTTTGAGCTCCCCTTGGACGTCACCCCGCAGATGGTCGCCGACCAGCGGGAACGCTTCGCGCGTGCGCTGCACCGGGCGCCGATCGAGGTGTGGGCCGTCGACGCGGACCGCAAGGGCACCGGCGCCGTCGGCCACCTGGACCTGTGGGTCGCGGACCGGGGCGTGCTCAACAAGCCCGCGCCGGACTACCCGCTGCTCACCTCCGGCACCGCCGACGTGTTCACCGGCGTCCCGGCCGGTGTCACCCCGCGCGGCGACGTGCTGATGATCCCGGTCGTCGGGAACAACTTCGTGGCCGGCGGCATCATGGGCCAGGGCAAGTCCAACGCGTGCCGCGTCGTGTTCCTCGGCGCGTCCCTGGACCCGCTCGCCGAACTGCGGGCGTACGTCTTCGCAGGCAACGGCGACTTCGACGCCTACCGGCCCCGGCTGTCCGTGTACGAGCGCGGCGCCGGGCGCGAGACGATCGTCAAGGGCATCGAGGGCCTGCGCTGGCTGTACGCGGAGGTCGAGCGGCGCGAGAACCGGCTCTCCGAGCTCGGCGCGAAGAAGCTCACCCGGGAGATCGCGCTCAAGCACCCGGACATGCGTCCGATCGCCACGCTGTTCTCCGAGTGCCACGAGCTGTTCGGCGACAAGGAGTTCGGCGAGGAGGCCGCCGACCTGGGCGTTCAGACGATCCGGCGGGCGCGGAAGACCGGGCTGTGGCTCGGGTTCGACACGCAGTCGTCCCGGAAGGACGCGATCCCGCCGAAGATCGTCGAGCTGGTCAGCGTCAACGCGTGCTTCGCCGTGAAGTCCTGGCGCAGCAACGACGGGTTCCTCGGCGACGGCTCGTTCCAGGCCGGAATCCGCGCGACCGTGCTGCGCCCGACCACCGACCGGGGCCGCAGCCTGATCACGGGCGTCTCGGACGAGCTCTACGAGATCTTGAATTGGTTCTACATCGCAGCGGACGACGACTCCGGGTGGGACGCGGCGACCGAGGTCATCGAGCGGGCGATGAAGTTGCTGGTCAAGGGCACGAAGGCCGCCGGTGACGCGACTGCGGAGCCCGAGGAGCAGGTAGAGCGCGACATCCTCGAGGACCTGCTGTCGGTGCTCACCGACGACGCGACGCCCGCGGCGCAGGTCGTGACGCTGCTGCGGGGCGTGGATCCGGTCTGCTACGGCGGACTGCGCAAGCGCGAGGACCTGACGAACCTGCTCGGCGCGATGGGCCACAAGGTCCCCTCGACGGCTGGCCGGTGGCCGATGACGGCGGAGCTGGTGCGCGGGTTCATGGCCAAGGGGTCGTCCGCGCCGGAGCCGGAAGACGACGAGGACGCGAGTTAGCTCGCCCGGAGCGAGTTAGATTCCTCACTCGCAAGATCAAGCAGTTTACATATGCCCTGGTCAGGGCGGATTAGCCGAGTTAGGTCCCCGACGCGAGTTAGACGCCCCGCTCCAGACCCCCCAGAACGGGGGTTTTGGAGCGGGGGCCTCGCCTCACTCACTCGATCGCCAGCCAACCACCGAAGGAGCACCGAGGATGACCATCCAGGACACGACCCTGGTCGAGATCACAGACGTCTGGCCGTCTAGCCGTCCCGACGCCGGGACGGCCGAGCCGAAGCTGACCCTCAGCCAGGTCCAGGCCCTGCTGCGCGAAGCGGCCGCCTACGAGCGCGCGCAGCGCCCGATCGTTCTGCACACCGGCTCCGCGCCGGTCACGGCCCCGCAGACCGCCGTTGAGGGCCACGACGGCATCAACGTGACCGTCCCGGCCGCGCCGGTCGCCCCCGCCCTGCACAAGACGCCGCTGCGGCGGCTCTACACCGGGGCGGAGGCCGCCTACATGGTCTGCTGCGGCGTGATGGGCGCGGGAGCGGTGTCCGCGATGGCCATGATGCTGTTCGGCCCGACCGCCGCGTTCACCCTGCCGGTGCTCGCCGGGATCGGCTGCCTGGTCGCGGCGTTCATCGACAGCCCCCACCAGGACCTGCCGATCGGCGAGCGCCTGGCGGAGATGCGCGCCTACCAGGACCGGATCGAGGCCGGCACCGCGCCGCGACTGCGCCTGATGCCGCAGGTGCGCGGCCGCGCCCACCGCCAGGCGGTGCCCGAGCTCACGGCGCAGGCCAGGGCGGAGGCCGGACGGTGACGATCCGCGAGGAGCGCGAGCGGCTGCTCAAGGCTGCGGACTACCGGTGCCAGTGCGCCAACGAGCCGGGCCAGGCCGAGTGCGGCAAGCAGCCGCACACCGAGCTCAAGAAGCGCTGCCCGAACGGGGCGTTCGTCCAGGTCACCGAGCCAAACGGCGATGAGTCAGTGCTTTGTTACGACTGCTACGAAGACCGGCAGAAAGTGCCCGGCCGCAAGGCCAAGGCCGCCAAGGCCGAGCGCGCGGCGGACTACGCCGCACGTCAGACCAGCCTGCTAGACCTGATCACCGAGGAGGACGACCAGTGACCACCATGACGAACCCCGACGGGCTGGAAATGCTGCGCACCAGCGCCCGCGAGTTCTGGCACGCCGCTGACCAGGCGCACATCGTGATCCGCGGCGCCGCCTTGGGCCGCGCGTTCGGCATGTCGGAGCGCTGGGGCAGCGAGCAGGCGGCCCGGGCCAAGGCCGAGCGCGACGCCGGCCAGCTCCCCGTGAAGACGCCGAGCTTCCTCGCGCTGGTCGCGCGGATCCGGCACGACCCGACGATGGAGAGCGTCCTGGAACTGCTCAAGTACAACCAGCTGCCGGGCATCGTGGGGCCCGCCGATCTCCGGATTGTCGCCGCCCTCGGCGCGCCGGAATCGGCACAGGACAAGCTCGTGCCGATCGGCACGCAGGGCGGCCCCGCGCCGATCGGCACGCCGGAATCGGCACGCGAGGAGACCGCGCCGATCGGCACGCAGGATGCGAACGGATCGGCAAGGCAGGGTGCGCACGCCGCGCCGCCCGCCGGGCCGACGGGTCAGGGCGTTGACCCGCTCGCCCTGCCGATCGTGCCGCAGCAGCGTGCGAACGGGCACCTGACCGGCGGCTTGCCGGTTGTCTCGACGTCGAGCGACCCGCTTTCCGGCCCCGTGCCGACCGGCACGCAGCCCCCGGCATGGATGGAGAACTACGCGCCGATGCCGACCGGAACGCAGGACCTCGCGCCGATCGGCGCGCCGGAATCGGCACGCGAGCAGGCCATGCCGATCGGCACGCACCCGGAACGGCAGAGCCCTGCCGTTCCGATTCGGCAAGATCCCCTGCCGATCGGCGCGGCGGAACCGGCGCGCGAATCGGAAAGCGGCGAGCCCGAGCCGACCCCGCTGAAGCCGCTCACCGGCTGGGCGCGGTTCTGGTTCTTCCTGATGTGTGTGCCCTTCATCGCCCCGGGCCTGGCGTACTCGGCCTGGTCGATCTACGGCTACGCGCGGACCGGCTCGGCGCCGATCTGGCTCGCCGTGCTCGGCTCGCCGGCACTCGACGGCGCCGCGCTTTTCTGCGCGACATTCGCGGCGATGTTCCAGAACGCGGGCCAGTCGACCAAGCTCCCCCGGCTCGGCACCTACGCTGCCATGACCGCGGGCATCATCGTCAACTACTCCCGCGCGGGCGAGCTGCACCACGCGGGCATGGGCATGTACGTGCTCCTGATCGGCCCGGCCGTCATCGCCTCGCTGGTCTTCGAGATCATCATGACGAGGATCCGGCACCAGGAACGCGCCCGCCGCGAGGCCCGCCGCTCCACCCGCCAGTCCGCCCGCGTCGACCTGGACCTGTGGCTCCGGCACCCGCTGCTCGTCCACCACGCCCGGCAGCACGAGGCCCGCCAGCGGATCCAGGACGCGTTCCCCGGAATGACGCTCCCGGAGAAGGGCAGCAGCCGCGCCACCGGCGTCCTGTGGGCCCTCGTCCCGGCCGCGGCCGCCGTCGCCGTGACGCTCTGGGCGACCGGGCGAATCTGACAATCGGTCAATAGCTGACTCGGCGCCATATTTCAACCAGCGAAACCGATCTGGCCCCTGGGGCATGTCTGACTTGCGCTGACATGGCATCAGGGGCCAGGATCTTGCCCAGAAATGCCGAAGGCCCGGCGCGGAAACGCCGAGCCCTTCGGAGGAGCGAGTAGACGGCCTGCCAAGCCTGACGCCGCTCCAACGTCGTCGGGTTCACGACGGGAATAGCCACCCGCCGGAACCAGACCTCAAGCCGATTAACGCCAAGTCATCGGAACCAGAGGCCCTTTCGTGCTTAGAGTACGGTCAGGCGCTCCCAGCGCCAAGTCAGCAGCCAGTGATGGGCGCGTCACGGACGCCCTTTCGAGTGCATTCGGCCCGTTGAGCGCCCCCCAAGGTTTGAACTCCGGGCCCGTCGAGTCCACCAGCCGCCGCACCTGCTGCCAGCAGTGCGGCGGTCCGCTGCCGTCGGCTGCGGCCGGCGAGCGCGCGCCGCGGCGTTTCTGCAGCGGCGACTGCGGCCGCGGCTACATGGCGATCAAGCGCCGTCGTGATTCATCTCACCGGCCCGGCCGGGCCGGTTCCGCCGCCGCGCCGAAGGCCGGCGGCAGCGCCCCGCGGAGCGGGCGCCTTGGAAGCATGGCGAATAACCTTTCCACCGCAGGTCAGAGCGCTAGCGTCAGCACCCCTACCGCAACGGACCTGGCAAAGCGGTACAAAGAGCGCCGCGATGACCGGTACGCGCTGCATGACCTGCTGGTTAAGGTCTCCACGCTGCCCCGGGTCAAGACCTGCCACCGCCGCCCGCACGAGGCCTACGTCACCGGGAAGTCGACCGGCCCGGTCGCAGGGTTCGGAGGTCTCCAGACCTGCGGCTCCGTATGGTCCTGCTCGCTGTGCGCGCCGACAGTCCGTCAGACCCGCGCGGCTGAACTCGAGGCGATGGCCCAGCTGTGGGTGACCTCGAAGAAGGACGGCGGCATGGGCGGCTCGCTCTGCATGGCGACGTTCACCGTCTCGCACTACCTCCACCAGCGGCTTTCCGACCAGTGGGCCGCGATCAGCAAGGCGTGGACGGCAATGATCTCCGGCCGGTTCAAGGAGGAGTTCTACGAGAAGTACCAGGTCGCGGGCATGACCATCGCCCGTGAGGTCACCGTGGGCGATGAGCACGGCTGGCACACGCATCTCCATGTCCTGATCTGGTTCCGCAATACGAAGCCCTCGAAGCCGAACAAGCGGAAGGGCGAGACGGTCGCACCCGATGCCAAGCGAGCCCGTGACCTGGAACGAGTCCTCTACAAGCGTTGGCACGACCAGACCACCCGGCTCGGTCTCGGCGCGCCGTCCCGCGCCCACGGAGTGCGGGTCGACCCGATCCGCCGGGGCAAGGCCGGCGCCGCCGACATCGCCCGGTACGTCGCCAAGGTCCAGGACAAGCGCGAAGACGCCAACGCCCAGGAAGTGAAGCGCCACGAATGGGGAATCGGCCGCGAGATGACCCGTGGTGACCTTAAATCCGCAGGTCGCAGGGGTGACGCGCGTGAACGCATCCCTGTCCTGCGACGGCACCGCACCCCGTTCCAGGTGCTGCGCGACTTCAACACGACTGGCGAGGCCAACGACCTCGAGCTCTGGAACGAATTCGAGCAGGCATCGCTTCGCAAACGTGCCTTGACCTGGAGCGGGACAGTCCGCGGCGAACTGAAGGACCTGATGGCGCTCGACGAGCGCACCGACGAGGAGATCGCGGCGGAAGACGCGCTCGGCGGCGAGGTGGTGTGGGCCATGCCCAAGCGCGTCTGGGCGCAGGTCGTGTGCCAGGACGGGCGTCGCGGAGCACTGCTCCAGGCCACGTCAGAGGGCTGGACAGCCGTCGTCCAGCTCGCCGAGAGCTGGGGCCTGGTCGTGGGCCGTGACCTGTTCGCCGAGAAGCCGCAGCGCCCGGAGCGCCCGGCCGACCAGGACGAATCCGCCTTTGACCAGGACGAACCCGGCTGGGCCACCCCACCATGCCCAGACTGGGACGAGGACGGGCTGCCGCTGCCGGAAGAACCGGCGTGGCTCGACGAGCCCGAACCCGAACCTGACTGGAACTGACCTCGCAGGTCAGAGCCGTATTAGTAACAGGCCCGGTCGGCGGGTATAGGGATCGGCGCGTGTCCCCGACGTGCGCAGCTAGTTGAACACCGCGAGCTGCCGGAAGGATGGACCCATGCCGAAGAAGAAGACCGCTCGCCAGCGCGCGGCCAAGGCCGCGGTGCGCGAGTCCGCCCACCGGCAAGAGCGCCGCGACGCCGAGCACGCCGAGATGCACCGGTTCCTGGAGTCCATCGCCCCGGAGCCGATGACGCTCGAGCAGCGCCTCGCCCAGCACACCGAGGGCGGCAACTCCGAGCGCGGAGACCAGTTCGTGCTCGACTTCGACGACGATGCGGCCACGGCCTTCGGGCAGTTCGGCGACGGCACGGACACGGACGATCCCAGCCTCGGCTGGCCGACCGGGCTGTGGGTTGACCCCGACGCGTTCGATGTGACCGCGGAGGAGACCGACGAGCTCGACCAGTGGCGCCGAAACCGGGACCACCTCGAGCTCTACCGCCGCCTGGTCAAACTCGGCCGCAAGTGGGGCGAGGAGAACGAGGCCTTCACGGGTGACGAGTGGGACGGGTTCGACGCTCGCGAGACCGAGCTGCGCACGCTCCACGAGGAGTACCTCGGCCGCGGCCACACCGGCGTTATCGTCCCCGGGACCGGAAAAGCCGAAGAAACCCACTGATCAGGCGGGGTGCGCCGCGCAGCGCGCACGGTGGCGGCACGCCGCCTGGAGTTCTAGACGTCTGGCCGTCTACTGCCGTTCGTGCCGCTCGTCGAGCCGGGTGAGCAGCTCGCGCAGCCAGTCCCGGCGCTCATTCGTCAGCTCGACCAGGGCGGCGAGGATGTCGGCCCGGTCGACGCGGCGGCCGGCCGCGCGCCGCACGGTGCGGGCCAGGTCGTCGAGGGCGTCGTACTGGTCCTGATCCTGGCGCCAGGTGAAGGAGTTCCGGCGGGGCTCGTCGTTCGGAGCCGTCTGGACGGCTGGAGGCCTGGCCGTCCGGCTGCGAGGAAGCTCGCCCGCTGTCGGGGCGGTGCCCCCGGCCAGGTCGAAGGCCTTCTTGCGCGTCTTGGCGGGGCTCATCGGCCGGCCTTTCGGTGTCCGAGGTTGAGTTCGTCGGCGAGCTGCTCGTACGCGCCGAGTTGCGCGGGCACGCTGCCCCAGATGTCGGCGTAGACCGCGAGGTTCTGCGGCGTCTCGGTTTTCATCACGCTGTAGCCGGCCGCGGCCAGAGACTCGCGCGCGGCCGCGGCCTTGCCCAGGCCGACCGCGGGCACGCGGGTGAGCAGCACACGCATCGGTGTCTTAGCGAGCACCGTGGCGGTCGCCTCGATCCGGCCGAGCTCGGCCTGCTCGGCGCCGATCGGCGAGACGGCGAGGTCGGCCAGGATCGCAGCCTGCTTCAGCACCTCGGGGTGCTCGCCGCCGACGTCCACGATCACTATCGTCGCGCCGGTCCGGCGGGCGGCTTCCTGGATGAACGGCACCAAGAGCCCGAGGTGGGGCGCCCACTGCACGACGTGGAACGGGAGCTCTCCGTCCGCGGCGTAGACCCGCGAGGCCCAGTCCGTCACGCCTTGGGTTCCGGCGTCGGCGTCGACGACCAGGACCTCGAAGCCCCGCAGTGCGTAGGCGAAGGCGAGCATCATCGCCGTGGTGGATTTCCTGGTGCCGCCCTTGAGCGTGGCAATCAGCAGGGTGACGAACCGGCGGGTGGTCATGCCCGCACCGTAGCGCCCGGACGGCCAGACGTCTGGAGGGCTGGCCGGATCGCAGACGTACGCCAGTCTCTCGGAGTCGCGCCCTCACTCCCCGTGGTGCGCCGGGCTCTCATCCGGCCGACCACGCGCCGGTCGACCAAAAATGTGCACGGCCCCGCCCCGACCCTCAGCTAGCTGACCTGCGGAAACAGCAGGTCGGCCGCGCAGCGCCGGAGCATGCTGGGACTGTTATCTTTCGGACAGCTCGACCGGCAAACGGCCTGGTCACGCGCAACTGGAGTCGACACCGGATGTTGGCGCGTCGCCGAGGAGGAAGAGGGCGAACAGCGCCGCGGCCAACAGCCGGCACCGACTCCACCGACGTCGACGAGGAGCGCCCCGTCTCCCGCGGGAGACGGGACCGAGTGCGGCGGCGGCAGGGGAGATGAGCGGCGCCGAAAAGCGCCAAGCAAGATATTAGATAACTTAAAGTTAGGCCCCCGCGGGCCCCTCGACTGCGGCCGCCGTCCGCTACGCGTCCGTCGGCGGGGACTGTCGCGTCTCACCTCGCGCACGGAAAGGCGCGCTGACGTGGGAAAACACGGGTCCGCCTCGAGGCGCCGTTCCTACCGCGGCTCCGCCCACCGCTCCTACCACGGTTCCTACCTCCCCGCGCGGCCACAGGGCCGGAAGCGGTCGCCCGCTGCGCGGTCGACGCCGGGGTTGTCGGGTCTCACCCGGACGCAGCAATCGCCGCTGACCTGGGCTGACACGAGGCAGAGGAGGACGGCGCCGGTAGTGCGGCCGGTAGCTCCGTCGGTAGCGCGGCCGGTACCGGATCGCGGTGCTCGCCGCGGCCCGGGCCGTCGTCCGCTGCGCGTCCGCCGGCGGGGATTGTCACGTCTCACCTGAGCCCGAGTTTCCGGCTCTGACCTGGGCTGATGTGTCACCGGCCGAGGGGACCGCTGACACCACGGCTGATACCTCCGCTGACACCACGGCTGACACCATCGCGGCGTCGACGTCGGCCAGGCCGTCACCGGCCCGGTCGCCGTCGTCGCCGCAGCCCCGGACCTCCCCCGGGCGGTGCCGGTGAAGGTACCGGTCTCCCCTGGACCATGGAATCGACGGCCGGAACCTCACCTCGGGCTTCGGAGCGCAGCGCGGCCATGTGGCCAAACGGATTTGGCCACATGGCCGCGTGGCCGGCCACGTGTTGGCCGCGTGGCCGCGGGGTTTGGCCGTTGGCCGCGGGGTTTGGCCGGACTGGACGGCTGGCCGCCCGCGCGCAGGTCTAGACGGCCAGCCGTCCAGACGTCGTAGCTGTCCGGGGTGCGCCGTCCCCGGGAACTTCGGCCGGGTGTGAAAACGGCTACAGACGCGTCGCACGGCGCACGGGAACCTGGAAATCAGGCGGGGCGGGACCTTTCGCCAGGTCACCGCCCCTGTCCGAGCCAACCACCTCACGCAGAGACTCGGAGTCCCACCATGTTCGCATCGCTGTTCGTCCTGCTCTACCTCTCGCATCTCGTCGCGGATTACGTGCTGCAAACCGACCACCAGGCCAGCCGCAAGGCGGACCCCGGCCGGGCCGGATGGTCGGCGGACCTCGCCCACGCGGCGACCCACGCCGCGGTGACCGCGCTCGTCCTCGGCGTCGGCGCGCTGGCGCTGCATGGCGGCCCCGGGGTGGTGCCCGAGACCTTGGCCGTCGTGTCGATCGCGGCCACGCACGCGGTCATCGACCGCCGTTGGCCTATTCGGTGGCTGATGATGCGCACCGGTCAGAGCGGGTTTTACAAGGCTGGCGGGGCGGCCCACGTGGACCAGGTCGCACATGTGACCGTGCTGGTCACGGCCGCGCTGGCGCTGGCCCGCTGAGGCCCTTGCCGGATCTCACCTCGCGCCCCCGTCGACGAGCTCGTCGACGGGGGCGAACCGTGTGCCACAGACGTCTGGACGTCTAGACGGCGCACGGTCGCTCGGCGTGCGCCGCCTCCCTGAACAGCGGCGATGCAGGACGCAGCAAGGGATAGCATTCGGTTCCCAAATGGCAAGCTGCCTTGCGCCCCCCAAGGTGGGCAACTCGACTTGACGCCATGGCTCAGCGCAAGGAGACTTGCTCTAGAGGGTGCGGTTCGATGACGGGCCGTCACAACCGTTGGAGGGCAAGTGAAGAACCAGTTCGAGAAGCACTCGAAGTACCAGCGTTACTGGCGCACGGTGCAGGACCTCGTCAACCAGCTCAACGAGAACCGCCGCGACGGCGGCGAGACCTCCGGGCGTGACGCGATCGGTCTGATTCAGGGCACGATCGACTGGCTGACCCAGGAGCAGGAAGCCGCCGTGCGCAGCGCCCGGTTGGACGGCACGTCCTGGAACGAGATCGGCGACGAGCTCGGCGTCAGCCGCCAGGCCGCCAGCCAGCGCTTCGGCGCTTTCGAGCGCTTGGAGGGCACTGCGGACCGGTGCGGCGCGGCCGGTCATCTTCCCGGCGACGAGACCGCGTGCGTGGGCGAACTGCGCGCGGTCAAGCTGCTCAACTCGCAGGAGCCGCCGACTCTCGACGAGTGGCGCTCCGGGGTCTACGGGTGCGTTCACCACGGCGCCCGGCTCTACGCGCAGCTGGTCTACCCGAAGGTGCGGGCCGCGTCCCCGGCGTTCGAGGAGGCCGCGCAGCAGGTCTACTTCGACGGCAGGACGCTGATGAAGGACCAGCGCGCCGTGAACCAGGCCGCGCGCGGCGAGGTGGCCGCCTGATGCCCGGCTACGACAACGAGGGCCAGGTGCTCGCGGACGCCGCCGGGCTTCAGGCGAGGATCGAGGCGGCTTACACCGAAGACGCGCGAGGCTGGCAGCGCCCCGGCCCTTGGCAGCAGCAGCGCGCCGAATACCTGGTCAACGCGTTGGAGGCGGCCGGGATCGAACTCGGCGAGTACGACCGTCAGTCCGCCTACTGGCTCTGCGGCGGGGAGCTCGCCACGGTCCAGGTCATCGCCCGCTGGGTCACGGAGGCGGCCGGAGTCGAGATCCCCGCGCTGCCCTCGCGCTGCGAGGCGGCTGGCGAGCTCGGCAGCACCGAGGCCTGCGACGGCCCTGCCGACGCGGTGCGGGTCTTCGACATGCCGCGGATCCCGAGCGAGAAGGAGAAGGAGCTCGGCGGCACGCTCGGCTGCCGGCTGCACGGCAGCCAGCTCTACGCGCGGATCGACCCGTCCCGTTCGACGGTCTACCCGAACGGCGGGAAGGACGGCCGCAACGCGGGCGCGGCGATCGAGGTCTACAAGCGCGCCGAGCAGATCAGGGCGGGTGCCCGGTGATCAGGCTGCTGAAGCGCCGGCAGCGCCCGGCCCCCGAGCCGCGGCCGGTGCACGACGCGCCGCCGTGCGTGCGCTGCCTCGAGGCAAGCGGCCGGTTCGTCGAGGGCGTCGCCCTGATCGACCCGCATCGGCCGGAGCTCGGCCGGCTTTGCGAGTCGCACGAGATGGCGCAGGAGTTCGACATCCAGGAGCGCACCGGCCTGCACCCGGCCGAGCTGTGGGCAATCCAGCACGGCGAAGCCGTGAACACGACGAAGGAGATCAACCGATGAGCCCGAAGCACCCGACGAACGCGGCGGTACAGGCCGAGACGCTTCGCACCCTCGCCACGTGGATCGAGGCGCACCCCGAGCTGCCGCAGGTCACCTGGAAGGTCGACGTCGGCTCGGCCGAGACGCTGCTCAACGACGAGCACGAGATCCACGACGAGGAGCAGGCCCGCGAAGCGCTCGGCGCGTTCGCCAGGGCGCTCGGAACCCGGATCGATGAGACCCACCCCGGCCTGGTCCTGGACGTGACCGGCAAGACCCTGCTGACCAAGCCGTTCCCGCTGTGGCAGGAAAACCTGGAGGTCAGCGTCCGCTACGAGATCGACCCCGACGAGAACAAGGACTACTGGGACACGCAGCGCGCGAACGAGCGCTGAGCCCCTTCACCTGGGAGGAGACCCAACCGTGAACACCTTCAAGAACATCCTGTTCCTGCTCATCGCCATCGGCGCGCTCGCCGTGTTCCTCAGGGCCTACCTGGTCGACCACGGCATGACCGGCGAGGCCGGCCGCGCCCGGCGCCACCGGCGCCGGATGGAGCGGCGCCCCGGCGGCATCGTCTCCTACTCGCACCTGGAGGCCTGGTCGGACGGGGTTTCGCGCTGGCACGACGCAATCAGTTACGCCCGCGACGGCCTGGAGCTCGCCGGGCTGCTCGAACGGCTGAGCGCCAACCCGGCCGGAGTGCGCAACGTCCGGATCGTCATGGAGACCCGCGACCGGTTCGGAGCGGTGGCATGAGCGAGGAGGACCTGCTCGCCTGGAACGAGGCGAACGACTACGAGCACGAAGACGCTCCGGCCGACGTCGACCAGGACGACGAGCGCCTGGACGAGGCGGCCGCGCTGCGGGCGTACGTCACCGCCGAGCTCGCCGACATCCACTCCCGGATCGAGGGCACGTTCGAGGACGCGGCCGAGGACAGCGACTCGGCTCACGCGGGCCTTGAGCAGGCGCGCGACCGGATCGCGCGGATGCTCAGCGTCCTGGGCATCGAGCTACCCGAACCGACTGCTGGTAGCGAGGCCGGGTGCCCGCGCTGCGGAGAGCACTGGTGGAACTCGGCGTGGACCAGCCAGAACGAGGTCAAGGCGCGCGACAGCGCCCACCGCTGCCCGCAGCCCCGGAGCCCGGCGCCGGTCGTCGACGACGGCCAGGTGCACGCGGCCCTCGCCGTGGCCGAGACCGGCCCGGCCGGAGCCGAGGACGAGGACGAGATGCGGTGCCCGCACTGCAAGCAGCTGTTCCTGCCATGGGGCGGCGGCCCGGTCGACGAGGGCCACCGCAAGACGATGAGGGCGCACGTCACGAGCTGCTCCGAGCAGCCGACGAGTGTCGGCGCCGACCGGTAGAACGGGGACGAAGACGCGGACCCCCCGCCAGGTGAATTGGCGGGGCGCCCGCGGCCCCCATCCTGCCAGCCCGTGTTGATTCAAGGACTAGGACGAGGACATGACGATGACCAAGAACGCGCAGCGCCAGGTGCTGCGGACCGCCACCGAGCGGATGGAGAAGGAACTCAGCAGCGTGACGTTCCACCTCTCGGTATGGGAAGGCCGAGAGGGATGGAACGGCCACCCGGCCGCGGCCCGGGCCAAACACGGCCAGGAGGCCTACGAGGCGTTCGAGGCGCTGATCGACGACCTGAACGACCTGCGCATCCGGCTGCGCGCCGAGCTGCGCCCGATCCCCGCGCGCACCCCGGAGCTGCCGCTCAACGACGCCCGGCACCCCGACGACGAGGGCTGGGACGAGCTGACCGGCTGGCAGCAGGGCGTGCGCTACCACTGGGACGAGGAATCGATCCACGGCACGCTGCTCACCGAGTTCGTCACCCTCGCCGGCAACGGCGACCAGGGCGCGACCGAGGCCCGGTACGCCGAGGTCGCCGACGAGCTCGGCGAGAAGACGGCGGCCGCGCTGTGGGACGAGGCCCGGGAGGTGGTTTCCCGTGGCTGAGCACGAGATCGAGCCGGGGTTCGTCGACGAGTCCGCCGCGATCGACCGGCAGGCGGCGGGCGGGGTGCACTACACCGACCCGCGTGTCCGGGCCCTGGCCACGGCCTACTGGCAGTTGGAGACCGGCCGCGGCTACCGGGAATGGCTGGCGCTCGGCAAGGAGGACCCGGACGCGCTGATCCAGGAAGGACGCGACTGGATGCGCGCCGCGGTGGCGGCCGGGCTGCTCGCCCCGCCGGCACCGTTCGTCCCGGCCGGGCCGATCCACCTCTACGCCGGTCCCGACTACACCCAAGCCCGCTGCGGCGGGCAGACCGGCACGGCGTCGATGCTCCGGGCGGACGTGACGTGCCCGGCCTGCCGCTCGCTGTTCAACGACGAGACGGAGGCCTGATCATGTCCAACACGCCGCAGGGTGAGATCCGGGTCCAGTTCCCCGGCTCCAGAGTCGTGTTCACCTACACCTCACAGGCCGAACACGATCGGACGCTGCGCCTCGCCGAGGCGCGCCAGCAGCTCGCGCACGAGGGGAGTTTCCTGCCGACGTGGCAGGAGCTGACCGACGACGAGCGGGCGACCAGCCAGGTTGCGGCCTGTTGGTGGCTCCGTGCCGCCGACCGCGCCGGGCTGACCGCCGACGACGACGTGACCAGGGGGCCGCTCGGTGTCGTCGTCGATGCCGTCCTGATCACCGACACGGAGGACTGACCGATGAGTGGCCGATACGGAATGAGCGCGAGCGCGACCGCGACATATGAGGCGCTGCGGGAGGTAGACCAGCCGGTGACCAGGGCTATCGCATCCCTGCTCGGGGCAGCGCAGGGCACCGCGCCCGCCGACCGGTGGCAGCACTGCGCCGAGGACATCGCCCGCGCACACAAACTGCTCGACCAGGCCGCAGAGCACCTCGCCGCGGCTCGGCCGGACGTCCCCGCCGAAGCGGACGACGACGCGCCCACCGTGGTGCAGTCCGATTCGGTCTACGCGGACCCCGCCGTGCGCGCAGCCGTGCACGCCGAGTGCCGCATGCCCGGCGGATACAGCCGCGCGACCCGTACGCCGCGCGACCTCGATCCGCAGGACGGGACCGTGTGGGACCTGCCGAGCGACCACTACGACGACGGCACGGAGGAGTGAGCGGTGCGCCCGAGCCACTACACCGCCGAGCACGACGTCAATCCGCTCTGCGGCCACCACCTCAAGGACAAGTGCGCCGACTGCGGGGTCTGCGTGGTCTGTGACGGCTGCTACTGCGCCGAGATCGCCGAGGACTACGCCCGCGACGTGGACTACCGGCGTCAGCAGGAATGGCACGCCGAGCACGACAAGGCCGACCACCCGGATTGCCCCACGTGCACGCGCGAGCGGGAGGAGTCCGAGGGCTACACCCGCTGCGGCAAGTGCGGCCTGGTCTACCCGGACGGGCGTCCGGACCACGGCAAGCACAATCCGCCGTACTGCCGCCCGCTCTACCCGCAGCCGACCGGGATCGACTGGGGCTATCTGCTGGGCCAGCACGTCGAGTTCGTCGGCAGCACGTACTCGGTGCACGGGATCGTCTACCCCGACCAGAAGGTGCCCGCGCGCGGCGAGTACCGGCCGCACCTGCGGATCTACCGCACCGATCCCGGCTACGAGGGCGAGATCGGCCCGGTCATGCCGCGCGAGTGGCTCGCGGTGCACGCGCTCGGCCCGATGGCCGTGCCGGGCGCGGACGAGCACTGCATCGGGTGCCACCCCGAGGACGAGCAGGGGCCCCCGAAGCCCGAGGGCTACCAGCCGCAGAACCCCGAGGCGTGCTGGCACTGCGGCACGTCGACCACCCGCGGCTGCGACTGCGACGACTGCTGGGAAAACGCGTCGTACGTCCCGCCGTCCGCGGCCTACCACTGCGACACCTGCGGGCGCTGGTGGGCGTACATGGACCTGAACGTCACCACGATCACGATCGGGAGGCCGGCGGATGCTTGACGAGGATGACTGGCGCACGATCGAGCGCGTCCTTGGCCGCGGCCGCGCGGACGAGCTCGGCGCGGCGCTCGAGCAGATCGAGGACCTGCACCACGTGGTGCGGATGCTGCTCGGCGAGTACGGCGACCACATCAGCGCCGCGACCCGCAACTACCTGGAGCGGACCCGGGCCGGTGAGCTCGGCTCGGCGGCGGCCGCGGCCGGGCCGATGGCCGAGCCGGACGAGCCGGGCCTGACGAACAACGACACGCTCCTCGGGGTGCTCGTCGCGCTGCTGATGTCGTTCGGCGGGTCGTACGAACTGCCGACCAGCGCGTTCGCAAGCGATGCGCTGGGCCACGTCGACGGCTCGTCCTACTCTGTCGAGGTCCAGCCGGTCGACCGCAGCCACGTCCGGGTGGCCGTGGTCGCGCGCGCCGAGCACTCCCGCCCGCAGCCGTCCTAGACGGCCCACACGCCGCCGCGCGGCCGACAGCCCTCCGAAAGCTGCCGGACCGCACAGCGGCCCCCTGAGGCCCGCGCCGACCCCTCCCGGCGCGGGCCTCGCCGTTCGCCCGACTCGTCCGCTCGCTCACTGACTGGGCAACACACCTTTTGCAGATGCCTGATCATGGTTACGTCCGGGACGGAAACCCGTCCGGCCCGGTCGACGAGGGGAGCACCATGACGCAGGCGAAGGGCGCCGCCGCGACGGCGGACGCCGGACTGTCGGACGACCCGGCGCACGAGCGGCTGGTGAGCCGCACGTGCGAGTGGTGCGGCGAGGAGATCGACTACAAGGGGACCGGGCGCCGGCCGAAGTACTGCTCGAAAGCGCACCGGAACCGCGCGTGGGAGGTGCGCAGCGCGGAGACGAGGCTCGGCCGGGAGCTCGGCGCCGGGCGGGTGCGCACCGGCCCGGTGCGCGAGATCGTCTCCCGCCCGCCGAAGCAGCAGCCGAAGCCGGCGGGCGCGGCCGCGGTCAACGCGCCGACCCGGATCGCGGACTGGGTGAAACTGCTCGCCGCCCTCGAGGAGCAACTCGGCGCCGAGCTCGGCAAGAAGTTCTGGGACCACGGGAAGCTGCTGCAATCGCTAGACCGGACGGTCGCGGCGCTGGACCGGGCGACCCCGGGAGGCATCAACGCGCTCATGGGACGGCGCCGTTAGAGGCCTGCGGAAGCGTCCCGGACGAATCGATCCGGTGACCGGATCGCCTATCTTGCCCCCGGCTGGGAAACGCCCTCGGACGCGCCCATGGCGGCGCTAGTCTGACTGGATGCTGATGTGGGCGTTCGGGGTGCTGGAACGGGACGGAGAACACCGGGCGGTCGCCACGGTGGAGCCGCACAACGAGACGCAGCACTACGAGGTGGGGCGGCGGCTGAAGGCCGGCGGGCTGACCGCGGTGAACAAACACGACTGGAACCGGTTCGCCCTCGCGCTCTCCAGGTGCAGCATCACCGTGGAGAACGGCATGTTCACCGAGGTGCACACCGGGCTCACGCGGATGCTGGCAGACCCGCCGCAGCCGCTCTCGGACCGATGGATCGAGGTCGCGAAAGCCCGGCGCCCGGCCCTGGTAATCGTCCCGCCCGGGACGATGCCGTCGATCGGCGCGGACCGGCCGGTCCCCCTGGAATTGCTCGAGCACCTGCCCGCGGCGGTCGACCGTCTGTGCGAGGCCAAGAAGCTGCTCGCCGGATTCGTCACGCTTCTCGATGCCCCCGCGCCCAAGGCCGGGAACGGCACGCACACCCTCCGGACCAGCGAGCTCTAGGGCGCAGCCGCCGAGTCCGCGGCGGTGAGCAAGATATTCGATCAGGGCCCCTGATCGAGCCCTGGCCGGTGCGCGGTGTTGCCTCTGTTTCGTCCCGGACGGAACCATTGCACGAACAGATGCAAGAGGTGTCCTGTTTTCGATCATGGTTAGGTACGGGCATGGACATGGGCGAGGAGATCGCCGCGCTCGTCGCGGTGCGGCAGGACCTGGAGGACGCGGCGGTGGCGGTGGTCGCCGCGTCGCCGGAGGTTCCGGCGGAGGTGCTGAGGCTGTGCGGCACGGACGAGCTGCCGGCGGCGCTGAGCACTCTGGAGGCGTGCGAGCGGCCGGGCGAGGAGGTCGCCCTCGACGAGGAGGAGAGCGCGGCGCGCTGGGTGGCCCGGGCCTGGAAGCTCGCCGACCGCCAGGTGCTCGCCGACGAGCTGGCGCCCGCGGTGGCCCTCTCGGTGCTGACGCTCGCCGGCGCCGTCGCGCGGCTGCGCCTGGTCCTGGTCCGGCTCGACCGGCTGATCGGCGAGGGCGACGGGCCGGAAGCGCCCGGTCGGCCCGGCCCGGTCGGCTAGGTTGGCCCGGCCGCGCCGCGGGTTGGTCGGAATCCCCTACGAGATGTAGATCAAGTCTGGTTGCGAAAGCGTGCGACTTCTCGCCCTGACCTGTACCAACGGTCAGAGCCGGGGGTCCGCTCTTAATGGTGCGCAGGATCGGCCCACCGGGCGGCTCACCGAGAGGACCCCCGATCGGCAGCGGCTGCTCGTCAGCGTTCGAGCACGAGCCCGGGCAGCGTCACCGGGCTGAGCGAGGGCTCGCTCGGGAGGGTGGGCGAGGTTCTGCAGGGGCTCGCTCATGCCTCGCTTCGGGCGAGTAGGAGAGCGTCAACGACCTGAGGACAGATCCCCGGGAGGGCTAAGGTATCTACGCGCACAGCGCGCAGATACGTACGTCGGCGAACACTCCCGCGATCCGGGCCGGGCCCGGTACGGTGGACGGGTGACCGACTCCTCGTCCTCCCCCGCTGAGGTCTCCCTCGCTGACGTCCTGGCGGCCATCGCCGGGCTGCGCACGGAGACGGCGGCCGGGTTCGCCGCGTCCGTCGAGCGGGACAACGCCCTGGCGGACCGGCTCGTCAAGCGCACGGAGCTGCTGCGCGCGGACATCGCCGCGGTTAAGGCGGAGGTCGCGATCGGCGAGGCGTTCGGCGAGGACACCGTGACGGCGCTGCGGCGGCACCTCGAGGACCCGCAGGCGCACGGAGGACTTGCGGCCGCCTGACCCGTCTTCTTCCCGAACGTGATCGCGTAGCCGTCCACATAAGTGGCATTATGAGGATGCTCTCAAGCCTCTGATTCGTCCCGGTTTGCGCCGTCCCGGCGAGGCGTCGTGATGGGCGGTCGGGCTGCTGCTTTCGTCCCGGACGTATCGTGCCGACGGCACAGATACATTAGCCCTCCGGCTTGATCGCGGGCAGCGTGTTGACACCCGCCCGGGTCTGCGGAATCGTCCCGGACGTATCCCGTATCGCTGGGGATACCTTGGTCCTCCCGGGGAGATCTTGTGTTCGTGTGGGGTCGTCGACGTCGAGAACGACGTGCTGCCGTGGCTGCTGAGGAGCACCGCCGCCGGCGCCTGGTGAACGTCATCGACTGGTCCATCACCACGGCCGGGCGCCGCTACGCCGCCGCGGGCTGCGGCGATCCGGAACCGATCTCGCTCGCGGACGTGCGGGCACGCGCCGCCGACGACGGCCTGGACGTGGACGTCGACGAGCTCGCCGCGCTGCTGCGCGCCCGGATCCTGTACCGCCAGGCGCCGGGCGTGGTGCTCGTGCACGGCCCCGGCCGGACCGACTGGGACCGGCTCGAAGGCCGGTGAGCGAGCGCACCGATAGCGGAACCGCTATCCGGCGTCGGCGCCGCGCACTGCCGCCGAGGGTGCCGCGGAGGATGCCGCGGAGACTGCCGTCGACACTGCCGTCGAGGCTGCCGCCGTGCCCGCCGCATCAAGGCCTCGCCCTTCCCTGCTGCGCTGCTGGTCAGGGCGCTGCGAGCTAGCCGTGAGCGGCTGCGACATCTTCCCCCTGTGCCCTGTTCCCGAGGAGATAGCGAACGGGCTATCGGGGTCGATGGGTGTTGCCCGGGGTGTTGTCCGCGGTGTTGCCCGTTGACTTGCCCAGGGTCGGATCGAGGCCTCGCCCGGGCGCCTTGCCCACCTGTCGCGCCGCAGGTGGCGGGGCGTGGGCAACAGTCCGGGCAACCCTCTGCCGTATCCTTCGCCGCCGTCGGGGCGCCTGGACGTCCAGGCGTCTGGACGTCTTGCGCTACCGTGCGCCCCCTTGCACCCCTTGGACGCGTATAGCGAAATCGCTACATTGGTGTTGTAGCGGATTCGCTACGAGCCTCCGAGAGGGGAATCCCATGGAGCAAGAGCCCGTCTACACGCTCGGCGAGGATTACACCGCCCGGTACGCGGCCGCCGACGCGAGCCTGGACCAGGACAAGACGCGCGAGGTCGCGGCCCGGATCATCGGGGCCTACCGGACGCTGGTCAAGGACGCGGCGACGCAGCCGGAGACCGAGGGCTGCGTGGCGCTGCGGCACCTGCGCGCGGTGACCGAGCGGAACGGGGAGGGTGTGCCGCGCGAGCTGTTCGACGCGGCGATCCGGTACATGGACACCTCCGGCGCGAAGGACTTCGGGCTGGAGTACATCGAGCTGACCGCGCTGGACGAGCCGAGTCCGCAGGACCTGGCGGCCGTCGTGTTCGTCGCGGTCGATGACGAGGTGTACCTCGTCGCGCAGCTCGCCGTGGCCGACGAGGACGAGGGCTAGGAGCAAGGCGGGGCCGGTCGCTGTCGAGGGCGGCCGGCCCCTGATCCCGACGCAACCTATCTGCGAGGAGACCTAAGAACCATGATGAACCAGACGATGGCCCCGGCCGTGGTCGAGACGCCCGCCCCGTGGCTGGTCGAGGTCGAGATCACGACGTTCGGGGTGCTGCACGGCAAGCCGCCGGAGCCGCGCCACCCGCAGTCGCTGATCCGGATCGACCTGCGGCACGCGCTGCGCAACCCGTTCGATGACCTGGCGATGCGTGAGCTGACGGGCCTGGACGAGGTGGTGCGCGGGCATGTGATGGGCACCGAGGGCGCGGACGAGATCCTGCGCGACGCGCTCGGGATGGTGCTCGCGCAGCGCGCGGCCGGACCGACGGCCGGGCTGATCGAGGTCTACAGCTACTGCAAGGGCGGGCGGCACCGGTCGGTGGCGATGGCGCTGGCGCTGCAATCCGCGCTCGCCGAGCTCGGGATCGGCGCCGAGGTGGTCCACCTGGACATCGCGAAGCCGGTCGTGGGCAAGGGCGAGGTCCCGGCCGGGTTCCGCGGCTGATGGGCGGCGCCTGCGTGTTCTGCGCGATTGCGGCGGGCAGCGTGCCCGCCGTGGTCGTGCGGCGCTGGCCGGACGCGCTCGCGCTGGTCCCGCTCGGCCCGGTGGCCGAGGGGCACGTGATCGTGATCCCGCTTCGGCACGTGGCGCACGCGCTGATGGACGCGGCCGCGGTCGCCGCGGTGATGCGCCGCGCCGCGCAGTACGCGATCGGGGCCGGCCTGGAGTCGGCGAACTTCATCACCTCGGCGGGCGAGTCCGCCAGCCAATCCGTGTTCCACCTGCACATTCACGTGATTCCGCGCGTCGCCGGTGACGGCCTGGCGCTGCCTTGGACCATCCCAGCGAAGGAGAAGACGACAGTGATCGACGAGGAGTTCATCGCCGAGCAGGCGCAGGTGGCCGCGACCGCCTTGGGCGCCGGGGACTTCGGCACCGCGGGCGAGGCCATCATCCGGGCGGCGCAGGCCTCGCCGGAGCACGCGGACCGCGGCGAGGTGCGCCGGGCGGTGGACGCGGCGCTGCGCGAGGCGCTGGCGTCGGGCGGGGCGAGCGCGGCCGCGCCGGAGCTCGCGCGGCTGACCGCGGACGCCGTGGTGTTCGGCGAGGACGGGCGCGGCCGGCTGCGGGTGCTGGCTGTTAAGCGCGGCTGGGATCCGTTCGAGGGCTGCTGGGCGCTGCCCGGCGGGCATGCGAACCGCAAGGAGCGGCTGCGTGCGGCCGCGCGGCGCGAGCTCGAGGAGGAGACCGGCCTGAAGGTCGAGGAGGAGGACCTGGAGCAGACCGGGGTCTACTCCGACCCGGAGCGCGACGCGCGCGGCCGGTACGTGACGTGGGCGTTCGCGGTGCGCGTCGACGGGCTGCCGGAGGTGGTGCCGGCGGATGACGCGACCGAGACGGCGTGGCTGCTGGTGGACCAGGTGGTCAACGGCTCCGCGGCGATGGCGTTCGACCACATGCGGATCGTCCAGGACGCCGTGCGCGTTGGCCTGCGACGGAACTGACGGGGTGTCGAGGAAGGGAGCGAGGAGACCATGACGGACACGGCGGACGCGGGGCAGGGCCCGGATGCGGGTTTCTACCAGGTGGCGATGTCGCGGGCGCGGCGGGAGGCGATCGGCGATGACGCGGACCTGGTGATGCGCCGGGCTGTTGCCGTGCTCGAGGCGCTGGCCGCGCTGCGGACCGGGACGTGGCGGCTGGGCGAGAGCGTGGCGCACGAGCCGACCCGGGATGGCTGGTCGTACGGGCCC
>Ga0179596_10000209_pt1 | contig 32546 bp, 27 predicted proteins | sample CZODoug1_1_08_16_FD_155494 | JGI IMG/M metagenome (GOLD analysis project Ga0179596, IMG submission 155494) | Vadose zone soil fungal communities from Angelo Coast Range Reserve, California, USA - CZODoug1_1_08_16fungal (Illumina Assembly) | ecosystem: Environmental > Terrestrial > Soil > Vadose...
GTGCTGCGCAAAGTCCCAGATATGACGGCCAAACAATACCTTCGACTCCATTTCAGGTGTCGTGGGAACCCAGCGTGCAAGTACTTCCATGAGTTGCACGGCTATCGATCGAAAGGTTGCGAGCCGGTCGGCGCGGCTGCGGATGATGGAGGTCATGCTTTCCCCACGATATCTTCGATGAGCGCTGCCGTGGCATCCGGCGCTCCGAGCGTGAGCGAGTACACCCGAGTTCGTGACAACATTGCGGCCAAGCGAAAGACGACACGTCGCTTCGAGGCTCCGTACACGCTGGAGCCGAAGGGTTTCAGTAGTGAGACGTGTTCCGCGCGGGCTGACACGGTGCGCCTGCGGCGTGCGTGCGAAGCCGCTCAGGAAGACCAAGCACCGAAGCCGTGTCGTCACCGGCTCGTCCTCGCCAAAGATGCTGCCGATCCGCGCGCGGATACGTGTGGTTCCGTCGAATAAGGTCTCGCGCCCGAACTGTCCCGCTTGCAGCTTCGCTCGTACCCTCTCCGGCAGCGGCCCGGGCCGAATTGACAGCGTACGGCGAAACGGTACCAGCTGGTTGTTGCGGCTGTCGACCGCCCCCACTTCATCGCTGAGTAGGCCATGGCCTCGGGCCGCCAAGAACATGGCCGTGGTGGTTTTGCCGGCGCACTTGTCGCCCAACAGCAGCACACCCGCCCCCCCGATGCTGAGCGACGCGGCGTGAAAGAACATCATGTCGTGCTGAGCCTGGACGAGTTTATTGATGGCCAGGTGTGCAATCAACGGTTGCCAACGCGTGCGCCGATCGAGCATTGCCGTGGAGCCGCGCATCGCCACTGTGGGGAAACCGGGTGCTTCACTCGGCGTCAGGCAACGCCAGCCGCTTGCCGTTGTGCCGCATTGGCGATAGCCGCGATCGCCGTAGACGGCCGTGGTGAAATCGAAGGAATCGAGCGAATACGGATCCTCGAAATCCACCCGGGCTACGTTATCCTGTTCAGCCGGACTTGCGGTACATCGAACGGTGGGCAATCGCTCCTCATCTCGCCTTGTCAGCCGACAGTCGCCGTACAAATGGCGAATGTAGTCCAGCAATGCCGGTTCGGAGCCACCGACCTCGAGCATGCCTCGACCCAGTCGATAGACATCGTAGCCGCCCGCGCGATCGATGGTCCGCTGCGCCCGATCTGCCGACAGCTGCCGCCACCAATAGCCGGCAGCAGCGGCGCTCGGTTCGTGGGTGACGCGGCGCAGGGGGCTGCCCCGGTTCAGGCGATCCACCAGGTTGCCGATCCCGCTGAGAGCACTATCTGGAATGCCGACAGTACTTCCTCTTCGCCGATCATACGAATATGCGGAGGCTCGTACTTCGGCAGCGGAGTCGGAGCCGCTGCAGTCATGTCGCCTGGAGACACGGAGTATTGAAACTCGGATTGTTGGGTCATGGTTTCCTGTCTATTCATTGGTTTAAGAGAACTGGAACATCGGTCGTTAGAGCATTCACGAAGCCCAGAGCGACGAGGTTCTGAAGAGTCGATTTCACGTCCTTGACGGCCTGATCGGCACTGACACCCTCGAACGTTGCCTGCAACTTGCGGGCGATCAGCTCGGATGAATAGGTCTCAGACATCTCCTTCCATATGAATGCCGCCGTCCTGTTTAGCAGGCAAAAAGTCTTGGCCGCCGGCTGCAACAGTATGGTTTCATCCTGCAGCGGCGCCTCCTCGACGTTGATAACTCGTGCGTAAAACATGGTGGTCCCCTCGTACGTATTGCTTTCACCTCGAGCGCTATGGACGCGCGGAAGTAAAGACATCTAACCGGCGCGTCGTCCGGATCAATCCAACTCACAAGTTGAGGAGACCCAGCGCGAGTACAGCTTCGCTCTTAATAAAGTATGCTGTCCAGATGTCGCCGACTTCAGACTGTCGACTCGAGACTGTCTGCGAGTTACGACGCTCTTAGCTGCACTGCATCGACGGGTTAGATGACCGCGTCGAGCCCCATGAAAAGGATCTGGGCCACACGGGATGCCGCAGCCAAGGCTGACGTCGACCGAGAGAGCCTGCGCGAAATCCTCGGTACTCAACTCATCCGACGACTCGAACTGAAATAATCCACTGGCCTCACTGTTCTGGCCGGGTTCCTAGACGATGCGCGTCGCCCGCCGGCGCATTCCCTCGCTCGTAAGGTTTGGCGACGACCATGTAAAACCCGCCCAGCACCATGACGCCGACGGTGGTCACGAGCATTCCATAATTCACGTACCATGGCTCGTGCTGGCTGCGCGGCCAGACGATGTTGACGATGGCGCTGACTCCGAAGGCGAGGGCGAGGACGTTCACCAGCCACCCCCACCTGCCCAGCGTGTAGGGCCCAGCGGGCCGCCACCCGCGGGTGCGGGCGATGAGCGCCGCCAGCACGATCATCTGGAAAGACACATAGATGCCGAGGGCGGCGAAGCTGATGATGGTGGCGATGGCATCCTGCAACCAAAGCGCCGACAGGGTAATCAACGCCGGTATGGCTCCCATCACCACCAGGGCGGTGGCCGGCACATGGTGGCCCGGCGACATTCGGCTCAGGTACTTGCTGCCGAAAATCATTTGATCGCGTGCATAGGCGAAGATCAACCGGCTGGCCGCGGCCTGCAAGCTCAAGAGGCACGAGATGAACGACACCAGCACGACGACGATGACGGCTCGAAATCCGACTTCACCCATGGCAGCGCGCAGCAAGGTGACGATGGGATGGGCGTCCTTGCCGGAGATGACGGCGCCGATGTCCGGGATGGACAGAATAAAGGCGAGGCAGATCCACGAAGCGGCCGCGCCCCCGATATAAATCGTCATGCGCATGGTTTTGGGAATCGTGCGGCTGGCATCCGGAGTCTCCTCGGCCACGTCACCACAGGCTTCGAAGCCGTAGTAGAAGAACATGGCCGCGATGGAGGAGGCAAGGAACGCCGGCCAGTAGTGGCCTTGCGCATGCACGAACGATGTGTCCATCAGCACCTTGAGCGGCTGGTGTCGCGCGAACAATAATAGGTAGCCGCCGACCACGATGGCCCCGACCAACTCGCAGACGAAGCCGAACATGGCGACTCGCGCCAGCAGTTGCGTGCCGCTCAGATTCAAGAGTGTCGCCACCGCGATGAGGACGAGTGCAATCAGCGTCGTCGCCAAGGGAGTAGTCTCGACGCTGAATAGCTGCGCAAGAAAGGGCGCAATACCCGTGGCCGCCGCAGCCATCGAACAGCACAGGGCCCAGGCATAGACCCAACCCGCCATCCACGCCCAGCGCTTGCCCATCAGGCGGCGAGCCCAGGGATATAGACCCCCGGAAATCGGAAACTGCGACACGATCTCCCCGAAGATGAGGCACACCATGAGCTGGCCCAAGCCGACCGGCAGGTAGGTCCACCACATCGGCGGTCCACCCACGGCGAAGGCGCTGGCGAAAATGGTATATACCCCGGCCACCGGCGACAGGTAGGTGAACCCAAGCGAGAAGTTCTCCCACTTCGACATGCTTCGATCGAAGTGCGAGACATAGCCCAAGGCGCGAAGCTGCTCGGCGTCTTTATCGATCGCTGTATCGATTCTGTCAGTCACGAAACCTCGTTCTCCTGGAACTGCTGCGGGCGTATCGGCCATCTCAATTGTCGAGAGGCTCCCGTCTCCACCGTGATGATCGCCGAGATATGACACCGCAATGTCTCCCTTTTGTAGCCCCTGTTGCACGAGATAATTGACGATCAATCTGTCAGCGACCCAAGTCCGCCGCCGCGGTTGCGAGAATCCCCGCGGCGGCGCCTGGCGCATCTAGACGCTTCCGTTAGAACTTGTAATTGATCTGCATCCCCACCGTGCGCGGTTGGTTGGTCGAGAAACGCGCCACCTGGGGAATGTTGAACTGGAAGCTCGTATTGTTGGCCGTCGTCAACGCGACCTTGTTGGTCAAGTTGTCCACGAACAGATTGGCCGACCAGTCGCCGTGCGCAAGATTCACGCGGGCGTTCGCGATGTTGTAGGACGGCAGCTTGTAACCATAGTAGTACGCCACGTCGTACGACGAGCCGACGAAGGCGTCGGCCATGCGCGCCGAGAGCTGGTAGTCGCCCATCACGGTGGTGGCATAGGTCAGCGACAGGCTTGCGGTGTCCTTGACTACGTTCATGATGGGCGGGGTGCAGCTGGCGCCCGACTTGCACGGGGGGGTAACACCGTCGGGCCCGGTCACCTGGGTGGTCAAATAGAGCAGATACTGCGCGTTGGGGTGGGTGATTTTCGCGTCCGTCCAGGTGCCGCTGAGCGAAGCGGTCCACTCGCTGGACAGCTTGGCATTGATCTCGAGTTCCGGTCCGAACGAGCGGCCGTCGCCGGCATTATCGTAGAACTGGTAGGCGCAGGTGAGAGTGAATACCTGCTGCACGCCGCTCCACTTGATGTAGTAGATGTCGCTATTGATGGTCAGCCAGTTGTCGAAGAGCTTTGCCTTCTCGCCGATCTCGTAATTCCAGACGGAATCCGGACCGAACTTGAGCGGGCCCGGCAAGGCGCAATACGGCGGCTGGCTCAGCGGCGGCAGAATCTCGTTGGCGCCGCCAGGACGGAAGCCCTTGGACGCCGTGACATACCCTGTGAAGTCCGGGGTCGGCGTGTATGAGAGGTCGATCCGCGGGTTGAAGCCCTTGTCCGAGGCGCGGGTGATCACCGAGGTCGCCGGCGGCGTGGGGCTCGGGGTGTCGTAGCCAAACGCGAACTCGTCCTGCTCGCTCTTGTAGGTGTACCAGCGTACGCCCGCGGACAGCTTCCACTGATCCGTGATCTTGTACGAGCCGTCGCCAAACAGTGCCGTCTGTTTGACGGTGTAGGGGTTCCAAATAACAGCGTACGCGCCGGAGGGTATCGCCGGTGTCGCACTCTGTGGATTGATGCCGATTTCGTTCCACACCGAATGCAATTCGCTGTAAAAGGCGCCTCCCACCCAATGCAAGCCCCCGCTATCGTGCGACGTCAGCCGGAGCTCCTGGCTGTACTGGTGGGACGGATCGCGCTCCGAAAAGGCAACCGGCACGAATGGCGTGGCGCCCTGATTCGACCAGTAGATCGATTCCGAGGCATCCTGGGTTTGCACTCCGAGCCGGCTCCAATATGCGGACGCGCTCGTGAGGTCCGCGAATCCCACGTTGGCGTTCACGGTGACGCCGAAAATCGAGATGTCGTCGCGGACTCCCTCTCTCAAGGGAAACGCTTCGTAGTGCGCGTCGTAGACGCGGCTCGGGGTAGCGCTGTTCGGACTGCCATCGAGCAGATCATTCCCGCCGAGGTGCAGACCTTGTTTCATGGCGCTGGCGAGGATGGAGAAGTCGCCGCTGGGCTTGTACAGCAGGCTGACGCGGCCGCTCGACAGTCTTTCGTCGTTGGCGTTGTGAATCACGTTCGTTACCGGCGCGGCCAGAACGTTGCCCTGCGTCTTGCTGGTCAAGTCGACCGGAAACGGACTCACGGTGATGTTATCGATCCAGCCGCTGCGATACAGGTCGCTCAAGACGATGCGCAGTGCGAGCTTGTCGCCGAGCGGCAGGTTGAGCATGAGATTGCCGCCGTAATTTGCGCCACCGCCGTCGGTGTACGACCCCGTTCCTTGCACGGATCCTTCGAACACTCCGAGCTTTGGTTGGTTGGTGATGACCTTGATGGTTCCGCCCATGGAGCCCGAGCCGTACAGGGTACCCTGGGGTCCGCGCAACACTTCGACGCGCTCGATGTCGTACAGATCGGGATCGATTACCACCTTGCCGGATTGCGATAGGGCCGGTGGCGATAAAGGAATTTCGTCCAGATAGAAGCCCACCGTGGGGGCTGCGCCGCCATTGGAGGCAAGGCCGCGCGCCTCATACTCGGTCAGGCCGGGACCCGCGGAGCGCATCGAAAGGCCGGGTATTTCATGCGCGATATCCTGGATTCGCGTGAGTCCCGCCGCGGCCAGTTGATCGCCGCTCAGCGCCGAGATGCTGATTGGCGTGTTCTGAATGGTCGAGATGAATTTTTCCGCCGTGACCGTAATTTCCTCGAGGCCCGAATTCTCGGTGGTCGCTTCCGAAGCCGCGGCCCAGTGGGCGAGCTGGGCGATCAACAGAACGCCCGCACACCCGATCGATACCCGTATCGATCGCCCATTGATTGATCCCATCATTCGCGCATCCCTCTTGTCGTAAAGTGTTTTGGTTCTTTTTTTTCAAAAAAGAACCGTTTTGCCACACTCCCCCCAACAGGTGCTGCACGTCTTTCGAATATTGTTTTACTATTTCGCGCGGCAGTGCTCTCGTCATGTCGAGGCCGCACGCATATGGCTGACCATGCCGGCGATGGATTTGTCAGCCTCGGCATTTTTGGCGGTCATTTCTACGCCGAATACACCGCGAACCTCCGGCTCGCGGATCACCACCATGGGGTCCTCGAAATCCCGCACGTAGCCCAAGGCGAAACAACCCATCTGGTAGCCCATGACCTTCAACAAATCATCCGGTAGCGTGCGGGCAACCTCCAGCGGGGTGGAGAGGAACTGGTTCTCCTCCTGCCGCACCCAGCCCACGGCATAGGTGATGTTGATCGCCTGGCGCAGCTTGTCAGAGACATTGGCGCCGGCACCGTGGAAAACCTTGCCGGTGTAGAACAAGGCCGAACCGCGCTTCATCACCGCCGGCAGGCTATCCGCCTGGGTATATTCCTTGTCACGGCCTTTGTACTGGCTGCCCGGTACCACACGCGTCGCACCCATCTCCTCGGTATAATCGCTCATCGCCCAGAGCAGGTTGCACTGGATGTGATAATCGTCCGGAAAGGGGAAAAAATCCCAGGCCAACTCGTCTCGATGCAAAGGCTGCGCCGTCGAGCCGGGGTAGACGCTGACGATCTGGGTGAGATGCAGCTGGAAAGCGGAGGCATGGGCCAGAAATTTCCCGGCCGTGGCAAGGGCCAGCGGATTCATCACCAGCTCGCGCGCCGCCTTGGAGCGCGCGATCATCGAGCCCGTGCGCCGCGTTTGCTTGCCGACAAAAGTATCATGGCCATAGGGTGTGGCCTCGATATGCGGGCCCATTTCGGCGGCGATGCGATCCATCAGCGCGTTGGGTACTAACTCATCGACAATGGCGTAGCCGTGCTCCTGTAGGCTCGCCGCGACCTGCTCGGCGGTGGCGTTTGACGGTAGATGCAGTAGAGACACGGTGTTTTACTCCAATCGGGAGGTGCAACACCCAATTTATTGGCCAATGCCCCTCTACGCATCAACCTAAAGTATGGAAAAAGGTGACAGCCCGGCCATTTTGCTTTAAATCTAACTTTCACATAGGAGTCGAGCATGGCGCATTCACCCAGCCTGGTCGCATCACCGGACGCCATGGCGGCCGAAATCTCCCGTCTCGCGTCGACGGCGCTGCAGTCATCCGCCGCTGTGTTCTATTGGGTGGATTACGGCCACAAAATGACGGATGTCTCGCTGGCGGGCGTCTCCACCCAGTTTTACTTCGATTACGCGACGCGAATGGAGGAGGCCGATCCTTCAAATATTCGCCGCATGTCCGCCGCCCGCCATTGCGTGACGCATTTGCGCCAGCCCAACCATCCGCTGCCGGTGGAATCCGCCATCTACAGCCGGCTCCTCCGCGATTATGGGGTGACGGACGTGATCGACCTGATGTTCTGGTCGGCCGGTGAAGCGGTGGCCGGGCTCGCCCTTTTGAAACGCCAGGACGACCCGGTGGTCACGGCGGATTCCATCCACATCGCGGGTGCCATGCAGCGTTATGTGCAGTTCACGCTGCAAAAGCACGAACGTCTGCACCAGGCCCGTCGACGCCGCGCTTTGCAGCAGACCTACCACTTGACCATGCGCGAAATCGCGGTGGCGGAACTGGTCTTCGAGGGTCTAACCAACGCCGAAATTGCGAAATCGCTGAACATGAAGCTCCCGACGGTAAAATCTCATCTGCTGCAGATTTTCGGCAAAACCGGCTGCGGCAACCGCACCAAGCTCACCGCGGTCTTTAGCCGCGTTTCACAGGTAGACTCCTTACCGTTCTCCTGAGCGGGAATCGCGTTTGCGATTCCCGCCCGGTCGGTCCTCTTATTGTTTGTCGTAAACCGCGATGTTGTCGTAAGTCTTACCGCTCGCGTCTGTTCCCTTGGTCGACAGGGTCAGCGCTTTACCGTGGGCGGAAACCGTACGCGTCGTCGTTCCCACCGGCTTTCCTGCCTTCATCATGGTGCTTTTCACGGTGCTGCCATTCACTTTCTTCAGAGAAATCGCATCGTAGTCCGCGGCTCCTTTCATTGCATAAGCCTTGCCGTCATATTTGAATGTGGATTCCTGCGAGATCGCGGTTCCGTCCGCACCAACCCCGCTCACCGAGAGTGAAACCCCGTCAGCATCCACGGAGTACGTACGCGTCTGAGACTTCGGCGCCGGACCCGGGTTAAACTTTGATTTCGCGACGTTCAACGTCCAAGTGCCCACGACAGGATCCGCTGCATCGGCCGCCAATACCACTCCCGCCGCCAGAACTGCTCCGACCAGAATTGTCTTCAATAGTGTTTTCATGCCACTCCCCACTGGATTAGTTGTCTTATGAGATCGATCGCACCGACAGAACGCACGTTCCATCGATCGCGGGAAGATTATGCGCTCCGATACCTCATCGAATCCTCGATTGGCGAAATAAATCACCTTTCGGCGTGAACGACGGTTCTCTACCCGGCACACAGCGCACCGATGGCGAAGAAGTCTCGCTGCGCGCACAATATACGGAAACGGGCCCAACCTAAGTCGTCATCCTCCCCCCAAATAGAAGAAATTTTATGGTACTCATCGCGGTAGTCATCGTGATTGTTCTTGGCGTATCCGGGTTCCGGATAGCACAGGAGTACCAGCGTGGAGTTGTGTTTCGACTCGGGCGCTATATAGGACTGCGGGGACCCGGGTTGTATTGGATCATGCCGCTCAACATCGAGCGCGCGGTCACCATCGATATTCGCACGCGCACCGTTTCGGCGGAGCAACAGGAGACCATCACTCGTGACAGTGTGACCATCAAGGTCAACGCCGTGCTCTGGTATCGAATAGTCGATGCCGCGAAGTCGGTCATCGCAGTGGCGGATGCGCCTGCCGCCGTGTATCAGTCGGCTTTGACAGGTCTACGAAACATCATTGGTCAGCACGATTTGGACGAGGTGCTTCAAGAGCGCAACAAAATCAATACGCTCCTCTGCGAGGGTATCCAAAACTCCACTAAAGAGTGGGGCCTGGAAGTTCAGCGCTTTGAGATGAAGGACGTGGAATTGCCGGCGGCGATGCAGCAAGTGATGGCGATGCAAGCTGAGGCCATTCGCGAAAAGCGAGCGCGCATCATCAAAGCCGAGGCCGAACTCGAAGCGTCGGTAAAATTGTCTGCGGCGGCCGCCCAGATCATGGCAAACCCCGCCGCACTTGAACTGCGACGAATGCAAATGATCTCGGAAGTGGGTGCGGAAAACAACAGCACGACGGTAATGATGATTCCGTCCGACTTCGTATCGCTCGCCAATACGCTGAACCAATTCGTACAGCGACAAACCGCGGGGAGTTAGGAGCACCGCTCTCGTCCATTTGGCCCACCTCAACGCGACAGAGCATCGATCAGGGGTGTGCGCGCTGCAGAAGCCCCGAACGGAGGCGCTCCGCGCCCCTCTGACCCGCCGCCGCCTTCTTCACCGGTCGATGAAGAAAAACTAAATCGAGCTCAACATCTTCTGTTTGTTCCGAAGGGTGCCTGGGAGCAGTGTGTCAGTGGTCCGGACCCGAGGCCAGCGAAAGGAAAGCCGCAATGAACACATCAGCCATCGAACGATTGCCGCGAGTCGAGGCGGCGCTGCGCTACCTCGAGCCGATGAGCGGCAAGCCGCGCTCGCTCGAGTATGAGCCGCCGCCGGGTATACCGCGTACGACGGCCGTCTACCGAGATCACACGGTCACGATCCGCGATGTTCGTCCGGTCGCCTCGACTCTCTCACTGGAACGAGAGGGATTTCAGGTGGTCACCGCCGCGAGCAGCGTCAGGGATTTCTACGATGAAGAAGCGGTTCGGACCCGCTACTACGCCGAAACCATATCATTGCTCGAGGAATTGACCGGTGCATCCCGCGTGGTGGTATTCGACCACACGATTCGTCGCCGCATTCTGGGCGCGACTGACAGAACCGCCGGGATTCCGCGCCAGCCCGTGCCTCGCGTCCACAATGACTACACGGTGAAATCCGGTCCGCAACGAGTCCGTGATCTATTGGGCGAGCACGCGAACGATCTGCTGCGCCGCCGTTTTTCCGTGATCAACGTCTGGCGACCCATCCGCGGGCCGATTCAAGATGCGCCGCTGGCGGTGGCCGATGCTCAAAGCGTGGACAATGACGATTTCGTCGCGACGGATCTCGTCTATCCCGACCGCACGGGCGAGATCTATTACGTGAAGTTCAATCCGGCTCATCGCTGGTTCTACGCGTCCGCCATGCGCCGGGATGAAGCCATGCTGATCAAGTGTTTCGATTCAGCCGATGACGGGCGTGCACGCTTCGTACCGCATTCGGCGTTTGTGGATCCCACTACGCCCGCTGATGCGCCGCCCCGCGAAAGCATCGAGTTGCGAACGCTGGTGTTCCATGCGGAGTGAGAGACACGATGAGGAGTGAGAGACGTCAGCCGAACCCGTGGGCGATCCAGCGCATTCAATGCTCGCGCCGGTGCTCGCGCCAATTGTGTGTCCATGACGCTTGTAGTAGTGTGTGATACAACATGTACACGTGGTGATGCGTGCCTCTTGACATTCGAAACAGCAAGCTGAACTCTGCGGGGCTCAACTTTGACGATGGGTCCTTACCCGCGCTCGCGTTCCCTCGCCGAGCCGCGGCTCTTCGAAGAGGATGACTTCACGAAGTGCGATATCGAGTGTCATCCGCCACGCCTCGGCAGCAAGCAATAATAACCGTCATCGTCCCATCGAAACTAATGGCTCAGGTCACCGGGCCTTTTGCTCCGAGCAGGTCGCGGGGGTGCTGAGTACCCGTCGCATGCTGGCGTCGGATCTTGTCGCAGCCTTGAACTTGACGCAGGCCATGGACTGGTCGCACCGCCTGTCCGACTGGGAATTCCACTTCCGCCTGGGACACGGCTGGGTGGTTTGCGACGCGAGCAACGTCGTTGTCGGCACGGCGATGTGGTGGGCGTACGCTGATCGCATCGGCACGGTAGGACTGGTGGTCGTGGAAGCATCGCAGCAGGGTAGGGGCATCGGGCGCCGGTTGATGGACACCATCCTCGGCGACGCCGGATCGCGTGCATTACGGCTGGTTGCGACCCCGGCCGGCCTTGCGTTGTATCAGCGGTGCGGGTTCAAGGAGTATGGCGGTATCGAACAACGGCAGGGCACACCGGTACACACCCTACGGGCACCTGCTCCCGAAGCATCTTTGCGAGCGATGGCTCGATCCGATTTAGACGCCGTCGTGGCACTGGATGCGACGGCCTTTGGCGCGGGCCGCGCGCTGGTGCTCGAACAGGTCCTCGAAGCCGGATCGGGTGTGCTGGCGGAGCGCAGTGGTTGCCTGGTGGGTTTCGCGCTGATACGTCCTTCCGGCCGCGGCTTGGTCCTCGGACCGGTGGTCGCGGACGATGAAACACTCGCGATCGCTTTAATGGCACATCATCTAAAGAACAGGGTGGGTCACTTCGTGCGCGTCGACGTGCCGGCGAATGCGGCCAAAATCTCGGCTTGGCTCGAGGTGAACGGTCTCGTCAGCGTGGATCACGGCACGACCATGGTACGAGGTGAGCGTCCTGAGTGTCCGTCGGACACGCGGACGTTTGCCTTGGTGTCGCAAGCCCTTCACTGACCCTAGGCATCGATGAGCATTCTCTATCAGTCTGATCCGGTTCGCGGTCGCGTGTGGCAGAAGATCTTCGCACAGCATGTGCCGGACATTGAATTTCACGTCGGGTCCGAGAACGTCGATCTTAGCGCCGTCGAGTATCTGATCGCGTGGGAACCCTCGTCGGATTTGCTTCAGGCGTTACCGAATCTGCAGATCGTGTTTTCCGTGGGTGCCGGCGTAGATCACCTTGACTTGTCGGTGGTGTCGCCACGCGTTCAAATCGTGCGCATGGTGGAACCTGGCATCGTAAACGGCATGGTTGAATACGTCACCATGTGCGTTCTGGCATTGCATCGGAATTTGCCCGAGTACCTGGGCTCGCAGGCGAACAGAGAATGGCGCGAGATCGATGTCGTTCCGGCGAGTTCACGCGGCGTGGGCGTCCTGGGGCTGGGCGTCCTCGGCCAGGCAGTACTGGAGCGATTGGGGACTTTCGGATACCGACGCTACGGTTGGAGCCGAACACTCAAGGAACTGCCGGGTGTGTGCTGTTACGCGGGACAGGAGGCACTCAATGCCTTTCTCGGACAGTGCGATATCCTGATCTGCCTGCTGCCGTTGACCGAGGCGACGCGCGGCATCCTCGATCAACGTCTGTTTTCGGCGCTGCCTCGCGGTGCTTCCTTGATCAATGTGGGACGCGGGGCCCAGCTCAATCAAGACGCCCTGCTTGCCGCCTTGGACGCGGGGCAGTTGTCGCGCGCCATACTGGACGTCGTCGATCCTGAGCCACTGCCGCAGGCCCACCCCTTTTGGGAGCACCCGCGAATTTGGATTACTCCTCACATTGCCAGCATGGCGCAGCCCGAGACGGCCGCTCTTGCGGTGCTGGACAATTTGCGCCGCTATCGATCCGGCGAACCGCTGCACGGTGCCGTAGACCGCGATCGAGGATATTGAAACCCGCTTGCGCGTTGCCCGTCGCGGAGTTATCGAAGCCATGAAATGGGTCCTAGCTCAACGGCCAGCTGCCCATTGCGCGAGATCAGCGAATGACTGTTCACCTTCGAACGCTGCCAACACGCGCTCACCCAGCAGCGGGCCGAATTTGAACATCTGCCCGTCACAGTTCGTGATGACGAGGGTGTGCCCATGCCGGTCCAACCGAAAGCGACCGCTGGTGTCCATGACGTAGTAGCCGACCTGCATGCGGATGGGCCGGTAGCCGGTAGCTTGGCGTAGGTAGGGCGCTAATTTGCCGATGACTTCCGGTCCTTCCGCGAGGTCCCATTCGAAACCTTCGGAAGGCCGGCCCGGCCGCCGATGACTACCGCTTCCGAATTTAAGTCCGGTGCCCTCGACGGGCGCCAGGGCGTAGTTGCTACCGGACCCCAAATCAGTGAGACAAGGGCCGTTGTACCAAGCATCCTGGTATTCCTGCGGCGGCTCGACGTAGCAGAGCGCCTGTCGATAGGTGGGAACCTCCGCATAGTCCGGCATGAGTTCGGACAGCCATGCTCCCGCAGCGACCACCACCAAATCGCCTTCAATGCGGGTGCCATCCTCTAGCGTCACCTTACCGGCATCGCGGTCGACCTGGACGACGGGGCAATGGGCTCGAATGTCCGCGCCCTTCTCTGCGACCCAAGCCGCAAGGCCATCGACGATCCGGTTCGCGAACAGCGGACCTCCCGGCTGCGCGAGCAGTCCCCAACTGCCCTCCGGCAGCGCGAGCTGAGGGCACAGCCGCTCGACGGCGTCGCGGTGCAGGACCTCGTGCGGAATGCCGATGCGGCGGAACGTCGACAGCGTTTGATCGACGTAGTCGCCCGGCGACATCGAAATGCCCAGTGTTCCGGTATTCGCGAAGTGCTGTGTGCCGAGATCGCTCCAGACCCGTTCCCACGCAGCGAATGCCTGCGAGACCATGCGCGTGTAGCCCTCCGCATGCCCATACTGATAGCGGATCAGACGATGCTGATCGTAGGATGCCCCTTGCGGGTTCGCGATGCGGCCTCGCTCCAAAACGGTGACCGCATGTCCCCGGCCAAGAGCGGCGCGTGCGACCGACAGCCCTACGATTCCCGCTCCGACGACGATGATTCTGCTCATGACCTAGCTCCCGCGCGGTGGCCGGACAATCGGCCTTCGATCAGTTTCATGCCCATGAGCACGACAAAGTTGATTGCCAGATAAAGAATGCCGGTGATGGTGAACACCTCGATCACGGCAAAGGTTTCGCTCATCAGGCGTTTGGCGTAGCCGGTGATTTCCAACACCGTGATGGTCGATGCCAGGCTCGAGTCCTTGACGATGCTCGTTATTTCGTTGCCATAAGCCGGCAATGCTTGCCGAATTGCCAACGGAAATCGGATGCGGCGAAAGCGAACCCAAGGGGACATGCCGCAGGCACGGGCAGCCTCCAGCTCCCCATGTGAGATCGACATCAGGCCGCCCCGAAGGATTTCGGAGGTATACGCCGCGGTGTTCAGCACCATGGCCAGCATGGCGCATCGCAGGCCATCGCCGAAGAACCACCAGAGAAGATCATGGTCTCTGAGGACTCGGAGCTGGCCAAGGCCATAGTAAATGATGAAGATTTGCACCAGCAACGGCGTGCCGCGAAACACCATGCTGTACGCGCGCGCCGTTGCGGATGCGATCCGGCTCGATGACATCCGGGCAAGCGCCAAGCCCAGTGCAAGCGGAAACCCAATGAAGATTCCGCAGGCCGTGATTATAAGCGTAGCGCTCAGGCCCTTGAGGAGCAGCGGGACAGCGGTTTGTACCAGCTCGAGATCCACCGCTCAGCCCGCCTTTACGCCGCGATTGAGGCGGCGTTCGGCAAGTTCAAATAACCCCTGGCTCGCGAGGGTGATGGCGAAGAAGACGACCGCGGCGATGACGAAAAACAGCAGCGGCTGCTTCGTGGAGCCGGCGCCCACATAAGCGACGCGCATCAACTCCGCCAAGCCGGTGACGGAGACCAGCGAGGTGTCCTTGATCGTCGCTTGCCAGATGTTGCTGACGCCAGGAAGCGCATAGCGCAGCATTTGCGGACCGATGATGCGCGAGTAGAGCCGGCGGCGCGGGAGGGCAAGCGCGAACGCGGCCTCGATTTGGCCCTTGTGAATGGAAGCGAGGGCGCCGCGAAACACCTCGGAGGCATAGGCGGCGGCGATCAGCCCGATCGCGGCGACGCCGGCCAGGAAGGCGAAGGCATTTTGGAACGCGTCTTGATAGCCGAAGAATGCACCGACACCGGCGACGAACTCCGACGAGCCGAAGAACAAGAGATACACGATCAGCAGACCCGGGATGGAACGGACCACCGCCGCATAGGCATCGACGAGGGGAGTCAGGATGGGGACACGGGCCCATTTGATGAGCGCAAGCGTGAAACCGAGCGCCATACCGAGAATCATGCCGAGAATGCCGACCGCGGCGGTCACGAGCGCGCCGCGCAGGATGGCCAAGCCCCACCCCGCATCCCACAGCAAATGCACCAGGTCCACTTAAGGCCGCGCGTCAGTTACAGGGCAGGGAATAGTCGTCGTGGAACCATTTTCCGCTCATGGCTTTCATGTCGCCGCTCTTGATGATGGCGCACAGGGCGTCGTCGATCTTCTGCTTCAATGCAGTGTCGGTGAGCCGCAGGCCCACAGCCATGCCGGGGCTGAGTGTGGTCATATCATCGCTTGGAACCACCTTGACATTGACGCGCGCGAAATCAGCGCCCGCCGGCGTCGGCAGAAAATCAGTCCAGGAGGCTGCGTCGTCGAAGGCCGCATCGATGCGCTTCGCTTCGAGGTCGCTCTCCAATTGATTCAGCGAGTCGTAGCTCTTGATGTTCGCGGTGGGAATGTTTTTGGCGATAAAGCGCGCGTAGATCGTACCCGTCACGACTCCCACCGTCTTGTCCGCGAGAGCCTTCTTGATCGCATCGAGGCTGGTGATCTTCGCCAGAGGCGAGTTCTTGGCCACGATGAAATACTGCGGGCTCGAGGCGTACGGTATGGAAAAGGCGATCTTCTTCTGACGTTCGGGTGTGATGCCCAGACCCGAAATGATCACGTCGAAGCGCTTCCTGTCGATGGCGGGGATCAGCGTATCGTAGGTTTGCAGCACGAATGCGCACTTGACCTTGAGCTTGGCACAGATGGCGTTGGCGACATCCACGTCGAAGCCGGTCACGTTGCCGTTCGCATCAGCCATGCTGAAGGGCGGCGCTTCTCCCTCGGTGCCGACCTTGAGCATGCCATCCGCGGCCGCGCTTGCGGTGGCGGTCATGGCGATCGCCACGCCGCAGGTCAGGGACATGATATTGCGTCTCGACATCCAATTCTCCTCGCAGGTGTTGCACCGAGCACCGCTCTTGCGGGCCCTCAGGCTCAGAAGTGTTGTTTTAGATAATGCCGGGTCCGCGCGGACTTCGGATTGTCGAAGAGTTCGTCGGGGGGGCCTTCTTCCTCGACCATGCCATCATGCAGGAAAAGGATTCTGTCCGACACTTCCCGGGCAAAACGCATTTCGTGCGTGACCAGCAGCATGGTGTTGCCTTCCTCGACCAAGCGGCGAATGACCCGAAGGACTTCGCCCACGAGTTCCGGGTCGAGCGCCGATGTGGGTTCGTCGAACAGCATCACCTTCGGCCGCATGGCCAGTGTGCGCGCGATGGCCGCCCGCTGTTGTTGGCCGCCGGAAAGCTTGCTTGGATAGTGATCGCGCTTGTCCGCCAGTCCCACCTTGTCCAGCAGCGTCAGTGCCAAATCGACCGCCTCTTTGCGCGGCACCTTGAGAACCGAGATGGGCGCCTCGATGACGTTTTCGAGGACGGTGAGATGAGACCAAAGGTTGAAACTCTGAAACACCATGCCGACGCTGGTGCGGATGCGATCCACTTGACGTCGGTCGGCCGGGATTGCGGTGCCGTTGCGCAGCGGCTTCATCTTGATGAGTTCACCGTTGATCTCGATACGGCCGGCGTCGGGGGTTTCCAGCAGATTAATGCACCGCAGGGCCGTGCTCTTGCCGGATCCGGAGGCTCCAATGAGCGAAATGACGTCGCCTTTGCGGGCGGTCACATCGATGCCCTTCAGCACCCGCAAAGGGCCGAAGCTCTTGTGCAGATCCCGGACCAGGACCGTGGGCGGCGGGTCCGTCTCCGTCATGCGCAAGCTCCTTCCGCCGTGTTGGAGCGTCGGCGATCGCGCAGTCAGACCGTCACACCCTCACGGACCAACTCGTCGGTGACCTGCCGAACGGCGCTCACTGTCAGGCCTATCATCTCATCGACTTCTGCCGGCGTCATGATCAGAGGAGGGGCAAAGCCGAGGATGTCGCCGTGCGGCATCGCCCGGGCGATCAGCCCGCGGTCGCGCGCCGCCTTGGAAATCCGCGCACCGACCTTCAAGCCGGGCTCGAAGCGACGCTTGCTCTCGCGGTCCGCCACGAATTCGATGGCCGCCAGCATACCGACGCCGCGAACCTCACCCACCATGGGAAGGTGCGCGAACTCTGCCCGCATGCGCGCCTGCAGGTGAGCTCCGGTCGCGGCCGCCAGGTCGGCGAGATGCTCGTTCTCGACAATGTCGAGAACCGCATTGGCTGTCGCCGCGCCAATCGGGTGACCCGAATAGGTGAAGCCGTGCGAGAAGGCGCCGACGCGGTCCGCGCCGTCTTCCATGACGTCATAGACTTTCGCGCCGACGATGGCGGCCGACAGCGGAAAGTACGCGGAGGTCAAACCCTTGGCTACCGTGATGAGGTCGGGTTCGATGTCGTAGAGGTCGCATCCGAACGGCGTGCCGATGCGTCCGAAGCCGCAGATGACCTCGTCGGCGATCAGCAGCAGATCGTACTTCCGCAAGACGGCCTGAATGGCCGGCCAATAGCCCTTTGGCGGCGGAATGATGCCGCCGGTCCCCAGCACCGGTTCTGCGATGAAGGCTGCAACCGTGTCAGGATCTTCCGCGAGTATCAGCGTTTCGAGTTCCTGCGCCCGACGCTGCGAGAATTGCTCCTCGCTTTCGCCGGCCGCCGCGCCCCAGTAGTGATGCGGGACGCCGGTGTGCAAGATGCCGGGAAACGGCAGGTCCATGTGGTCATGATAGAAGCTCATGCCGGTCATCGAGCCTGCGACGACCGTGCAGCCATGATAGCCGCGCTCGCGCGAGATGATTTTTTTCTTCTTCGGTTTGCCACGCAGGTTGTTGTAATACCAGACCAGCTTGGCTTGGGTTTCATTGGCATCCGAGCCGGAAAGGCCGTAGAACACCTTGCTCATCTTGCCCGGCGCCATTTTGACCAGGCGGCTCGACAATTTGGCCAGCTCGTCGGTGGTGTGAGCGGCATAGCTGTGGTAGTAAGCAAGCTTGTGCGCCTGGCGGGCGATTGCCTCGGCAACTTCCGTCCGACCGTAGCCGATATTGACGCAGTAAAGACCACCGAAACCATCGATATATTCGCGGCCGGTGGAATCCGTGATCCGCACTCCCTTGCCGGTCTCGATGATGGTCGGGTCGCCAAGCGTACCATTGGCGAAATCCTTCAAATTCGTGAAAGGGTGCAGAACGCTGGCGCGATCCAGGTTGGCGGTGCTGCTGAGGGTGGCTGTGCCCCTGGCGATTCTGGCGGTGGTGGCGCTACTGGTGGCGGTGTTGCTGGCGATGGTCATGAGATGCAGCTTACGCATGCCGGAAGCAGGATTTCTGCAGAGTATTGCCGATACGGTTGGAAAAACTGCTATAACAAGAGAAATACGCAGTAATTAAGCATACGGAGTTCAGGCTTTGGAGATCGATCGAACCGATGCCCGCATTCTCGACGCGGTACAACAGAACAATCGCCTCACGTCGGAAGAACTCGGGGTCATCGTCAACCTGTCGTCAACGGCGGTTCAGCGGCGGCTGAAGCGGTTGCGGGCCGAGGGGGTGATCGAAGGTGATGTGGCTATCGTGCGGCCCAGTGCCGTCGGGCAGCATGTTTCGATGCTCGTCATGGTGACCCTCGAACGCGAGCGGGCCGACATCGTGGATCGGTTCAAGCAGTCGATTCGGGCAACCCCCGAGGTCATGAGCGGGTACTACGTGACCGGTGAATCCGATTTCATTCTCATGGTCACGGCCCGGGATATGGAAGATTACGAGCGCTTTACGCGGCGGTTCTTCTACAAGAACCCGGACATCAAAGGGTTCAAGACCATGGTGGTCATGGATCGCGTCAAGGCGGGCTTCGCCATTCCCATCAATGTCACGGAGGAAGTTAAATCTGGCTAGTCACCGGATCGGCATGGTGTGGGCGGACTCGGCGCTGAGCCGCGGACTTATCGGGCGTTCTGCAGTTCAACGACCATGACTTCAATTGGCTTGTCACCCACATTGACGTCCTGATGTTGAGTGCCAGGTGCGTTTGCCGGTAGCCAGTAGGCCTTACCGGTCTCCCACTTCTCGGTTTCGCTTTGACCTGTTTCCTCGAGGATCTTCATCGTTCCGCCGCTCAGCGCAATGATCACGCGAGGATGTTCATGTCGATGCAGCGGCAAGGGATTATTGGGCAACACCACCGACTTCCAGACCTTGACCTCGGAATTCTCGAACTGAGGCTCGCGGCCGGTCTTGGTCATCGCCTGTGCAACGGCGAAGCCGGCTATGAAAGCCGATGCTACCAGCGCTAGGACCAGTTGGTTTTTGATGATCATGATTCCGGCCCTGCGAATTGAGAGCGGATTAGCTTAGCATGCTCGTTGACGGGCGCCGTCCGCACGCATGCGGCAGTTCTTTACTGGGCGAGTCCGGTCACGTCAGCCCACGCAACCGCCCTGAATTTTCAAGGGAAGTCTACGAAAACCGTTTGGCAGGCTAGCATCTTTCTAGATGCAAACGCCGTTTTTCTTTGAAAATACGCCGTCGCGCGATCAATAATACCCAGGCACGCGTCGCACCTGGGCTGTGTCCCTGGTGTCATTGGGGTATGTGTTTCGGAGGCCGGCCGAACCCGATTGCTCAATTTGTGCTGCAGTTGACTGCCGGATTCGTCCATTCTGCATACTCTGCTCGATTGACCAGCCGGGGCGGACGGGTTTTGGGGTGGCGCGAGAATCCAGTGCGGTACCATAGCCCGGTGCCTGCGTGCCTGCGTGCCTGCGCGAGAACCTTGGGAGATTTATTTGTGGATGAGGCGTCTATGTTAGGCGGGGCAGCGCTCATGGCGCGCCGCAGCCGGGTTGCCGGACTATTCGCCCTGCTGATCGGTGCTTGGCCATTTGCGTGCAACGCCCAATTGGCGGTGACCCCTCATGCGGCGGTGGACGTCGAGCACAATTCCAACGTATTTGATTTGTCGTCGAGCGGCGGAGCACCCATAGGCAAGAACGGGCCCACCTTCGCCGACACGACCATTGAATCGCGTGCTGGGTTCGACGGCACTTATATGCTGGGCCGGCAGAGTTTTTTCGGCGCGGGGGAGTTTCGGCGTTTCGACTACGATAATTTCAGCTCGCTGAGCCATAACGAAAACACGTTGAACGCAGGATTGATTTGGAAATTGGAACGGGTTCTCGACGGTAAGGTGGACTATTTGCACGAGCAGCGAATGGTGCAGTTCATGGATTTGGCGGCGTCGACGAATCTCATTCTCGAGACCGAAAACAAGATTCGGGCGTCGGCGAACATCCTCTTGAGTCCCGAGTGGCGCTTGGAGAACAACTTCAAGGACCGCACGTTGGACTCCCCTCGTAACGATACCCCGGGCTTGAGTCTTCACGAGGATTCCATTCATGAGGCGCTGCGCTACCTCGGCGTCACGAATTTGGCAGCGGGTATCGATTTCGATTATTTGAACGGAACGTATCGCCACGATCCGACGGCGCTCAATCCAAAATATCATCAAACTTCGGTTGCGCTCGCCGCCACGTACATTTTATCGGGCCTCACGAATTTCAACGGCTCGCTCGGATATACGCGCCGCGATGATGCGACCTATAACGGCGGACAGTCTGCCGTGACGGGCGCTTTGGGTTACAAGCACAGCCTGACCGGAAAAACCTCCGTCGACCTGGAGTTGAGCCGTGCGGTCAACAGCTACGTCACCACGGGCGGCAACGAACTCGATACGACGGCCGCGGCGTCGCTGGCGTGGCAAGCAACCTATAAAGCAACGGTCAAGCTGGGCTATTCATGGACCAACAGCAAGTTTTCGCAGTCGGACATCAACGGCTTGGGCTCCCGCGTCGACCATCTTCAGACGACAAACGCCGAAGTGGACTATTTGGTTCTGCGATGGTTGTCGATCCGGACCTATGTTCGCTATTTGTCCAGAAGTTCGACTCAAGGACTATATACCTTCGATGGCACGGTATACGGCATCGAGTTCCTGGCAAAGCCGGACCGCAGACATTGAAGTGCCTAGACCGTGCCTGACGTCTGAGCATTCGACCGTTGCGTGTCGGCGCTAAATTGTGCGTGCAATGAACTATCGTCCCAGCTCCCGGCTTGCGCGGCAGGCGTCGAGTTCCATGCGCATGATGGTGTACGACGGGCGCTTCGGCGCCGTCATCGCCGGCATGATCTGGGTGCTCGTTCTGTTCATGATCGTACCCGACGGATTCCACTACGGGGCGATCAACGACAACATGCCGACATCGGGCTCCGACGTGAGCAGACTGATCTGGCTGGCGCTCCTCGGCGGGGGCGTCTTGGTCGTGGTTTGGCGCTCAACGCTTGCCTGGCTGTTGGTGCGGCAACTGAACCCGTTTCTGACGGCATTTGTCGTGCTGGCCGCCATCAGCGTCGTATGGTCCGTCGATCCGCAAGTGACCACGAGGCGCATGATCCGCATTTTTACGATATGGTTGGATGCCCTCGCTCTTGGGTTGGTAGCGTGGCAACCGCATCGGCTGCAAATGGTGCTGCGTCGCATATTGACGCTGGTACTCGTCGGATCGATCGTGTTCGTGTTCGTTTCGCCCGAACTCTCGGTGGAAACGTCGAGACAAGCCGAACTCGTCGGAGCGTGGAAGGGGCTGGCCACGCAGAAAAACGGCTTGGGATCGATTTCGGGAATCGCACTCTTGTTCTGGTGCCACGCGTGGCTGTCGAACGAGTCGCGTCGACTATTCATTCTGCCTTGCGCTGCACTCGCTGCAATCTGCTTGGTGGGGTCGCGAAGTTCGACTTCGCTGATGGCGACGGTGTTCGCGGTTTTTCTCTTATTGTTGCTGCTGCGTTCGCCGACGGGGCTGCGCCGCTATATGCCGTATGTCGTCGGCGTGTTCTTGATCGCGCTGCTCGTCTATTCGCTGACCATCTTGCAGGTGGTGCCCGGCCTCGAGTTCCTGTTGCAGCCGATCACGGCGATGACGGGCAAAGACCTTACGTTTTCGGGGCGCACGGCGATCTGGCAGGTGGTCATCGACCATATCCGCCAGAACCCGTTTTGGGGGAGCGGTTACGGGGCTTACTGGACCGGAGCGGTACCGTGGTCGCCTTCCTACGAGACCGTGCGTCGTCTCTATTTCTACCCGACCGAGGCTCATAGCGGGTACCTCGATATCATCAACGATTTGGGCACTCTCGGCGGCGTCATTTTGGTGGGCTACTTGATCGTCTATGTACGTCAAGCATTGCGCTTGTTTGCAATCGAGCGTACCCAGGGGGCTTTGTATCTCAGCCTTTTTTTCGAGCAGTTGATTGCGAATTTATCGGAATCGCGCTGGCTGAACGTGCTTTGCATAGAGTTCGTGATCATGACGCTGTGTACGGTGGCGATCGCTCGCTCTCTGTTGGATGAGCGATTGCAGCAGCGCCTTGGCCGCACTCGTGCGTAGCCGGAGCCGATTCATGCTGCCGACGGCAGAGTCGAGTGGACCTCCTCATCACTGGATGGATTGTGACAAAAGTATCCCGACATATTCCGTCGCTCGACGGCCTCCGTGCAATCAGTTTTCTACTGGTGTTCGTCGCGCATTGCGGGCTGGATCAGTACGTCCCCGGCGGTCTCGGAGTCACCATATTTTTCTTTCTCAGCGGGTTCTTGATCACCACGCTGATGCGCGCGGAATTCCAGAGCAACGGGGCGGTCAATTTCCGGCATTTTTGGTTGCGGCGGGCGTTTCGAATTTTACCGCCGTTTTACATCGTCCTCGTCGCGGGTATCGCGGCCGCGCTGATTTTCGACCCGCCGGGCACATTGTCCGGACCCGCCGTAGCGGCACAGCTGCTGCATGTCACCAACTATTGGATGATCTATCGAGGTATCGATGGCCAACCCGCAGGCACGGGCGTTTACTGGTCGTTGGCGGTGGAGGAACATTTCTATCTATTGTTTCCTTGGTTCTATGTCGGGATGCAGAAACTTCGTCTGCCACCATTCAAGCAGGCGCTGTGCCTTTGGATCTTGTGCGGACTGGTCTTGGTGTGGCGCTACATACTGGTGTATCACTTCCACGTCACGATGGACCGTACCTACGTGGCCACCGACACCCGCATGGATTCGATACTATTCGGTTGCGCATTGGCGGTATGGCACAATCCGGTACTTGACGAACTGAACTTGAACGAGCGGCGGTGGAAATACATCGTCGTTCCGTCCGCGGTCTTGGTTTTCGTCATCTGCCTGTTATTCCGTGGCTCGGAATTTCGCGAAACCGTTCGCTATAGTCTGCAAGGCGCCGCGCTCACCTTCGTGTTCATTGCCGCCATAAAATTTCCTACCTGGATGCCGTTTCGAGTGTTGAATCTGCGGCCGATGGCTTTCATCGGTCTGCTGTCATATTCCCTGTATTTGCTACATTTCGCAGTCATCATCGGGGTTCAGCGACTGACTCCCGGCTGGGGCGCAGGTTGGCAATCGGTATTGAGCTTCTTGGTCTCGATGGGCCTGGCGTGGGTGATGTATTTGACGGTTGAAAAGCCATTCGCGCGGCTGCGGCGGCAGCTCAGCGACTGAAAGTAACCTCTGCTATATGAAGCTGTTGTCCACGGATGCAAATCGTCTTCGTACTGAAAGGTCTGCTTCGCATGCCGTCCGAGTGCCATAGAGTGTTTGCCGGGCCGACAAGCCGTTTGTGCATGCTTGCCGCCGTCCTCGTGGGATGTGCGTGGTCGTTGCACAGCGCCGCGCAATCGGCCGATGGCCTGGAGAAGGTGTTCCGTGATCAGACGGATGCCACGCTCGGCACGTTGGTCCGAGACGGGCGTTCATCATTCGGCGCGGCGGTGCTGGTGAAGGACGGCCGCACCTTGCTGGCGCCCGCCTATGGGGTGGAGGACCCCTCGTCCAAATCGCCCACGTCGATCGACGCTACTGTGATCGATCTAAATTCGTTGAGAAAATTGTTCGTCGCGGTCGCGCTCGCTCAGCTCGTCGACCGGCATGTCATTGCAAGCATAGACGATCCGATGAACTCCTATTTGAGGCACTTCAAGTTGCCCAGGGCAGAGGGCCGAGAGGTGACGATTCGCGCCGTAGCCACTCATACGGCCGGATTCGACCAGACGGAATTCGGGGCGGGTGAGCTGGAGTCCGATCCTTCAAGATTCTTCCAGCAGCGATTTCCCGGTTACGTCGAAAACGCAGGGATTTTTTCGGTCTACGATAGCTATGGACCCGAGTTGTTGGCGTATCTGGTGAGCGAGCTGACAGGCCAGCCGTTTACACGATTCGTCGAAGACTCCATCCTCCGGCCGCTCGCGATGAACGACACTTACTTGAGCACGCCGGCGCAGCCGCTGGCGCATCGCGTCGTCGCGTTCCAACCCAAGAATCCGGCCAATATACGGCCGGGCGGCGTGTTGAAACCGGTGGAATCGGCACAGATCGATGGGCCGGCCGTTTCCACCATGAGCGATATGGCGAAATTCATGATCGCGCTGTTGGGGCCGGCGGCGGAGCAGAACGTCATCACACCCCGGATGCGCGAGTTGCTGTTTCGGATTCAGCAATCAAACGGAGCGGGCGGCTCAGCCCACGGGTTGCTATTCGACGCCATTCGGTCCGGTGCCAAGACCTTGTTCGTGCATGGGGGCGTGGGCGCCGGAAGCAAATGCATGATGGCACTCGATATCGAGCCGCGGGCGGGTATTTTTTATTGCTACGGCGACGTGCGCACGCGCTTCGACCGCGATCCGGCGTTCTTGGCGCCACCCTTCGAGCAGATTACGGACTCGATGCTCAAACCCTTGACGGCTTGTCCGGTTGACGAGGCTGTGGGTTGCCAGCACTATCCGCGCGCCCACTGGAATGAGGCATGGTCACCCTACCTTGGGCTGTACGTCAACGCCGCCCGTCACCATCACGGGTTTTCACGCCTGCGCACCATTATTTATCCCACCTTGGCTCGGGTCGTAAGATCAGGCGATTCGATTCGGCTGGACGGAGTCGATGGTTTCGTGGAGGTGTCGCCCGGGATCTTCGGCAGCCCGCAGCACCTGGAAACGTTCTCTTTTTTCAGAAATGAATCCACCGGCAAAACTCTGCTGAGCGTCTCCGATCGTCCCTCGGTTTATGAGCGTGCGGGTTCATTGTTGGTCGATCCGCGAGCGCTTGCGCTCTTTTTGGCGCTGTTGGTCCTCATAGCGCTGTCCGGCGCTCTATTGGCAGCGGTTCCGGTCCGCGGCATGAGCACGAAAGTACGGGCGGCTGCGGCAAGCTACGGGTTGGTCGTCGGGTGCGGCGTCGCCGCACTGTTCGGGCTCAGCGCCTTCGGCCACCGGTATTTCGACGGCGTCTCTTGGCCGCTGAACATCGTGCGGGTCTGTGCATTCTTGACGATTCCAGCTTGCCTCTTTTTGGTGGTCAATGCCGTTCGAGCCGAGCCGTGGCCGCGCGCGCCGATCGCGCGCTTGGGACGGCTACATTACAACGTGATCACCGCCTCATCGATCATCATGGTGGCGGCATTGCTTGGCGTAGGCTTGATTTCATTCGCGCAGATCACATGATCCGGATGGCCGCCGCAGCTTCACTTTCGTACGTGTTTGGAGCGGAAAATGAGGAATCGGCTGGCGGCGAAATTGAAGAACGTTCCCGCGGCAACGCCGATGAGCGCCGCCAATTGTTTGTAACGAAGCATTTCCCACAGACCCATGGTGGTGAAATAGTTGACCACGGCACCGACCGAACAGGCCGCAACGAACCCGAAGAATTGACGCACGATGGACTGATCGCGCGCGTAGGAAAAACTGAAGCGGCGGTTGAGACCGAAGTTCCAAAACATCGATATCACGATAGCGAGCGCAACGGCGGATTTTTCGGAGAAGTTCATCCGCAGCGCCACGGTCAGCACGGCCAGATTGACGGCGAGACCGGAAACGCCCACCAACAGGAATTGCGCCAAGTGCGACCAGGTACCGTACTTATAGATGTACAGTCGGCGCAGATGCTGTACATACCTGAGTTGCTCTTGGAGCGACAGTTTACTTTCACCGAACCGCCGGTCATCGAAGTGAATGGGGATGTCGATGACCAACCGGCAGCGGCATTTTATGATGAGCTCGAGGAGGATCTTGTAGCCGATGGGATTGAAGTCGCGTCCGGCGGTGAATGTCGAGCGCCGCATGGCAAAGAATCCGCTCATCGGATCGCTGACGCTGGTCAGCGGAAATGCCAAAAGCGTCGCCACGCGGCTGTTGAGCCACCTAAAGAGGCCCCAATCGTCCGCGGTCGAGCCGCCTTCCGCGAACCGCGAGCCGACCGCGATGTCGCAGCCATTGTCGATTGCCGCGAGCATTTCCGGAATTTTCTCCGGAGGATGGCTCAGATCCGCATCCATGACCACCAGTATGTCGCGCGTCGAGAGTTTCAATCCATCGAGCACGGCATAGCTCAGACCGCGATTCGCACGTCGCGTCACCATCCGCACCCAAGGCAGAGCGAGTGAATCGACGAGTTGCGCGCTGCCGTCCTTACTGTCGTCGTCCATGAGGATCAGCTCGAGATCGATGCCGCCGGCCGCTCGTACGTTCTGCAGCCGCGATACCAGGTGGGGAATGTTCTCGACCTCGCGGTAGGTGGGGACCACCACCGTGACCGAGGCACTGGCGTCTTTTACGTCCGTCATAGTCATCGTCGTTGAGGTGCCTTACAATGCCACTAGGAAAATCAATCCCATACACCGAGATCTCGTGAATATTCTTCGCGATCCGTTGCCCACGCGCCAAGGTACAACATGACGAGTAGTGCATCGGATGACGCAGCTCACAACGCGCGCACGTCGTCGAAGGCGGAAACGCGCATCGTCGTAATCGGCGCCGTAAGCATTGCATTGTACATATTAATTTATTATGTACAGCGATCCATTTTTTACAACGGAGTTTCTTCGCACTCGCCGGGCGGCGACCTCGGTTTGCCGACGAGCGGCGCGAACCTGATATGGCAAATGTCGGCGTATGCCGTCGTGACCATCGCGTTGTTTGCCGCATACCGGGCGGTTCTATCCATGTGCGCACAGGGTCAACTGGGGCGCGGTCGCGCGGTCATTTTGGCGCTGGCCGTGCCATGCGTCATGAACCTCGTGCTGGTAGTCGGCAGACCTTGGCTATCTCAGGACGTGTTCAGTTACATGGCGCATGGCTTTCTCGGCGTGACGCCGGGTAGCAATCCGTTTCTTCAGCCGGCTGAAGCGGCCGCAGATTCGACCCTTGGATCCTCGTTGGCTGCCTATGGCTGGCACGGCGAGATCGGCATCACCCCTTATGGCATCGTCTGGACGTGGATCGAAAAAACCGTCATGTGGCTGAGCGGCGAGAATTTGTCGTTGGCGTTGTGGCTGTTCAAATCGATCGTTGTCGCCGCGAGCCTGGGGACTGCGTTTTGTATCTGGTCGTTTTTGGGCCGCACGCGGCCGTCCTCGCAGCTGCTCGGGACCCTGGCTTATTTGTGGAATCCCATGATTCTGGCCGAATTTGCCGGTGAGGGCCATAACGATGCGCTGATCGTGTTTTTCGTGATCGCCGCTCTGGCGGCATGCGCCGCCGGTCGGTCCACCGCCTCCATGGTGGCCCAAATGCTGGGTATTCTTTCCAAATATATTTCACTCATGTTTTGCCCCGCGCAACTCGTCTTCCTATGGCGCACGCGCCGAGGCGTCATTCGATTGGCGTTGGAGATCGCTGCTGCGTTGGCCATAACCGGCACTGTCGCCGCGATTCTCTATGCGCCCCTTTGGGCGGGCTCGCATACCTTCGACGGCCTGCTGCGGCGGGGCCAGCCGATCAGCTCGGCATCGCCGTTCGGTGCCATCAATTGGATATTGAGGCGATCGCCGTTGGCACCGGCGGCTGCATTGCTGACGTTAGCATGCGTGACACTGCCGCTTTTGGCATTTGCCGCGTGGGCGAGCTTGCGCGTCAAGGATGCGGTAGATCTCGGGCGTGCATTTGCCTGGATCTCTCTCGCCTACGTGTTGGTCGCGTCACCGGATTATTGGCCGTGGTACGCCTGCATGCCGGTTACGCTCATTATCGTCGCCGACACGGATCGCCTCTTGTGGCTGGCACTGCTCATGAGCTTCACGGCGCGTCTTTGCGCGCCCCTTGATTTGATTCGCGACCACGGATTTCTAGGAATGATCGTGGCCAAAGGAGCGCTCACCGGACTCGGCGCCAGCTTGCCGCTGGCCGTGCTGCTGCTATGGTTGTACCGACGGCGGCCAGGCTGGTTGAATTTTACGCCCTGATGGAGCCAGGGAAGCCGCGTCCCGAAGCAGTCTTGCGTTTCGTCATGGGCAGTTGGCCTTGCCTTGTGCCACGCAACCCAGGTGCTGCTTGAAGTAGACGCCATAGCCATCGGTAGGCGTGCCGTTTTTATCCTTGATCAGAACGTGATCGCCATTTTGCCAAACATCCCACGCCCAGCCGAGATAGGAAATGCCGGCCCTGTCGGCCCACGGCAGTAGTTTGGACATGAACGGCGCACCGACGGTACCTTTCAAATTGTGATCACCCGTCTCCGTGATGATGACGGGAACGCCGGCCGCGAGTGCCGCCTGCGCGTTGACAAAAGAGGCCTCACCGCCGCCGGGCAGCGTGTAGGCGGCGGTGCCGAAGGTGGTGCCGTAGGCGGGGTAGGCATGCCAGACGGCAGCGATCTGCTTGAGCGGATCCTTCGGACTATTGACCGGCCACTGGCTGAGGTCCCCGGCCCAGTTCACGCCGGCGACGAGCACGGGGTTGGTGGCCCCCGTGGCGCGCACGGTGTCGAGCATCTGCTGCATGCCTGCGGTTTTCCAATTGTGGGCGACTTGATACGGGGTTCCACCCGACACGTACTGCGTGATCGTGCCGCCTTGCATGGTGGTTTGCCACTCGGTGCCGGGAGTCTCCAGCCAGTAGTTATACGGTTCGTTAAACAGTTCGAACAACACGTTCGGGTAACCTTTGAAGGTGCCGGCGACCGAGTTCCAGAACTTGATGGAGTTATCCGCATCGGCCATGGGATTTTGTGCCAGAGGACAGAAGTTCTTCGGTGCCGTCCAGTGCAGGTCGAGAATCACATAGAGCCCCGCTGCGGTGGCGCCCGCCACGCTCTGCTTGACCGTGGCCTGATAGTTGTGACCCGGATCCGGATCGCGCGCGGCGCCTGTGCCATCGACGCATTGATAGCCCAGCCAGGAGGCTTCGTTCAAGGGGAGGCGCACCACATTGATGTCCCAGCTCTTCATCGAGCTCCAATCCGGCATGGTATTGCCCGTTTGGCCGCCCCACGGATTGGCAGCATCCCAGCCCTGCACGGAGACGAACTCGAGTCCGCTGACGTTAGCTCCGCGGAGCTGAATCGTCTTGCCCGAACCGTCGACAAAATGGTTGCCGGAAATACGGATGCTCGGCGCTGTATTCGGCGTGGCGTTCGGCGTGGCGTGGCCCAGCGCGGTGCTCAGTATCAAGGCAACTATCCAATAAGACTTCATGCGTTTCAATGACTCCCGATTTCCGCCACCATCATCCGAATTCGCCGATGGCGGCGCCGACTCGACGCCATTGTGCGGCCGATTGTATATCAGAACAAGAAAGAGCCGCTGCGCGCCGACCAGAGAGCGCCGCACCACTAGGTAGATCTGACCGGATGAGGAAGAGCCGGCACGACGAGAAAGAGCCGGCCGGATCAAACAATGCCGGCCCGGATGAGAAAAAGCCGGCAACAAATGCCGGCTCTTAACTAGTGCCGGGCGTGCCATTGCGCACGCCCGGCTTCAGTCACTGAAGGTCAGAGGCAGTTACTGCTGGTAGCGACACACACCAGATGCTGCTTGAAGTAGACGCCGTAGCCGTCGGTGGGAGTGCCGGTGGCATCTTTGATGAGCACGTTGCTACCGTTTTGCCAAACGTCCCACGTCCAGCCGAGATAGGAGGCACCGGCCGTGTCGGCCCACGGCAGTAGTTTGGATTCGAACGGCGCACCGACGGTGCCGGCGCTGTTCTGATCGCCGCTTTCGGTGATGACCACCGGGATGCCGGCGCTGATGATGGATTGAGCGTTGGCATAGGAGGCCTGACCGCCGCCGGGCAGCGTGTAGGCGAGGGTGCCGAAGACACTGCCGTAGGCGGGATAGGCATGCCAGACGGCCGCGATCTGCTTGAGCGGATCGGTCGGCCGATTCGCCAGCCACTGGCTTAAGTCCCCGGCCCAGTTCACGCCGGCGATGAGCACCGGGTTGGTGGCCCCCGTGGCGCGCACGGTGTTGAGCATCTGCTGCATGCTCGCGACTTTCCACGTGTAGGCGACCTGATACGGGTTTCCGCCCGTCACGTACTGCGTGATCGTGCCGCCTTGCATGGCGGTTTGCCACTCGGTGCCGGGAGCCGCCAGCCAGTACAGATACGGCTCGTTGAACAATTCGAACAATACGTTCGCAGAGCCCTTGAAGGTGCCGGCGACGGAGTTCCAGAAATTGATGGAGTTATCCGCATCGGCCATGGGATTTTGCGCCAGGGGGCAGAAGTTCTTCGGTGCCGTCCAGTGCAGGTCGAGAATCACATAAAGTCCCGCCGCGGCGGCGCCCGCCACGCTCTGCTTGACCGTGGCCTGATAGTTGTGACCCGGGTCCGGATCGCGCGCGGCGCCGGTGGCATCGACGCATTGATAACCCAGCCAGGACGCTTCGTTCAAGGGAATGCGCACCACATTGATGTCCCAGCTCTTCATCGCGGCCCAATCCGGCTGCCCACTGCCCACCTGGCCGCCCCAGGGATTGGCAGCATCCCAGCCCTGCACGGAGACGAACTCGAGTCCGCTGACGTTCGCTCCACGCAGCTGAATCGTCTTGCCCGAGCCGTCGATAAAATGATCGCCCGATACGCTGATCTTCAGGCCCGTGCTGGTGCTCGTGGTGCCACTCGTACTGCCCGTCGTGCCGCCCGTAGTCGTCGTGCCAGTCGTGGAAGTTGTGCCGCCCGTGGTGGTTGTACCGCCCGTAGTAGTCGTTGTGCCGGTCGTAGAAGTCGTGCCGGTCGATGAGGTCTTGGTCACTGTAAACGCACTGGCCGAAAACGATGAGTGCTTCGCATTGAACAGCGCGATTTGGCCGGTGGCCGCATCCTTCGGTACCGTCAGATTGACTTGCGAGTCGCTGACCACTGTTACCGTTGCATCGTGCGCCGCGCCGATCCATGCAGCGTTGAGACCGGTGAAGCCCGTGCCGTGCAACGTGATGACGGTACCGATCGCGCCGCTCTGCGGAGAGAATGCCGAGATGTAAGGTTGTTCGTAGGTCGTCGTGCTGGTCGTGCTGGTCGATCCAGTGCTGGTCGTACCGGTCGATCCGGTACTAGTCGTTCCGGTGGACGTGGTGCTGGAAGTGCCTACGGTAAATTTGGTCGCCGAGAATGCGACATGTTGCGGATTCAAGAGCGCGATTTGGCCGGTAGTTGCGTCTTTGGGTACGGTGATCGCGATCTGCGTATCGCTGGTGACCTTGACGATCGCGTCGTGCGCTGAGCCGATCCATGCAGTCGTGAGTCCGGTAAACCCTGAGCCGGTCACCGTGATAACGGTGCCCGCGGCGCCGCTACTCGGCGTCATCTTCAAGATATACGGTTGCGCGTAGCTGGTTGCAGCGAATGCCTGAGTGCAACTCAATAAGTAAAATCCGATCAATAACCCAATAGACTTGCGCGCTAGAAAACGTACTGACTGCATTTCATTGTCCTGTCGGTTGTGCTTGCGAGCGACGGACTTTATCGGCCGAACTTCGGGCTAACAACGTGTCTGTACCGCACGACATTGAATGCGGAAGTGACGCTGAATTGCGACGTCAGCATGGAGACTTGGGAAAAAACATCGCTCCAGAATTTGTAAAGATTTGTATGAGCGACCATTGCTCGGTGCGCGCCGCGATAATGTTATCGGTTGCACGATGTCAACCGGCGCCGGGCGTGCCATTGCGCACGCCCGGCTTCAGTCACTGAAGGTCAGAGGCAGTTACTGCTGGTGGCGACACACACCAGATGCTGCTTGAAGTAGACGCCGTAGCCGTCGGTGGGAGTGCCGGTGGCATCTTTGATGAGCACGTTGCTACCGTCTTGCCAAACATCCCACGTCCAGCCGAGATAGGAGGCACCGGCCGTGTCGGCCCACGGCAGTAGTTTGGATTCGAACGGCGCACCGACGGTGCCGGCGCTGTTCTGATCGCCGCTTTCGGTGATGACCACCGGGATG